>Ga0187892_10006074_pt1 | contig 18314 bp, 15 predicted proteins | sample MA1701073metaG_FD_139345 | JGI IMG/M metagenome (GOLD analysis project Ga0187892, IMG submission 139345) | Bio-ooze microbial communities from a basaltic lava cave in the Kipuka Kanohina Cave System on the Island of Hawaii, USA - MA170107-3 metaG ... | reverse complement strand
GCCCATCCAGGCGTGTGCAGCGGAGCGTATCGAGCTGGGGCGATCAGGACGTCGAGAAAGCGACCTGCGCGGACAAACGGTGAACGCTCGGTGTAGGAGCTACCGCGAAGCGGTTTAGTCCAAAGAAGGTTATGTCGCCGGCGAGATCGCCCTAATGCGGACTATGATCCAGGAACGATAGCAAAACGGATGGGATTGGGAAGAGAGGGGTGTGGATTCCCCGGCGGGGTTTCGTCTTCGTCACACGGGCAGAACCCGTGGGTCTGAATCAGTGGCCATAGATTTCCCGTCTGCGCTGAAAGGCGGCCTCGCCGCCCTCGAGGATGTCCTGCACGAGCTTTCTAGTCTGAGCCCGATCGATGGACCCTCGCTCACTAACCACTCCGAACTCGTCACTTCGCTGCATTGGCAGAATCAACTCCGAATCGCCCAGCACCGCTATATTTGCATTATGGGTGACTAGTACGACCTGCCGTCTTCCCTTTACTCGCCTAAGTGTTTGCACAACGCTCGAATATATGAATGCGTTGTCCAAATCATCCTCAGGCTGATCGATCACGAGTGGCATATTGTCGTCGGCGAGCATCGCGATGGTCAGCAGAATTGTGTGCTTCTGGCCATCGGATAACTGTGTAACACGCAGCTGCCGACTTGGTCGACCCTTCGTCATTACTTTGATGACAGGACAGGGTGGTTTGTCGATAACCTCGATCCGATGCCGCGTTTGGATGACCCCTAGCCTGGCCGCTAACTGTCTAGCCCACTCACTGCCGACACCCGCAACCTTCGCCAGCTCATCAACATCACTCCGTTCGACAAGCTCGGCCAATCGCGTTGGTGTTACCGCTGCACAGAAGGCTACGGCCGTTTCACGTTGAAGGTGCGTGCCATGCATCGCCTCAAGCAGAGAGTCGACGAACTCATGCGCCACGCCGGCGGCATCGTAGTGGATTACGATGGTGTAGTCCTGAATAAACCGGGCCAAGTTCTGATTAATTGCTACCAGCTGCTGCTTGCGCCGATCGGTTCGTTGTGCTCTGGTGTGTGTCAGCTGCCGAAGCAGCTCACCGCGGTCGCTACGCCGCGTTCTGAGCTCTGCTGCTCTCTCGTGGATCTTGGCGACTTCGCCAGCAACGAGCTGTTGAGCAGATAGCATCCTGTTGAGCTCCGTCAAGGACGGAGAGAGTCCCTGTTGTCGAAGGTTGGCTGTTGCATCTTCGATGCCAGCATTAAGCGCGGCGTGCCGGCGTTTCACCTGGCTCACGATCTGTGCTAGCGAGTCACCGGCGCTGCGCAGGCGCGAGTTGATGGCGGTCTGCGTGGTAGTCAGTTCCGTGTTAGCGGAATCAATGGCTGTCTTGGCGGCCGAGAGATACCGCTCAACCTCATGATCGCCGGTCAGCGCTCCGGCTGACGATCGGAGCTCAGCGAAATCGCGTTGAGCAGCGGCTAGACTCAGTCCGCGACGGTACATATCCGCGATGCCGGAAAGTGTTGCAAGAAAGGTCTCTTCCTTCGCTATCTTGATTCTCAGATCCGCAATCTCTTTGACCTTGCCGGTCTTGGCAAGCTCCAGCTTTTTGTCCAAGTCGGTCAGAACCTTCTCCTTGTGTGCCAGTTGACCGGCAGCAATCTCTAGCGGCTTTAGGACGGCGCTGTTCTGTTCAAGCGCGTCCAGCAACTCCGCCTCTTTGGATTCCAGATCGGCCAGTGCCAGATGTCGGTCCAGGAATGCTTGAAGACGTGATGGGTTCCGTAGGGGATCCTCAGCGACCTTCGCCAAGTCTCCCTGCCGATAGTACTCAACGCGAAAGGAGTCTACTGGGGCGTCCTCGATCTGTCCTTCCTCTCGTGCACGGACGGTTGGTGTGCTGCCGCGTTGTCGTTCATATCGATAGACGACACCATTGGTATCCTCGCAATAGAGGACGACCTCGTCTGGGCAGTTGTCAAGGCCTTCGAATTCATCGTCGATACCCAGAGCATGGCCAATCGCTCGAAGCGCTGTAGACTTGCCACTACCACGCCCACCGATGAAGCAGTTCAGGTTGGCTGCGAACTGAATCTTGACGCCGCTCAAAAACCCACCGTCGAGATACATGCCGAGAAGCCTCGGGACAGCAGGAGGTATAAGGGCGGTTGGCCGCACCCGCGCGGCTGGATCGATCAGGGCTGTTCGTAGGCCGTCGAACGAGAGGTCGTCCATCTTCAGGAAACTGATCCGCGTCGTCTGTCTGGCACGGAACTGATCTAGTGAGTGAGCGTCTGAACCCTGCAGAGGTGCCAGTTCGACGCGTGAAGCCGTGGCCGGCGACGTCCGGCGCCTTTCAACCAGCTTTCGACGTTCGGGCCGTTTGAGAGCATCGCTATCCTCATCTGAGTACCAGCTGAGATTGCTGCTCTTGACAGACTCAAGACCATAGAGACCAGGATGCGCTAGCAAGTCTTTCTTCCAATTGGGGAAACCGCTATCGAGCATCTCAAAACCTGTGTTCATACTATCTATATGTGCGGCAACGCAGATGCCTCCCAGCTGCATGGCCTCAGTCATCACGTCGGCCATTGATTTGGTGGTGTGACTCTCTGGACTTCCCTCGTTTCCGACAATCCCGACGCGGTTCAAAAGCCTCTGCACGTCGGCTGGATCTGCTGGCGAGAAGTACACGAGAAGGTGACCGTGCGCGGTAGTGACCTCCACGCCCGGTATGACCAGCAGCCTGTCCGCATAGCGCGCGGCGTGGTCGAGGCTCCTTTGAATATTCAGTGCCGTGTTGTGATCAGTGAAAGCAACGATGGCGATGCCGCCGGCGACAGCCGCATCGATAATGGCTTCGGGGGTCATCTCAGGATCACTGACGTCTGAAGAGGCGCCAAACGAATGGACATGTAGATCCGCTGCGACGAATGATGCCCCGCTAGGGGTGTCCCTTATTTCCTTCAAGGTTATGGCCATACTGTACTGAAGATAGCCGCAGCGCTTTGTCGGCGGCTAGTGGCATGCTTAGAGTTGCCCGGATAATGACCAGCTTATCAGTGCCAGGAGCGCCTGTACAGGGCTGCTGTTGCCCCGGCCCGCGTGGGCTCATGTCGGACAGCGGTTGCGAAGCATCTTGTGCGCTGGTGGCGGGGTGTCGATCTCGCGGTTGGGTGTCCGGAGAGATGCGCACGACGGGCCGAGGGTCTGAATCCCTCATCTTCTCAGGCCGCGTTCGTTTTTGACGAGTTGGACGTTCTTCTCATGTAAGGGCTCGTGTGGGCCGGGGTGTCGGGAACTGGCGTCGGAGTTCGTTGTCCCTTCACCATTGGCGGGTTACCGGCCTGTTCTGAGAGGTAAGGCCATGGGAGGAGCGCGTCCGTGGCGGTGGGGATCAGGAGAGGAAGCTCGCCGGCGGCTTGCGGAGCTGGACGTTGAGTGGACCCAGCTCCTTGCGGCCTATCCGGAATTGCGCGTTTGGCTGAGGCGGGGGTCGCGGGTGGGGCCGGAGCGACCTATGCGAAGGGTCCCGGAACACCGGGGGCCGCACCGGGAAGGGCCTTCCCTTCGGCCGTTGGTTCACTAGGGTGGGGACGGACCGGGAATGGTCTGGCTCAGACGGATGTACTGCCTTGGTGAGCAGCCCGTCACGAGACGGAAGGCATGGCAGAGGTCGGTTTCGTCCTTGTAGCCGACATCCTGGGCAATCCTCCGCAAGGGCCGGGCCGGGGCGGCGATGAGCCGGCGGGCGGCTTCATCAACCCGGGCCTGGCGGACGTGGTCGGCCAAGTGCCGGCCCGTTTCTTTGTGGATCAGCTTTGAAAGGTGCCACGGCGATAGTGTGACCGACCGCGACAGGCAGGCCAGTCGACACTTTGCCGGGCTTCGGTACTCAACTTGGACAGCGGCCAGGACCGCCTGGACACGAGGATCCAGCGGTTTTGGCCTGTGTTCGAGCCAATCATCAAGGGCCCGGACCAGCGTCGGGATGTCTCGAGCGCCAAACGCCGCCTGCAGAAGCGCGTAACGATCGGAATCGGGCAGGCGGCGTAGGCGGAGGATGACGGCCGCAGTACCGTCACGAACAAGGCCAAACTGGGCGCCGGGTTTGGCGGCTTCCAAGTGCCGCAGGGCCTGGACGACAGATTGCAGGCCCTGGCGGGCTGGATAGTCCAGTAGCGCCTGCAGACGATTGAAAAAGCCGCACAGCCGGTCTGGGTCCATTCCCTTGTTTCGAAGATGCTCTGACGCCTGCAAAAGCTTCCCTGGCCGGTCTAGTGAACAATCCAGCCAAGACCCTATTGCTTTTGACGCCCCGATGTCCGAGTATTTGGTCTCAGTTGGTGTTTCTTGTCAAGGATTGGCGAATCTTGGCAAGCACCCTCCCCTCTAGGAGCTCCGATGCCAGCGACCGTAGATAAGCGTGAACTCGAACTCAGAGGTGCACTACTTCGTTTGAAGGAAATCGATGAAGAACGTGACGCAATTCTGAAGGCCTACCCCGGCCTTCAACGTCGGGCCCGCGCTGTCGGAATGCCCGCTGTCCGCGTCAGCCGGCGGGGCGGCTCCCGCAAGGGCCGCAAGCTATCCGAAGCCGCCAAGAAGCGCATGAGCGCCGGCATGCGAAAGTGGTGGGCGAAGAGGAAGGCGGCGAAGACGGCGTAGAAACTGCCCGCAGCTCAGCCCAAAGAAGTCACCCCAAGCCGCCCGGATCGCCGGGCGGCCTTTCTGTTTCCGGCTGTGGTAGACAGAGGCAGGTTGCCGCGCCGCTGTGACAACATACCGATGGCAGCGGGGCTCGCCTTCCCGGAGGTCGCCCTCTCATTGCACGGCCAACAGGGCGGTCATGACAAGCCCATTCCCTCCACGTCCTTCGGGAAGCACTGAGAGACGAGCCATCGGGTCGCCCGGGGCTGGCACAAGGCGTCGCCCTTCGCGGGCACAGTCACCCACTTGACACCAGACAACGACTAGATGGAATCTAGTGACACGAGTCATATAGTGTCATGCGCAAGCTCGGCACTGTCGTAGATGTCGTGATTACTGGCGTCCTGCTGATCTGGGCAGCCATCGCGATTTGGGCAGCCTGACCACGGGCTATTCCGTCTCCATGAGATGACGCTGGACCCAGCAATGAGCGGAAGCTGCAGGTCAACGAGTGGCCCGCACCATGTGAATCGCACGGGTGAGGTCAGCACCAAGCGCGGAGGCCACAACCGATTGACCGCTTAGGGGAACCCGAGGGCGTGCCCGAGCTCTCTGTGAGACGCCTGGACTCCAGGCGCGAGGGTCGCACCTAGCTAACTTCGAAGGGCACAACCCTTCTAACACTCTACCTGTCTTGAAGCGTAACTGACAGTCCCAACGCGTAGTTGCCTGGCGGCAACTGCGCGAGATGGAGCGTGTCATCAAGAGTCGCGCCATTCCGATAGCGACGCGGGCGCACCGGTTGAAGGTGAAGGGTCCGTGCTTCTCTTGTATGCGTCTCATGCACGGCCAACGTGACCTCGGGCCGTTCCACCTGCCCAGTCCAGTACAATCGCGCAAAGACCCGCAGGGTATCCTGGCGACTCTAGATATCCTCGAGGTTACCGGCTGAAAAGGACCCTGGTCAGCGATACGGTCAGAACCGATCCCATGAGCGATTACCACTCTTTTCCACCACCGCTCTCAACGCCTGGATATCCAGCATCTGCTCGGCCACGATGTGTTTCAGCCGACGGTTCTCGTCCTCGAGCTGCTTGATCCGCTGCAACTCGCTGCGCTCCAGCCCGCCGTACTTCGCCTGCCAGCGGTAGTACGTCTGCTCCGTGATCCCGTGCGCGGACCAAGTCGGCCACCTTCCGGCCGGCCTGGCCCTCCTTGAAGATCGCCAGAATCTGCTCATCGCTGAACTTGCTCCGTTTCATCGGTCCTCCTTCAACGGAGGGCGCTCATTCTACGCCGGGCGATTCAGAGGGGGCAGGTCACGCCCTCAGTGCCACCCCGGAGAACGAAGCAACTCTGGCCACTCTCCTCGCGCTGCGGCAAGGGTGCTACGGCATCCACGTGCGGTGGTGGGTCGCTTGAGCAGTGTTGATTGACACTACTATCAACGGCAGGATAGGGTTGCGTCACCGTCAATTCCTTAGAGTGACTAGAGTGACGACCAGATCAGGAGCCCTATGAAAGACTCACGACCAGGCGTCGCGAACAAGCCGCTTCACACACCGGCGAGGAAGAGTGGCTCTGAGCAGGTCCACCTGCGCCTTAGCGTCACCGACGCAGAGTGGCTCCGTCAGCTCGCCCGTGACCGCGATCAGACAGTCTCTGCGGTCATCAGGTGCTTGCTCAGGATTCATCGACAGACCATCACTAACACTAATCCCCCACGGTAGGCTCGGCGGGACCGCGGTCTGACCAGAGAATCTGGTACCCAGCGGTACCACCTGGTAGTGAACCTATTGCCTTTGACTAGGTGGCAGGCGTAGAAGAAGCGCGGCGGGGACGTCTTACGGGGCTAATAGCCACCTATGAGCCCCACAACTGGAGGTAGAGAACATGACAGTGCAATCGATGATCCGACGTGTGGCCTTCCTGGTGATCATCGCTGGCGGGCTGATGGCTGTGCCTGCTCATGCGTTCGATCCGCCACAATGCCCGCCGCGGGTGTGTGAGGGCTGTCCAGCCGAATGGGGCGAAGAACCGTGTTTCATCCCATACTCGATCTCGGCTACGTGCTCGCAGTATGGCTGCTACAACATCGGGACCTGCATGGACGGAAACAACGAAGTCACCCGCTGCTTCTGCGACTGGTGCGAGTACTAGGGGTGACATGAGGCAAGAAAACAGCACTCCGTGGTGGCGAACCGCATTTGAGGTGGTGTCTACCGTCCTGATGGTGGCGCTGGCGGGGGCCATCGTGTGGCAAGGCCGAGCCCGGTCGTCAGGCGAGCCTGGCGCCGGGCCGGCAACGTCGGAGTTCGCGATTCCAGGTGAGCCGATCACGATCACTGGAGATGCGATCCGCGGTTCCTATTCCGCGCCGGTGGCCATAATTGAGTTCGCGGACTTCGAGTGCTCGTATTGCGCGCGCTTCGCACAAGATATCGAGCCTGCGTTGCGAAACGAGTATATCAACACGGGACGTGTACTGTTGGCGTTCAAGCACTTCCCCCTTCCTAACCACAAGGCGGCGATGGTTGCCGCTCAGGCTGCATGGTGCGGCGGGCGTCAGTCTAGGTTTTGGGAGGTTCACGATCGCTTGTTCAGTCTTTCGGGTGGCTTGACGGCTTTCAGTCCCGCAGATGTCGGCCGTGAGGTAGGACTAGATATGAGGGAATATGACGCCTGCCGACATGGAGAGGAATCTGCCCAGGCCGTTCGCGGGGATCGTGATCAAGGACAGCGTCTAGGAGTCAGAGGAACCCCGTACTTCTTCATCGGAAGTGTCGATCCAGATCGTCGCGTCAAGGTCTCCCACGTGCTTGTGGGAGCGAGGTCTGTCGAGGCATTCAAGGCGGTTCTTGATCGGTTGACCGAACCGAAGTAGTCTTCTCGCATGCCGCGCCTGTTTCGGAGCCACACTGGCTACGTCGCAATGGTGACTGGCGTGCTTGGAGTGGCGGTCGGCGCCGACCTTGTGCTCTTCACCGTCATCAACGCACTCTGGATTCGGCCGTTGCCTTTTCCAGAGCCGGACCGTCTGGTAACTCTGCCACAGGCCAAGGTCACTAGTCTGGAAGGGACTCAGCTTGGTGTGTTCGAGGGTCGCGTGGCTGGGCAAGTCTTCACTGCTGACGCATACGGAGCCTTCCGTCCTCGGATTGAGATCGGCGGATCCGGCCAAGAACTGGAGACGCTAGGCGTCACGTCCGGGTACTTCAGTTTGTTCGGCTTGGTCGTTCGCGGCCGGGATTTCACATTAGATGATGATCGGGACAACGCCGATCCTGTAGCGATCATCAGTGACCGGTTCTGGTCTAGAGCCTTCGACCGACGTCTCGACGTGATCGGTGCCGTGGTCCCAGGCAAGCCGATCTCGGTTAGGGTTGTTGGCGTCGCGCCACCTGGCTTCCAAGGTGCGCGTCGCGGCGAGCGGGCGGACATATGGATTCCGGCCGCTCTTCTGCGCCGTCTGGCGGTCCTAGGTGGGGCGACCGGGACGGCGCCGATGATGGTATTCGCGCGGCTGGGCCCTGGGCAAACGGTTGCGATGATTGACCAGCGCCATCGAGAGTTGCTGGATCCGCGGACTAGGGAGTTGCTTCAGAAGAACACGCCGAGCCCCCTCGTTGTTCCTATGAGCCACGTCTTCGGCACGCCGGACACGAGGACGTTCGTGGTCAGTGAGCGAAACGGTGCCTTGATCGCGGCCGGGCTAGGTACGTTGGTCTTGCTCGGAGGCTGTGTGACGATCGCGGCGCTGGTCTTGGTTCACTATGAGCGGAGGCGCAGTGAGCTTGCCCTCAAGATCTGCTTGGGCGCCGGGCGCTTGCGGCTGGTGAGGGAACTGCTGCACGACTTGCTCCTCGTCGCCCTGACCGGAAGCGCCGTCGGTATCGTGGTCGCCTATTTTGGAGTGCGCGTTCTGCCGGCGATAACCCTGCCTGGAGGAGTGGACATCGGGAGACTTGATCTGTCGATCGATTGGAGGGTGTGCGCAGCGGCGATTACAGCAACGGTCGTGACCTTACTAGCGGGCGGCACGCTGCCGTTGATCAGATCGACAAGCTCTAACCTTCTAGGTCAGCTGTTCACAGGTTCCTCCTCGACGTTGGCATCGCAGCGGATTCGCCAGGTGCTCCTAGGTGTTCAGGTTTGCGCGACGATGATCGTCTTAGTGGCGGCGGGCCTGTTCGTTAGGGCCGTGGCGCAGGGTTTTGGGAACGCGCCCGGTTTTGACATCGATCGAACGGTGTTTGTGTCTGTTCAGGAGGGCGACCCTCAGGGTAGCGTCGCGGACTGGCGAGTCCCCACGGGCGAACGGGTCGGTCGACTGATGCGCGCGCTGCGCGAACTACCGGGCGTGAACGAGGTTGCCGAGGGCATGCCGCCGATAGGTCCGGACGCTCGCGTCGCAGCCCCCCTCACTGTCAAGGTGGAGGGTAAAGAACACCAACTGATAATCGGGCTAATGAGGGGGAGTCCAGAGCTATTGTCGGTCTTCGATCTGCCAATCCTAGCGGGCCGGCACCTGACTTCGGCCGATGCATCGACCGTCCCTGTTCCGGCCGTGATTACTAGGTCGCTTGCGGAGCGGCTGTGGCAGGGGGAGGCGCTGGGCCGAACCCTGACTTTTCCGCAGATGAGAGGTGGCCCCTACCTTGTGGTCGGCGTTACTCGCGACCTAGCCTTTGGATCGTTAGGGGTACACAGCGCTGGCGTCGTCGTCACAGCTCAACCGATTCTCAATGCTATTGTCGCCAGCTTCGTCATTCGCACTGATCAGCCGGAGCAGGTCGTCGGGAGTGTGCGCCGAGAACTCCGGGGCCAAGTCGTGAAAGTAGCGACCGGTCGGGAGGTCGTGGCGCGCGATCTCGGTCGCCAACGGTTAGGCGCGTGGTTCTTCTCGGGATTCGGTCTCGCCGCCTTGCTGCTGGGCGTTGGTGGTGCCTTTGGGTTGGTCGCCTATTTGGCGGAAACACGACGACGTGAGTTCGGTATTCGACTGGCACTCGGCGCTACCACCCGCCATCTAGTGAGGCAGGGGCTCATCGTGGCCCTTGTTCCGGTCTCGGCCGGCGTAGTCGCAGGTCTTATCCTAGCCAGTCTAGTATCTCAGCTGTTCACGGCGCTGCTTGCTGGCGTTAGCGCTATCGACTCAGTCTCCTATCTCGGTGGGGCTGTTGCCGTGCTCGGCTCGGCGACGGTTGCCGCACTCGCAGCGGCTTGGCGTCTACGACGATTCACCCCCTCAAGCGCGCTGCGTACAACCTGAGTTATGCGACAATGCTGGTGCACGAGGTGCTGACGGGTCGAACTTATGAAGAAAGGACAGAGCGAATGTCAAGACTAGCAAGTTCAATGACAGTTATTCCAGTGTCCGCTCTTGTCCTCTTGTCTGTGACAGGGGCAGCACAAAGTCGGCCCAATTTCTCGGGCAGTTGGGTACTGGTCCAGGCCCTTCGTTCTGGCCCATCAAGGGGCGAATCACAACCTGCCCCCGCCGTAGTCTCAGCCAAGATCGACACCATCAGCGGCGCCGCGTTCAACTGTGGCCGCCAGTGTACGATCACGCACAAGGGGCAAACGCTGACGGTCGATAGCGCACAGCTCCGTGAGGTCCCCGGCCAGGACAAGTCATTCCGTGCGCCGGTCGTCACCTTAGACCTAGACGGTCGTCAAGCGACAGTTATCGACTCATCAGACCCGATCCCTCCATATCGGACAATCCCCGTCATAGCCAAATGGCAGGGAACCTCACTGCAGGTCGAGAGTGACCTTCGATCGGACCCGTTGTTTACGACGCAGTCACTGTCCCTTGAAGGAACGCAACTGGTGGTCGTGAGTGTTAGGTTCCTGAATGGTCAACGCCATTCAGAAGTGACGTTGAGGTACGCGAAGAACGCGAAGAAGACGTGAGTTCAAGCCGCCCGGCTCGAAACCGATTCGGCTCGTGCAGCACCTAGGCACGGGGGTGCGGAAATGTCCGACAGTTGAAGCCATTCGTTGGGTCGAAGCTCGCACTCTTGGGTCCAAATGGGATCAACCGTCGTGCGAAACACGACGGGATTGATTGGCCGGCGGTAGCTCCTTGAGTTGTTGGAACTCCCCTGCCGGCTTCCAGACCAGGCGGGATAGCTGGTTGCGTTTGATGCGGTAGGACTTGCGGACTTCGCGGGTGGCGCCGGTGAGGCCGGCGGTCTGGGTGATCGCGGTGACGGCCACGTCAAACTCGCGCTGGCCGTTGTCGGTTCGACGTAGGACTTCGCTCCAGTCAAACAGATACTCGGTGCAGTTGCGGTCCATGCCGTCCATGCCAAACGCAGAGAACGAGATCAGGTGACGGCAAGGCCGGACGGTCTTGGCCTGCAGGGGTTGACCGCCGTCTGGTATGGCAAGGGCGACTTGACGGATCAGAAAGGCCGGGCGAACGAAGACACGAAGGTACTGAGCGCGATCGTCGTCGCTGATGTCGGCCGGGCGGATGGGACGGCCGTCGAAGGCCGCCCGCGAAGACAGGTACTGGACCCAGGTGATCGGTGTCTGAAGAGTCTGTGTCCGGTAAAGAAGGTTATGTCGCCGGCGAGATCGTCCTAATGCGGACTATGATCCCGCCTGGCCGAAGAGTACCGGCGGTACATCGACTCGGACTTCCGGTGCATCTTCATCGGGCGACACGACGCCGTGCCATCGTACTACGCCGCCATTCGCGCGCTCATCGTCGAGCACCAGCTCTCGCCCGACCGCTTCTGGTTCACCGGGCCGGTGCCCACGGCCGAACTGGCGGCATACTACCGGCACGCGCACGCGTACGTGTCGCTCAGCGAGCACGAGGGGTTCTGCGTGCCCGTGATCGAGGCGATGGCGATGGACGTGCCCGTGCTGGCCTACGCGGCGGCGGCGGTGCCAGAAACGCTCGCCGGCGCTGGCGTCGCCTTCGCGCCCAAGGACCTCGAGTTCGCGGCCGAGCTCCTGGGCGCCATGATCTATGACGAGTCCTTCCGCGACCGGCTCGTCGCGGGCGGACGGGCGCGAGCGCGGGAGTTCGAACGCGAGCGCGTCACACAGCGGGCGAAGGACGCGCTGTCGGCGGCCGGTATTTGACCCGGCCGGCCTGACAAGGAGAGTCCGGGATTGGGAGCGGATCAAGCGTGAGACTCGCGTTCACCATTCAGCGGTACGGCACCGAGATCATCGGCGGGTCGGAGCATCTCTGCCGGCTGGTCGCCGAGCGTCTGGCCCCGCACCATCAGGTGGACGTCCTGACCACGTGCGCCAAGGACTACATCACGTGGAGGAACGAGTACCCGGAAGGCGCCGACCGCGTGCGCGGCGTGACCGTTCGCCGGTTCGCGTGCGCCCAGAGCGAGACATCGACGCCTTCGCCAAGTACCACGAGTGGATCCACACCCACGCGCACACCACGCAGGACGAGATGGAATGGCTGAAGCGCCAGGGCCCGTGGTCGCCCAGCCTCATCGACTACCTCGAGCGGCACCACGGCACCTACGACGTGCTCGTGTTCTTCACCTACTTGTACGCGCCGACGGTGCTCGGCGCGCGCATTGCGCCGGCCAAGAGCCTGCTCGTGCCGACGGCGCACGACGAGCCCCCCATCCGGCTCGGCATCTACCGGGACCTCTTCACGCGGGTCGGCGGCATTGCCTGGAGCTCGGAGAGCGAGCGCCGGTTCGCGATGTCGCTCTTCGACCTCCGGCCCATCGTCGAAGACGTCATCGGCTGCGGCGTGGATGTGCCCGAGGGCGAGGCCGTCGCGGAGGGCGCCGAACGGCCGGCTCCGCCGCCAGAGGGCCGCGAGCCGCTGCCGCCGCATCTCGAAGGGCCCGCCAACGCGTTCCGCCGGCGCCATCGGCTCTACGGTCCGTTCGCGCTCTACGGCGGACGCATCGACCCGTCGAAGGGCTGCGAGGAAATGCTGGAGTACTTCCAGACCTACGTCGGCGAGGGCGGGAACGCGACGCTCTTGCTGATGGGCGCGAAGATGATGCCGCTGCCCGAGGACCCGCACGTGCGCTTCGCCGGGATCCTGCCCGACGAGGAGCGCCTTCACGCGCTCGAAGCCGCGACGGTTGTCGTCGTGCCGTCACCGCACGAGAGCCTGTCACTGCTGGCGCTCGAGGCGTTCTCGGTCGGCACGCCGGTCCTGGCCAACGCGCGGTCGCAGGTGCTCGAAGAGCACTGCCGCCAAAGCAACGCGGGACTGTTCTACGGCAGCCGGTGGGAGTTCGTCGAGGCGCTGAAGCTCCTCATGCGCGACGCCGGACTGCGCGCCGCCCTCGGCCGGAACGGCAAGGCCTACGTGAACCAGCACTACCGCTGGTCCACGATCCTCGCGAAGTACGAGCGCCTGTTCGCGCGGCTGCGCGGGCCGGTGCGGGAGACACGCGATCATCGCGATCACCAGGACCGAAGAGACCACAGACCTCGACGATGATCCATGCGCCGTGTTGGCGGCAACGCCACCGACCAGCACGTCCTCCACGCCCGCGCGCTCGAAGGCCCAGATCACGGTGAGAATCGCGGGCCTATTTCCGTGGGGCGGGCCCTTATTTTCGGCCGGTGATGTCGTCCAACTTGAACCGGAGGCGGACGAAGGCGCCGCGCGTGGTGTAGTTCGACGACACCAGATCCCGATCCGTGAAGCCGGTGGCATTGTAGCCGACCGACAGCCAGAGGTTCTCGCGGAGCAGGAACCCGACCTCGCTGCCCACGGCGCTCTGCCGCCCGCCCTGCCGGCTCCACATCACGCTCGCGAGCGCGGCCAGATCCCACCGCTTCGCCACGTCGACGCCGACACGGCCCGAGACGAGCTGCACCCCGAACGGCGTCGACGTCGGATCGCTCCGGTCGTCCACTCGCTTGGCCGCGTGCTGGCCCGAGAACGTCCACGCGCTTGCCGGGTGGAAATCCCCGTGCGTGGACACGATCTGGACCTGGCGATAGGTTCCGGCACCCGCCGGCCGGCCGAGGGTGTTTTCGAACCTGAATTCATAGCGCGACAGCAGGTTGAACCGATTGGTGTCGGTGTCTCGATAGGCGCCGCCCACCGAGAAGCGATCCTGCACTTGGCTCGGCGCATTCCTGGGCTCGGTAAGCTGATGGTAGTTCTTCGCGAGCAGGGTCCAGCTGCGCGACAACTTCTGCGCGAAGCCAGCGGTCGACAGCCAGCTCTCGCCCGACGGATCGCCGCGCCACTCGAGGCGGCCCGTCCCCTTGAGATTCGCACTCCGCGTGTACTCGAGGCCGAGCGACGCCGAGGTCGCCTTCTGGTCGGTGCCGGCGATGGCGTGGAGACGTTCAAGCCCCGTCGACAACCGCACGCCTTCGGCGATCGACCACTGATTGCGCAAGCCGATGGACGCCTCAGCCTCACGGCCGGAGATCGCGTCGCGCATGCGGTATTCACTGAAGACTTCGCCGTGCTTCATGTAGCTCGACGCGAGGCCAACCACGGTGTTGTAGCTGCGCTGGCGGGCATCGAGGGCGTAGGGGCCGCCGAGGCTCGAGATGAACTCATGCCGTGCATACAGCTTGTTCCGCTCCGCGATGCGAAATTGCGCGCCCACAGCCGCGACGCGCTTGGCCGAATCGCGCAGGTCTTGCTCGCCCTCGCCGTAGAAGTTGGCGCGCTGCCCCAGCGCCACGGTGAGCTTGGCTCTGAGGGTCATCGTGTCCAGGGGTTCCGCGGACACGGGGGCGTGTGCGCCCGCCGACAGCTGGGGCGACAGCGCCGGCCGGATGAGCGGCAGCCCGGAAACCGGATCGAGATTGCCGCTGGTCGGCCCGAAGCCAAAGCCGTCGGTCACGCCTGACAGGCTGAATGGCAGGATTCCGGCGCTCGTACCCTGAGCCGGCTGGCGTGTTTCTGTCGCTCGCCTGACGCCGACCTCGAACGACAGGGCGCGGGACAGCTTCGCCTCGACCCCGAGCTGGGCGCCTTCACGATGTCCGCCCGTGAGGCGGTCCTCCGAGCGAATCGCCTCAGCGATGACCTGCACGGGTTTGATCACGGTCAACGTCGCACGGCCGCCCGCCTCGGTGCGGCCACGGGACAGCGACGAGGCCGGATTGTTGAAGCCAGGATCCGACGTGCCCGCAAACGCGCGCGCCATGAGGCGGCGCGATTGGTGCCGGAGCTCGATCCGGGCGGCGGTGCCCTCGGCCTCTCCGCCGAGCGCCAGGAGCGGACTCGTCTGTGCGAAGAGGTCCGTGGTGGTCGTGCCCGTGCTGCGGGCGCCCTCGGCCACGAGCGTCGTGAACCGGCCCAGGCGCAGCGTGCCGTTCAGACTGCCCAGCCGATACGGCGCACCGGGGGTCGCATCCTCGACCCAGCCGCCGCCGAACTGGAGAGAGGAGCCGATCCGGAACTGCGCGTCGCCGCCGCCCACCCACGAGGCCTGGCCGCCCCGATCGACCTCGTACGTGACGCGGATCGACCGCGGGTTCAGCCGCTCGTCCAGCGCCGCCACGGGCGTCCTGAAGAGCAGTTGCCCGCTGAACGGCTCGAATTCGTAGTCCGCGAAACGCGTCAACGGCTCGGCGCTCAAGATGACGGCCGGCTGATTGCGATCGCGGGTGATGATCTCCACTTTCTCGGTTCCTGAGACACCATTCGGATTGCTCACGCGATACGGCCCCGAAATGCCCAGCGCGCCGATCTCGTCGATCACCTGCTTCAGCGAGTCGCGGCTGGCGAACAGATTGACCATCACGCGCCGCTTCTCAAAATGCTGCTGCGCGCCCGTGAGGGTGCGGCGGTACGCGCCCAACTGCTGCGCGTTGCTGCCGCCGGAGGTCTGCAAGTCGCCGTACATCAGGTAGCTGCGGCCGCGATCGACTCGCAGGAAGAAGCGTCCCGACGTCTGCGCGTCGAACGTCTTGAGGCTCGAGTCGCCGAAGATTGGATAGAAGGCGTCCGGCTGGATGTCACGGAAGAGCACGCCGCGGCCCTCCTTGTCGGAGTCATACGAGAGCGTCAGCAGGTAGTGGCTGGCGACCTGGCCCTTCACGAACACGGCGCCACGCCCCCCGTACTGCCCCTTGCCGCCGTCGAACGAGCGCGAGAATCGCGTCAGCTCGCGGTCGAACGCCTGGTCGGGCCGGGCCGGTGACACCCCGGACCAGTCCACCTTGGACAGCGAGACCATGCCCTCGACCAGGCCGACGGCCATCAGCGACGACAGGCTGGGCACGAACGACACGGTTCCGTCAGCGCTCGCGTCCCCGGCCGTGACTCGCACGCGCACGTCCCCGGCGGCGGCGGGCGCCAGCACCTCGAACACCGCCTCGCCGTTTTCAATGCGCACCTGCGTGCCCGGCGTCGTGCGATTGGCATCCCCGAGGCCCAGGTCCCCGGTGCGGCCGTCCGGCAGCTGCAGTCGTCCGCCGCTCGTTTCGACGGTGGCCACAACTGATTCGCGCACCGGCTGACCGCTCGCGTCCACGAGCCGCACCCTGAACTGGACCGGCGATCGGCCATCGGCCGGCACCTGGTCGCGATCCGCGTCGAGCTTGATGAGGCCGACGATGCCGGGGCGGTCAGTCGGCGGGTGCGGCTTCTGGTCCGGAGCATTCGAGTTGGCCGGACCCAGCACGCTTGCCTGGGCGATGGGCGTGAATCGACCGGTCGGCGGCGCCGTCTGCGGCATCATCGCGGGCTGAGCCGCCGGCCCGAACGTCGGAACCGTGCCCTCGCCTTGCGCCCGCCGCGCCCGGATCTGATCGAGCACGCGCGGGTCCGCCGAACCTTCGACGAAGTCCGCGCGGTGCACTTCGCCAAACTTCAGATCGACGAAAAGGCTGCCGGGGTCACCCGCGTTCCGGCTGCTGCTTGCCGTCAGCCGTGCGCCGGCTGGGAGCGTTGCGCGATCGACCTTCAGGACGTGCGTCGCCGGCGTGAGGCCGCAATAGCTGTACTTGCCCTCGACGTCGCTCACGAGCGAGGTGCCGTTCTCGAAGCGCAGGTGGACTCCGGGAATGCCGAGCTCTCCGGCATCCTGCATGTGATTGCCATTCAGGTCGGCGAAGATCTTGCCGACGACACAGGCGTCGGTCGTGAACACGCCACCCGACACCAGGACGCGCACCCGCGCCGTGTTCGATCGAGCGGTGCCGCTGGCAGCTTGCGCGCTGGCGGCGCCGTCGCCCTGAAGGGCGCCGGGCCCGACCCGCAGCCGGTAGGTGATCGTCACCTCATTGGTCGCCATCTGCTCGGGAATCGAGAACGCCACTGATCCTGGCGCCGGATCGGGAAGCAACGACAGCGGCGTGCTGCCAGTCGTCACACGCGCCGAGCCTGCGATGTACGGGAACCCGAGCGGCAGTCGGTTCGCCACGGAGGTCTGGGGCAACGTGGGACCGCCGACGTTCCGGACGTGGACGGTGTACTGCACCGTGTCGCCGATCTCCGCCACGAGCAGGCTCGCAGACATCTCAAGGGTGAGCCGCACCTCCGCGACTGTGTCGGTGTCGGTGACGCTGTTGTTCCCCACGCCAGGATCCGTGACGCTCCCCGGCGCCGTCACCGTCGCGCTGTTCGTGACGCGGCCATCCGTCGCGGTGACGGTGGCGGCAACCGTGAAGGTCACACGGCCCCCGTTCGGCAGCGTCGGAATCGCGAGGCCGCTCTCGAGTTGTGCCGCCGTCGGATTCGCCGGGCAGGCCGCCCCGCCCGCCGCCACGCACGAGACGCTCCTCTTGATCAGGCCCGTGGCCACCGGGTCGGTGACCACCGCGCCGTCGGCAGCGCCGGGTCCCGCGTTGCTCGCCACGATCGTGTAGGTCGTCGTCGCACCGGCCGTCACGGTCGTTGCGCTATTCGTCTTGGTGATGGAGAGGTCGGCCTGCAGGAGGTCGTCGTCGATCGTGCAGACCGCGACGTCAGCCACCGGCAAGCCGTTGTAGGCCGGGTCGCTACTGGCCGCGGCCGCCGTCACGATGGTGTAGTCGATGTCCCCATCGCTGATCGTGTCATCCACGCCCGTCACGGTGACCGTCTGCGCGACATTCCAATTCAACGAGGTAAAGGTCAGCGACGCCGGCCCCACCGTCCCTTCCGTCAGGTCACTCGAGCTCAGCGCAATCGTCACGTCGGCCGTCGGCTGGCTCGTCAGCACCACCGTGAAGGTCGCCGTGCCGCCCGCCTCGGTCGTGACCAGCCCGCTCGTCGGCGTCACCGTCACGCCCGCCGTGTCGTTGTCCGTGTTGGTCGCCCCGACGTCGGCCACCGCCAGGCCGTTGTAGCCCGAGTCGGTACTGGCCGCCGCGCCGGTGAGAATCGTGTAGGCGACCGCCCCATCGACCACCGCGTCATCGACCCCCGTCACGGTGACCGTCTGCGCGACGTTCCAGTTGAGCGACGTAAAGGTCAGCGACGCCGGCCCGACCGTGCCTTCGGTCGCGTCACTGGAACTGAGCGCAATCGTCACGTCGGCCGTCGGCTGGCTCGTGAGCACCACCGTGAAGGTGGCCGTGCCGCCCGCTTCCGTCGTGACCAGCCCGCTCGTCGGCGTCACCGTCACGCCCGCCGTGTCGTTGTCCGTGTTGGTCGCCCCGACGTCGGCCACCGCCAGGCCGCTATAGATCGGATCCGTGCTCGCGGTCGCGCCCGTCAGAATCGTGTAGGCGACCGCCCCATCGACCACCGCGTCATCCACGCCCGTCACGGTGACCGTCT
>Ga0187892_10006073_pt1 | contig 18314 bp, 17 predicted proteins | sample MA1701073metaG_FD_139345 | JGI IMG/M metagenome (GOLD analysis project Ga0187892, IMG submission 139345) | Bio-ooze microbial communities from a basaltic lava cave in the Kipuka Kanohina Cave System on the Island of Hawaii, USA - MA170107-3 metaG ... | reverse complement strand
CGGTGTCCATGGCCATGGAGCCCAAACCGCCGCAGGGCGGGCGCCTGCCGATCTGGATCGGCGGCTACTCGGAGGCGGCCTTCCGGCGCGTCGGCCGGCTCGGGGACGGCTGGCTGGCGAGCCGGGTCACCGACGCGGCCGACGCGCGCCGGGCCATCGAGGCGATCCACCGCCACGCCGAGGCGGCCGGGCGCGATCCCGGCGCCATCGGGCTCCAGAGCATGGTCGCGCCGCCGCCCCGCGACGCGGCGGGCAAGACCTTCTACGCCGACCACGACGCGGTGGTGGCCCGCGTTGCCGCGCTCAAGGCCATGGGCTTCGGCTGGGTCGCCCTGAACGCCACCGCGATCTTCCAGGCCGGCGCGCGCTCCGTCGCGGCGATGGCGGACCAGCTGGCCACGCTGCACGACCGCCTCCGCGCCGAAATCGGCTGATCCGCCGAGCGAGCCCTCGTTGCTGCCCACGCCGCACCTGCTGGCGCTGTCGAGTGCCCTGTGCACCGCGTCGGCGACCATGCTCATCCAGCGCGGGCTGCGGGGCTCGACCTTCTACGCGGGCGCCTGGATCAACGTGGTGGTCGGCGCGATCGCCGCGTGGACGGCCGCCGCCTGGCTCGTCCCGGTCGAGGAGTTCACCTGGCAGGCGGTCCCCTACTTCGCCCTCTCGGGGCTGATCGGCACCACCGGGGGCCGGCTCTTCCGCGTCTTCGCCATCCAGAAGGTCGGCGCGCCGGTGGCGGCCGCGGTCAACAACATGACCCCGCTGGTGGCCAGCGGGCTGGCCATCCTGTTCCTGGGCGAGCGGGTGACCGTGCCCATCCTCGCGGGCACGCTGGTCATCGTGGCCGGCACGATCCTGCTCTCGCTGAGCGGCCGCCTGGTGGGCTTCCGCGTCCGCGATCTCTCGTATCCGTTCATCGCGGCCTCGTGCTTCGGCATCGTCCAGATCCTGCGCAAGCTCGGCCTGGCCTCCGCGGGGCCGCTCCTCGGCGCCACGATCAACGTCACCGCGGCCCTGATCGCGGTGACCGCGTTCGTGGCCGCCTCGGGGAACCTGCGCTCGCTGCGCTGCAGCCGGCGGAGTCTCCTCTACTTCATCGGGGGCGGCATCGCGGAGAACGGCGGCGTCTTCTTCCTGCTCCTGTCACTGGGCTTCGGCGATGTCAGCGTGGTGATCCCGCTGGCCGGCACCGCGCCGCTCTTCGTGCTGGGTCTCGCGTACCTCATCCCGAGCGAGAAGAGCAAGCTGAGCTGGCGGATCGTGGCCGGCGTGGTCCTCATCGTGCTGGGCGTCGCCCTCCTCTCCCGCTGAGTCAGGGGTCAGGTCTTACATTCCGACATTTCCAGGGTGCTCGACCTCACCTCGGGCGAGCAAATGTCGGAATGTAAGACCTGACCCCGCTCGTGTAGGATGCCGGCCATGAGCGATACCGGCACCGGCTACGGTCGGCCCCAGCCGACCTTCATGAGCGAGCTGACCCTGGTGGGCCCGGGCACCCCGATGGGGGAGCTGCTGCGCCGCTACTGGCATCCGGTCGGCCTGGTCGGCGACGCCTCCGACACGCCGCAGGCGCGGCGCGTGCTGGGCGAGGACCTCGTCCTCTTCCGCGACCGGCGGGGGCGGCCCGGCCTCGTGACCGCCCGCTGCGCGCATCGCGGGACCTCGCTCCACTACGGCCGGGTGGAGGAGCGCGGCATCCGCTGCTGCTATCACGGCTGGCTCTTCGACGTGGAAGGCCACTGCCTCGAGCAGCCCTGCGAGCCGGACGGCGGATCGCAGCGCGAGCGGATGCGCCAGCCCTGGTATCCGATGCAGGAGCGCTACGGTCTCATCTTCGCCTACATGGGCCCGCCCACGCGCAAGCCGGTGCTGCCCCGCTACGAGGCGCTCGAGACGCTCGACCCGGGCGAGTTCCTGGAAGCCGACGACAGCAGCGTCGGCGGAGGCGGCCCGGCGGTCATTCCCTGCAACTGGCTCCAGCACTACGAGAACCTGATGGACACGCTGCACGTGCCGATCCTGCACGGCTCCTTCAGCGGCCCGCAGTTCACCGCGTCGATGGGCCTGATGCCGGAGGTGGCCTGGGCGCTGACCGACCGGGGCGTGAAGGCGATCTCCGACCGGCGCCTGCCCGACGGCACCGTGCTGCACCGGATCAGCGAGGCGGTGCTCCCGACCCTCCGGGTCATCCCCAATCCGCGCGTCGCGCAGTACGCGCGGGTGGAGACGATCGGCTGGGTGCTCCCGCTCGACGACACGAGCTTCCGCATCTACACCGCGGGCCGCGTGCACAAGGCGGGCGAGATCGCGAGCGTGCGCTCGCGCCTGCACGGCAAGCTCTGGGAGGAGCTGACCGCGGCCGAGCACCGCGACTTCCCCGGCGATTACGAGGCGCAGGTCGGCCAGGGCCCCATCACGTCGCACTCCGAGGAGCACCTGGTGTCGAGCGACCGCGGGGTGGCCCTGGTGCGCCGCCAGCTCAAGCTGCAGCTCGACGCCCTCGCCGAGGGCCGTGACCCCATCGGCGTGTCCTTCGACCCCGCCGCTCCGCCGGTGGCCTTCGAGGCCGGCAACTTCCTGATCGAGAGGGCACCCCATGCTTCGTGACCATCCCACCGGGAACTATCGCTACATGCCGGGCATCAGCGCGTTCTCGTGCGGCACGGTGGCGGGGCCGGGCCACGAGATCGTGCACGTGACGCTGGCCGCGCTCCTGCCCTGGCGCGACGGCTTCGCCCGCATCGAGCGCCACCTCCGCGAGGTGAAGCGCCCGCGAACCGCGCTCTGCGGGATCGAGCTGCGGAGCCCGGCGCCCTTCACCTTCGACGGCTTCGGCACCTTCAACGAAGGCTACCGCAAGCTCCTGGCCGACTGGAGCATCCTGGTGGGCGAGGACAACCCGATCCCGCGGACCAACGTGGCCCCGGTCGCGGCGGCGCCGGCCGAGCCGTCGCTGTACGCCTCTCCTACACCCAGCCCGGCGCCACCCCCGAGCCCACCTTCATCGTGGCGGGCGCGGGCGAGCTCCGGGATCGCGCGCAGGGGCCCGAGGGCATCGTGCGCCACGGCGACATCTCGCCGGACGGGATGCGCGAGAAGGCGCGCTTCGTGATGGCCACCATGCAGGACCGGCTGCGCACGCTCGGCGGCGAGTGGCGCCGCGTCACCGCGATCGACATCTACACCGCCCAGCCCATCCACGCCCTCGTGCTGGACGAGGTCCTGAAGCCGGCGGGGGCCGCCGCCATCCACGGCGTGCACTGGTACCCGAGCCGCCCGCCCATCCAGGGGCTCGACTACGAGATGGACCTGCGTGGAGTCGCGCGAGAGCTGGTGCTCTAAGACTTTTCTTCCGGGTAACAACTACGCGCCGGGATGGTAGGCGGTACATACCTGCCGCCCGCCGTGGAGGCAATCCGCGCTCCGCGCTGCGTATGCGGCCCGGGAGCCGGTGGCATGAGCGATGCACTCACCAGGCACCCCTCATGTCGTCGCTCGCACGCCTGTCCGTCCCCCTCGCCGCTCTGGCATGGCTCCTGGCCGTGGGCTGCTCCGCCGCCGAGGCCGGCCCTCCGACTGAATCGCTCCGCGCGACCTTCACCGAGGCCAATCGGATCATCAGCGACCCCGCGACGGCGGCGCGGCCCCTCGAGCGTCTTCGCGCGGTGCGCGCGCTGTTCAGCCGAGCCTTCGACTTCTCGGGCGCGGCGGAGGAGGCGCTGGGCTCCCAGTGGAAGGGGCGCACCGCCAACGAGCAGAAGGAGTTCACGTCTCTCTTTTCCGGCTTCGTCCAGCGTGGCTTCGTCTACTGGCTGGCGTCGGTGGCCGAGGTCGACGGCAGCAGTGGCGGCATCACCGTCTACTATCTGGGCGAAGCGGTCGAGCGGGACCGTGCGGTGGTGCGGACGGCCATCGGGAGGCGTGGCGGGAGACAGGTGCCTCTCGACCACGAGATGGTCTACCGGGGCGAGCGCTGGATGGTGCGCGACGTGACGATCGACGGTATCAGCCTCGTCACGAACTACCGGGCCCAGTTCGATCGGGTGATCCGGGGCTCCTCCTACCGCGAGCTCCTCGCGCGGCTGCGGGTGAGAGTGGGCAGTGAGCTGCCGCGTCCGGCGTCGGCCGGCCCGGAGACGCCCGCCGCCGAGCTCGTGAAAGTCCCGGCCTTCGAGCCCTTCGAGCTGCGCTGATCGGCGGGGCGCCGCGGGAGCCCGGTCACCCCGGGCCTGTGGCGGGACGGGGCTCCATGACGGAGCCGTAGCGGTGCACGACGCGCGAGACGGTCTGCTCGCGTAGGTAGGCGCGTAGCTCGAGCCGGCCGGCGGCCAGCACGGGCGCGTCGAGCACCACCATCCCGGCCGCGTGGGCCGCCGCTCGCAGCTCGCGCGAGGGCGCCACCAGCGCCCGCAGGCGCTCGCAGTCCGCTCCACTCAGGCGCGCGATCAGCTCGGCCTCGGTCTCGACGACCGCGCCCACGTCGGGCGAGTTCGTGAGCCATGGACCGGGCGCGCCCGCCGACAGGCTCACCGTCACCGGCACCCCGCAGGTGCGCGCGGCGAGCAGGACCTGCTCGAGCGCAAGCCGGCCGGCCGGCGTGGCCGCCTCGCCCCGCGCCAGCACGCGCCGGCACGGCCGGTACCGGAACACATTGCGCTCACCGAGCAGGCGGATCGGCGCGTGGTCCTGGGAGAAATGCTCCCGCCACGCGCGGTCGTAGCTGGCCGCGGCTGCTCGCAAGACCGCCGCGGGCTCCACGTCGGCCGGGGCGACGTGATGCGCGCCGCAGAGCTGGAGCACGTAGTTCGGGCCGCCGGCCTTGGCGCCCGGGCCGACCGAGGAGGCCTTCCAGCCCCCGAAGGGCTGACGGCCCACGATGGCCCCGGTGATGTGACGGTTGACGTACAGGGTGCCGGCCTCGATGCGCTCGAGCCAGCGGGCGATCTCCCGATCGTCGAGCGACTGGATCCCGCTGGTGAGCCCGAACGGCTGATCGTCCGCCAGCTCGATCGCGTCGTCCAGGTCCGCGGCCCGCATGAGCCCCAGCACCGGCCCGAAGCACTCCGTCCGGTGGAAGAAGGACCCGCGCCGCACGCCCAGCTTGATGCCGGGCGACCAGAGCGGCGCCTCCCGGCCGAGCGCCCGCGGCTCGAGCAGCCATTCTTCGCCCGCGTCCAGGGTGGTGAGCGCCCGCCGCAGCGCGGGCCCCGGCGGCTGGGTGAGCGGGGTGACCCGGCTCACCGCCTCCCACGCGCTCCCCACGGCGAGGCTCGCCGCCGCGTCGCGGAGCTGCCGGCGGAAGGCGGGGTCGTCGTAGACCTCGGCTTCGCAGATCGCGAGGCTGGCCGCGGAGCACTTCTGGCCATTGTGGCCGAAGGCCGAGCGGACCAGATCGCGGACCGCCTGGTCCCGGTCGGCCAGGGCGGTGACGATGATCGCGTTCTTGCCGCTCGTCTCCGCGAAGAGCCGGAGATCGGGCCGCCACGCGAGGAAGCGGCGGGCCGTCTCCACCGAGCCGGTGAGGATCACCGCGTCCACGCGCGCATCGGTGATGAGCCCGCGGCCGATCTCGTCGTCCGGACACGGCACGAACTGCAGCGCCTCGCGCGGGATGCCGGCTTCCCAGAGCGCGCGGGCCAGATGCCAGCCGACCAGCACCGCCTCCGGCGCGGGCTTGACGAGGACCGTGTTGCCGGCGGCCAGCGCGGCCAGCACGCCGCCGGCCGGGATCGAGAGCGGGAAGTTCCACGGCGGCGCGACGACGACCACGCCGAGCGGCTCGAGCCGGCAACCGTCCACCGTGTCGCCCGCGCCGAGCGCGCGCGCATAGTGGCGCGCGAAGTCGATCGCCTCGGAGACCTCCGGGTCGGCTTCCGCCGCCGTCTTGGCGCCGTCCACGATCATGGCCCCGATCAGATCTCCGCGCCGCCGGGCGAGCACCGTCGCCGCGGCGTCGAGCAGGGCCCGTCGCTCCGCCGCGGGCCGGCCGGCCCAGGGCTCCCGCGCGGCCCGGGCGGCGTCGAGCGCGCGGCTCACCTGCCGGCGGTCCGCCAGCGCGTGGCGATAGGCGACGCGCGCGGGGTGGGAGCGATCGCGCCCCTCCACCTCCATCGCGCCCGCGACCAGCTCGCCCCCGATCTGGAGCGGGACCGTCTCGACCGGGCGCTCCCGCCACTCGGCCCGCAGCCGCTCGAGCCAGTCCCGGTTGGCCTCGCTCGCCCAGTCCGTGTCCGGCTCGTTCGCGAAGGCCGCCGAGAGATCGCCCCGCGCCGTCGCCTCGGCGCCGCGGTCCTGGGTCCGCCGCGGCGCATCCGATAGCCCGTCCACCAGGTCGAACGCGCCCAGGAACCGATCGCGCTCGAGGTCCCAGTCGGGCGAGCCCGGCTCGAGCCCGAAGACGTGGCGGAGGAAGTTGTCGGGCGCGGTGTTCTCGTCGAGCCGGCGCACGAGGTAGGCGATCGCGCTGTGGAAGTCCTCGGCCCGCACCACCGGCGCGTAGAGCAGCAGCCCGCCCGCCCGCGCCTGCACCGCGCGCGCCTGGTGGTTGGCCATGCCCTCGAGCATCTCGAACTCCACCCAGGCCTCCACCCCCCGCTCCTCGCGCAGCCCGAGCCCGAGCGCCACGTCGAAGAGGTTGTGGCTGGCGATGCCGAGATGGACGGCGCGGGCGTGCTCCGGACGGCAGCCGTACTCGATCATGCGCTTGAAGTTGGCGTCGACTCCAGGCTTGGCCGTGAACGGGGCCTGGGGCCAGCCGTGCAGATCGGCCTCGATCCGCTCCATCGCCAGGTTGGCGCCCTTGACCACCCGCAGCTTGATCGGCGCACCGCCGCGCCCGCACCGGGCAAGCGCCCAGGCCACGAGCCCGCGCTGCACGCGATGCGACTCGGGCAGGTAGGCCTGGAGCACGATGCCGGCCGGCAGCGTCATGAACTCGTCCTCGTCCAGGACTTCTTGAAAGGCGGCGACCGTGAGCGCGAGGTCGCGGTACTCCTCCATGTCGAGGTTGACGAACTTGGGGGTGACGCGTCCGTCCGGATGCCGGTAGTGGTGTCGCAGCGCCTGGCGGTAGAGGGCGCGGAGCCGGGCCTTCACGATCAGGACGGTGGGGCGGAACGCGGTGAGCTCGATCTGGCTCGACACCGAGGTGACCTTCACCGAGATGTACTCGACGTCGTCCCGGGCCAGGAGCGCCAGGTAGGCGTCGAGCCGGCGCGCGGCCTCCTGCTCGCCCAGGATCGCCTCCCCGAGCTGGTTCAGGTTGAGCCGGATGCCGTCGGCGCGGCGCTCGGCCAGGTAGCGGCGCAGGTCCGCGTCTTCCCCGGGCAGGATCAGCGCCTCGGTCTCCTGGCGCAGGCGGGCCACGATCGGCGGGACGACCAGGCTCGGCATGTACTGGCCCACCAGCGCGCCGAGCGTGAGCCCGATGCGCTCCCACCACTCCATGAACCGCGGCGCCCCGTAGCGCTCCAGCAGGTAGTGGAGCTGGTCGGCGATGCGCTCGGGCCGCCGGCTGCGGAAGCACTGGTCGGTGAGCGCGATCGTGAGCTCCTTGCCGCGCGGGTCCTCCATCAGGCGGGCGAGCCGCTCCGCCCGGGCCCGCTCCTCCGACGTCTGGCCGGCCCGCGCCTCCCGCAGCAGCGCCTCGGCCAGCTCGACCGCCCGCTTGGCCCGCTCCATGGCCCGAGCCTACTCCACGCCAACCCGCTCCGGTCGCCGAGGGCCCCTCACCGTGGGCCCCCTCACCCCGAGGGCCCCTCACCGTGGGCCCCCTCACCCTGCCCTCTCCCCCAAGGGGGAGGGTGATCCGCGACTCCCGGGGCCGCAGGTTGATTCCCCTCTCCCCTCTGGGGAGAGGGCAGGGTGAGGGGGCCTACGCCGAGGAGCACGACTTGACCGGAGGGCACAGTCGGTTCATCCTCGCCGCGACAGGCCCGACCCAGCAAGGAGGCCAGAACATGCTGGCACGCGACGACAACGACCGAGTGACCCGAGTCGGCCCCGGCACCCCGATGGGCGACACGCTGCGCCGCTACTGGCTGCCCGCGCTGCTCGCCCGGGAGCTGCCCGAGCCCGACTGCCCGCCCGTGCGCGTGCGCCTGCTGGGCGAGGACCTGATCGCCTTCCGTGACAGCCGCGGCCGCGTCGGCCTCCTGGCCGAGCGCTGTCCGCACCGCCAGGCCTCGCTCTACTTCGGGCGCAACGAGGAGTGCGGGCTGCGCTGCGTCTATCACGGCTGGAAGTTCGACATCGACGGGCAGTGCGTGGAGCAGATGAACGAGCCCGTGGAGCTCTCCTTCGCGCAGAAGATCCGCACCACCGCGTACCCGACCGTCGAGCTGGGCGGGCTCGTGTGGGCCTACTGCGGCCCCGCGGATCGGCGCCCGCCCCCGCCGCACTTCGCCTGGACCCAGGCCCCGCCGAGCCATCGGCACGTGTCGAAGGTGATCCAGGAGACCAACTGGCTGCAGGGCCTCGAGGGCGGCATCGACACCTCGCACGCGCCGATCCTGCACCGCGTCCTCGACCCGGCGTCCTCGCGGCCGGGCTTCAAGGTGGGCGATCCCTTCGTGCGCGGCAAGGCGCCGGTGATCGAGCTGGACGTGACCGACTACGGCTACCGGTACGCCGGCCTGCGGCCGCTCGAGAGCGGCGGGCAGCACGTGCGCGCCTACTACTTCATCCTGCCGTTCCACCAGATCCGGCCCGCCCGTATCGGCGAGTCGGCCCGCGGCACCACGGGCGCTTCCGGCCACATCTGGGTGCCGATCGACGATGAGACCACCATGGTCTACAACTGGGAGCACAGCGTGACCGACCCGCTGAGCGACGAGGAGCGCCTCGAGCGCCGGCTCGGCAACGGCCCGCTGGACGTCGACCAGACGACGTTCCGCGGCAAGCGCAACCGCGGCAACGACTACCTGCTCGATCGCCGGGTGCAGAAGACGGAGACCTTCACCGGCATCGAGGGCATCAACGTGCAGGACCGCGCGATCCAGGAGAGCATGGGCGCCATCGTCGACCGCACGCGCGAGCACCTCGGGCCCGCCGACCGCGCGGTGATCCAGGCCCGCCGGCTGCTGCTGCAGGCCACGCGCACCGTGGAGGCGGGCGGCACCCCGCCGGGCATCGAGCCGAGCTACTACACCCTACAGCCGGCGGAGGCGATCATCCCGCGCGAGACCGACTGGCGCACCCTGCTGGCCCCGGACCCCGCCCCCGCTCATGCGCAGGTCTAGACACCGCCTCCTTCTCCCCTCTCCCCTCTGGGGAGAGGGTCAGGATGAGGGGCAGTCGCAGTAGCGATGCGCGCGCTCGTCCTCGAGAAGTTCAACGGCCCCTTCGTGGCCAAGGACGTGCCCACCCCGACGCTGGCGCCGCACGAGGCGCTCGTCCGCGTCCGGAACGTCGGCGTCTGCGGTACCGACGTGAAGATTCGCGCCGACCGCATGGGCCTGGGCGTGATCCCCCTGATCATGGGGCACGAGATCGCGGGCGAGGTGGCCCAGGTCGGCGCCGAGGTGCGCGGCTTTGCCCCCGGCGACCGCGTCGTCGTCAACTTCTACGTGACTTGCGGCCGCTGCCCCGCCTGCCGGGTGGGACGCGACACCCTGTGCGCCGACGTCCGCCAGCTCGGCTTCAGCATCGACGGGGGCTTCGCCGAGTACGTGAAGGCGCCGGGCGTGAACCTCTGCAAGGTGCCGGACCACGTGTCGCTGGAGTCCGCGTGCATCCTGGGCGATGCGGTGGCGACCTCCTATCACGCCATCACCAAGCGCGCCCAGGTGGGCCCCGGCACCACCCTGGCCGTGATCGGCACCGGGGGCGTGGGCCTGCACGCGCTCCAGATGGCGAAGCTGGCCGGTGCCTGGGTCGTCGCGGTGGACGTGAGCGAGGCGCGGCTCGCGCTGGCCCGGAGCCTGGGCGCCGACGCGGTGGTGGACGCGCGGAGCGGCCCCTTCCACGAGGCCGTGCGCAAGCTCACCGACGGCCAGGGCGTGGACGTGGTGCTGGAGTTCGTGGCGAACGCCCAGACGCTGCCGTCCACCCTGCAGAGCCTCAAGCGGGCGGGCCGCCTCGTCTTCGTGGGCTACACGCCCGAGGTTCCGCTCTCGGTGCTGCCGCGCGAGCTCGTGCGGAGCGAGCTCGAGATCGTGGGCTCGCGCGCCAACACCAAGCAGGAGCTGCAGGAGACGATGGAGCTGGTGGGCCGCGGGCGGATCAGGCCGATCGTGGACCGCGTGATCCCGCTCGCCGAGATCGAGGACGCCTTCACCGCGCTCAGGGAAGGCCGCCCGCTCGGGCGCAACGTGCTGGCGATCTAGCGAACCCGACCTGCCCATTCGGCGGATTCCCGCGGGGCCAGGCCTCCGGCATGCTGAGGCCAGACCATCACCCGTGGGAGGATACGAATGGAAGCCCTGCTCTCGCTCTCGAACGACCTGGCGGGCGCCGTGGAGCGCGTCGCTCCGTCCATCGTAGAGGTGCACGCGCGGCCGCGCCTGCCGTCCACCGGCATCCACTGGCGGGCCGGCCTCGTCGTCACCGCCGACCACACGGTGCGGGCGCACGACGGCATCACCGTCACGACCCCGGACGGCCGGTCCCTCCCGGCCACCCTGGCCGGCCGGGACGGCGGCACCGATCTGGCCCTGCTCCGGGTCCCGGACCTCGGGTCGAGCCCCGCGCCCGTCGGGGACGACACGGCGCTCCGGGTCGGCCACATGGTGCTGGCCCTCGGCTACGGCCCGCGCGCGAGCTGGGGCGTGGTCAGCGTGGTGGGGCCGCGCTGGCGGAGCTGGCGCGGCGGCGAGATCGACCGGCTCGTGCGGCTCGACCTGGTGCTTTACCCGGGGTTCTCCGGCGGGCCCCTCGTGGACGCCTCGGGGCGGGTGGTGGGCCTCAACACCTCCGGCCTCGCGCGCGAGATGCGTCTCGCGGTGCCCGCGACGACGGTGGCGCGCGTGGTCGACGAGCTGTCGCGCAAGGGGCACGTCTCGCGCGGCTATCTGGGGCTCGGCATGCGAGCGGTCCAGATCCCGGAGCCGCTGCGCGCGCAGCTCGGCCTGCCCGGCAACGCCGGCCTGATCGTGGTGACGGTGGAGCCCGATGGTCCGGCGGCACGGGCGGGCATGCTGCTCGGCGATGTGCTGGTGGCGCTGGACGGCGCACCGGTCGCCGAGCTCGAGGACGTGCAGGCGCGGCTCGGACCCGACCGGATCGGCGCGACGACCACCGCGCTCGTCGTCCGGGCCGGCCGGCGGGCCGAGATGCTGATCCAGATCGGCGAGCAGCCGCGGCGGCGCGCATGAGCCCGACCCTGACCGAGCCGGATACGGCCGGCCTCGGCGCGAGCGCGGCGGCCATCGCCACGGCCCTGGGCCGGGTGACGGTCGAGATCCGGGGCCCCAACGGCGCGCCCATCGGGGCCGGGGTCGTCTGGCACTCCGACGGCCTGATCCTGACCAACGCGCACGTGGCGCGACGCGACGTCTCGGTAGTGCTGTCCGACCGGCGGCCGCGGGCGGCCCGGCTGGTGGCGCGCGACCCCGGGCGGGACCTGGCTGCGCTCGTGGTGGACGCAACCGGCTTGCCCGACGCGGCGATCGGTGACTCGCGCGCACTGCGGGTGGGCGAGCTGGTGCTGGCGATGGGGAACCCGTTCGGCCTGCCGCGCGCCCTGTCGGCCGGCCTCGTGCACGCGGTCGAACGAAGCATCATCCAGGCGGATCTGCGTCTCGCGCCGGGCAACTCCGGCGGGCCGCTGGCCGACGCCCAGGGCCGCGTGGTCGGCCTCAACGCCATGGTCGTGGGCGGGCTGGCGATCGCGGTGCCGAGCGAGACGGCGTGGCGCTTCGTTCGTGAACAGCTCCATGGCCACCGGCGGCCCGGACGCTGACCACCGGACCACCGTCCTGGTGGCCGCGCGCGGGGCGGCGGTGCGCGACCGGCTCGCCAGCGCGGTGGCCGGGTCGCGCGGGCTCCGTCTCCTGACCGGCGCGGCCGGCGTGCCGCTCGTCCGCCAGGTGGCGACGCTCCACCCCGACGTGGTGGTGATCGAGCTGGACGGCGATCGACTCGATCCGGTGCTCCACTCGCTGCCCGACGCGTCCCGGGCCGCGCTGGTCGTGCTCGCGGAGTCGCCGTCCCGCGCGTGGCGTGAGATGGCGGGCGCCCGCGCACGGGCGCATGCGGTGCTGCCCCGGGACGCGACCACGGAGGAGATCCGCGCCGCCATCGAGGCGGCTGCCGCGGGCCTGGTGGCGCTACACCCGGCGGCGCTCGCCGCCACCGCGCGGCGCGCGCGGCTTCCCGGGCTGCCGGCGCGCGCCGAGCCGGATCAGCGGCTGACCGCGCGCGAGATCGAAGTCCTGGGCATGATGGCCGACGGCTTCGGCAACAAGATCATCGCGGCCCGGCTCGGTATCTCGGCCCACACCGCCAAGTTCCACGTGGCCTCCATCATGGCCAAGCTCGGCGCGGGAAGCCGGACCGAGGCGGTCTCGATCGGCCTCCGTCGCGGGTTCCTGGCGATCTAGGCCCCCTCACCCTGCCCTCTCCCCAGAGGGGAGAGGGTGGAATGGAGATCCCCTCTGCCCTCTGGGGAGAGGGTTAGGGTGAGGGGCTAGGTCCGCAGGCCGCTGGCGGTGCCGACCGCGGTCTTCTCGCCGTGCTGGTTCTGGCACCACACCTCGACGACCACGCGCGTGCCCGCGCCTTCGGGGCGCGTTTCCTTGATCACCCCGTGCACGGTGAGGCGGTCGCCCGCGTAGACCGGCTTGATGAAGGCCATCGAGATCGTCCCGCCCTTGACGAAGCCGGCGCCGAGGAGGCGGGTCATCATCTCGGAGACGTAGGCGGTCGACATCATGCCCTGGGCCAGCGTGGTGCGGAACCCCTTCTGGTGCGCCCAGCCTTCGTCGGTGTGGATCGAGCGCGGCTTCACCCCCGAGTAGACGTCGATCCGCCGCTGCGACAACTCCTTCGCGAGCGCCGGCAGCTCCTCCCCGACCGTGACCGCCTCAACGACCGACATGGCGCGTGCCCTCCGGGATCAGCATCTGGGTGAACTGCCCGCGCACGAGCGTCGTCCCCTGCTCGTCCCGGGTGGTGTACTCGGTCACCATGTACTGCCGCCCGCGGCGCTCGTACTTGTCGACGACCCGCCCGCGCGTCTGCACGCGCATGCCCGGCCGCACCGGCTCGAGGAAGTTGAACTCCATCTTGGCGTGCAGCCCCGCGTGCACGATGTACTTGCTGTGGCGGAGATGGAGCGCCTGGTTGGCCATCAGCGTGGGGTGCGCGACCGGCCCGCCGAAGGGCGACGGTCCCTCGAACCACGGGTTCTGGTCGTCCACCGCGAAGGCGTAGGCCTCGATGTCCTCCGGCGTCACCAAGTGGGTGTCGGAGACGAACTCCTCGCCGACCGTGAGCGCCTCGTACGTCAGCTTGGGAAACTCGGTCATGTGTCCCTCCAGGAACCCTCTCCCCTTTCGGGAGAGGGCAGGGTGAGGGGGCTACCGCAGGGCGGTAAGCACCTCGGCGGTGAAGCGGTCCATCTGCGCGAGCTGATCGTTGCCGATGAAGCGGATGCAGAGTTCGGTCACGCCGGCCGCGGCGTAGCGCGCGAGCGCGTCGATCACCACCGGGGCGGGGCCCAGGCCCATGGCGCCCCGCTCGTGCACCCCGCCGCCGTAGTAGGTGGCCAGGAACTCGGTGGTCACGCGCTGGGCGGTGGCGACATCGCCGTCGAGCCGCACCGTCGTGTAGACGCAGAGCGGGAAGTCCGCGCGGGGTCGGCCGTGCCGCGCCAGCGCCTCGAGCGCGCGCTCGCGGATGACCGGGATCTCCTCGAAGTGCACGTAGGTCGTGATGATCCCGTCGCCCAGGCGGCCGAAGCGCTCGAACTGGGCGGGCAGCAGCTCGCCGCGATTGCCGGCGGTGATCAGGACGGGCGGGCCCTCGGCTCGCCACGGCAGCGGCTCGATGGTGTGGTCCACCAGATCGACGTCGTGGCCGTGGTGCGTCACCGGCTCCCCGGTCCAGAGCTTTCGCCAGATCGCGATGTGCTCCTCGAGCCGCCGCACCCGGCCCTTGTGGTCGGCCCCGCACGCCGCCCACTCCCGCTCCGCGCTGGGCAGGCTCCAGCCCACCCCCAGGCCCAGCACCAGGCGGCCCTGCGAGATCTGGTCGATATTGGCGAGCTGCTGGGCCAGCACCACCGGGTGGCGCAGCGCCGGGAGCAGCACCGCCGTCCCGAGGCGCACCCGCGTGGTGATCCCCGCCAGGTAGGCCAGGGTCGTCAGGGCGTCGAGCCGCGGCTTGGCCACGATGCTGTCACCCACCCAGACCGCGTCGTAACCCGCCTGGTCGGCCCGGCGGGCCATGGTCCAGCCGGTCTCGACGGGCGGGCGCCGCGCCGACTCCATCACCGCCCCGCGGGTGGGGATGAGGACGCCGATTCGCATGGGCGGGAGTCTACCTCATCTCATCCGGGGCCCGCCGATCCGTGTCAGTCTGCTGACGGCGAGCGTCGCGCGAGGTGCGCGGCCGTCGTCTCGGAATTACGCGACCCCGCGAATTCAGCGCCAAATCGCGCGCCGAGCTCGTGGCCTGAGACGTGCAATGCGTACTTTACGTGAAATCGCTGCGCGCCTCCGTCGTGCTGGCCTCCCTCGCCCGCATCGCCTCCGCCTTCACGATCCCGCAGCCCGGCGAAACGCTCCCGGCCTCGAGCCCCGCGCTGACCGGCGCGCCCGGGTCGGACCGCGCCCCGGGCCAGCCCCCCACGCCCAGCCGCCCGCTCCGCCGCTCGCTGAACGCCGCGGTGGCCGAGGGCGCCTTCGCGGAGATCTTTGCGGCCTGCGCCACCGGGGCCGTGATCACCGGCTGGGCGCTCTACCTGGGGGCGAGCGCGGCGGTGATCGGCTTCCTGGGCGCGCTGCCGCTCGGCGCCCAGGTGGCGAGCCTGCCCGCGGCCTGGTTCACGAACGCGCGCAGCCGCAAGACGGTGGCCCTCTGGGCCGTCGGGATCTCGCGCCTGACGTTCCTGCCACTCCTCGCTCTTCCGACGCTTGACGCGACGCCGGGCACCAAGCTCGACCTCTTCCTCGCCATCGTCGCGATCAGCACGGTGGCGAGCGTGGTCGGCAACAGCGCCTGGGTCGCCTGGATGGGCGACCTCGTGCCGGATCGTCTGCGCGGACGCTTCTTCGGGCGCCGCACGATCTTCCTCAGCATCGCGGGCACCCTCACCTCGCTGGGCGCCGCGATCCTGCTGGATCAGCTCGCGCCGATCGGCTGGACCGGCGCCGCGCTCGCCGGGCTCACCGGCGCCGCCTTCCTGGCCGGCGTGGCCAGCGTGGTGCTGATGCTCCGCCAGCACGAGCCGCCCGTGGCCGCCGAGCCCGGCGTGTCCGCGTGGCAGGCGCTCCGCCTGACGCTGCACGATCGGCGCGCGCGGCCGTTCCTCGGCTACCTCTTCGCCTGGAACGCGGCGGTGGGCATCTCGGCCAGCTTCTTCGCCTACCACATGCTGACGAACCTCCACACCGGCTTCCTGGTGGTGGCCGCCCACGGCGTCGGCGTGGCGGTGGTGCGCATCGCCTCGGCCCGCTTCTGGGGCCACGCGGTGGATCGCATCGGCGCCGGTCCGGTCGTGGTCTTCTGCTCCTTCGGCATCGCGGCGGTGCCGCTCACGTGGTTCTTCGTGACGCCGGACCGCCTCTGGCCGATCGCGCTGGACGCGGTCTGCGCCGCCTTCCTCTGGTCGGGCCACAATATCGCCGCCTTCGACCTGACGATCGGGCTGGCCCCGCGCGCCTCGCGCCCGTTCTACCTGGCCGCCTTCGCCACCGCGGGGGGCCTGGGCTTCGGCCTGGCCTCGATGCTGGCCGGCCAGCTCGCCGCGCTCATCCCCGTCCAGTTCGTGCTGGCCGGCGAGGCGTGGAGCAACCTGCACGTCCTCTTCCTGCTCTCCGCGGTGGGCCGCCTGGCCTCGGCGGGCCTGTCCCTGCGCCTGCACGACCCCGGCGCCCGCGGCGACGTCCGCGAGCTGGTGCGCGCCCTGGCGGATCGCACCGGCTTCGGCGTCGTGCGCCCGTATCTCCCCGCGTTCGCCCGACTCGCCCGCCGCTGATTCAACCCTCTCCCCTCGGGGAGAGGGCAGGTGAGGGGCCGTCCCCGAGAACGCTCGATGTATCGATCAATGGACATTGACCGGCGCCGGAGTAGGTAGTAACGTCACTACATGGGAAAGCCACTACGAATCGGGCTCCGCGAGGCCAATCAGCGCTTCTCGAAGGCGATGAAGGCCGTGAAGGCCGGCAAGGAAGTGATCCTGACGGACCGTGGAAAGCCGATTGCGATCATCAAACCTCTGGCCCAACCACCCGGGCCGGAACAGGTGATTCGGGAGCTCGAAGCCGCGGGGGTGCTCCAGGCCGCTACACGACGCGGCCCGATGCCCGCGTGGCGCCCCCGCCGGCTACGGGGCGCGCCCCTGGCGCAGACCGTGGAAGAGGAGCGCGAGCCCCGCTAGTGGCGCGCCCCTGGGCGTACTTCGACACCAGTGTGCTGGTGAAGCGCTACGTGGAGGAGGATGGCGCCGGGCCGTCCCGCGTGCTCCTCGGCCGTCATCGGCTCCTCTCGTCCGCCATCCTGCCGGTCGAGGCCTTGGCCGCCCTCGGCCGACGCCGCGAGGCCCACGATCTATCCGAGGCGCATTTTGCGGCGATCCTGGGGCGCCTCCAGCGTGATCGGGTGCACTGGGAGCTCGTGGACCCGACCCGGACTGTCCTCGGACGGGCAGAACAGCTCGCCGGACGGCAAGGGCTACGCGCGCTCGACGCGCTGCACATTGCGTCCGCTCTGGAGTTCGAGACCTCGACGGCCTTCCGCCTCCCATTCGTCACCGCGGATAGACGGCAGCGGGAGGGTGCTGAGCGAGCCGGGTTGAACGTGATCTGGATCGGCGCAGCGGACCGTCCGTAGCCCTCCGCCGTCTCGGCCCCTCACCCTGCCCTCTCCCCAGAGGGGAGAGGGTCCAGGTCGGAACGGGCCAGAGGTAGGGGCTACGTTTGCCCACCCAGTGCTCGCGTGGCATAGTAGCGGCCCGCCCCCATGAGCGATCCGATCACCGTCCAGAAATTCGCGATCGGCCAGTCCGTCTCTCGCCTGGAGGACCCGCGCCTCGTCCAGGGGCTCGGCCGCTATTCCGACGACGTGAACCTGCCGCGCCAGGCCTACGCGGTGGTGGTGCGCTCGCCGCACGCCCACGCGCGGATCCGCGGCATCGACCCCGCCGCCGCCCTCCGGGCGCCCGGCGTGCTCGCGGTCCTCACCGGCGCCGATCTGGCGGCCGACGGCCTCGGGAACCTGCCGAGCGATTCCGGGCGCAAGCGCCGCGACGGGACGCCCGCGTTCCCCACCCCGCGGCCCGCGCTGATCCGCGAGCGCGTCCGCCACGTGGGCGATCCGGTCGCGCTGGTGGTGGCCACGAGCCCGGAAGTGGCGGCCGACGCCGCGGAGCTGGTGGCCGTCGACTACGAGCCGCGGCCCGCGGTGACGGGCGCCGCGCGCGCGACGAGCGGCGGGGCGCCCGCGGTGTGGGACGAGGCGCCCGACAACGTGGCCTTCGTCTGGGAGGCCGGCTCGCGCGACGCGGTGGCGCGCGCCTTCGCGGGGGCGGCGCGCGTCACGCGCCTGGACTTCGTGGTGACGCGCGTGGCCGCCGCGCCGATGGAGCCGCGCGCCGCGGTCGGCGAGTTCGACCGCCGCAGCGGGCGCTACACGCTCCATACCGGCATCCAGGGCCCCCATGGCCTCCGCGCGATCCTCGCCGAGCAGATCTTCCGCGTGCCCCACGGGCAGGTGCGGGTGGTGACCAGCGAGGTCGGGGGCAGCTTCGGCATGCGCAGCGGCATCTATCCGGAGCTGGTGCTGGTGTGCTGGGCCGCGAAGCGCCTCGGCCGCCCGGTGAAGTGGACGTCGAGCCGCCGCGAGGGCTTTCTCAGCGACGAGCACGGCCGCGACAACGTGTCCTCCGCCGAGCTGGCGCTCGACGCGGGCGGCCGCTTCCTCGGTCTGCGGGTCGCGCTCAAGGTCGACATCGGCGCCTACCTCACGCCGCGCAGCGCGGGCCCCGCGACCAACAATGTGGGCGGTCTCGCCGGCGTGTACACCACCCCGGCCATCCACATCGAGAGCACCGGCGTCTTCACGAACACCACGCCCACCGGCCCCTACCGCGGGGCCGGGCGCCCGGAGGCGACGTACGCGATCGAGCGGGTCATCGACGTCGCGGCGCGCGAGCT
>Ga0187892_10006071_pt1 | contig 18320 bp, 16 predicted proteins | sample MA1701073metaG_FD_139345 | JGI IMG/M metagenome (GOLD analysis project Ga0187892, IMG submission 139345) | Bio-ooze microbial communities from a basaltic lava cave in the Kipuka Kanohina Cave System on the Island of Hawaii, USA - MA170107-3 metaG ... | reverse complement strand
GCTCGAGCTCGGTCGCTCCCAGGTCGCGCGCGACCTGGACGGCGCGGTTGAGCGCCTGCATCGCGGCGGCGTTGTTCCCCGTGCGGCGCTCGACGTCGCCCACCAGCGAGAGAGCGAGCACCAGGTGGCGCTGGGCGTTGCGGCGCGCCTGATCGAAGCCGGACGCGGGCTGGTTCGCCAGGAACTGCTCGAACTGCTTGACCGCCTCCGCGCCCTGCTGGCTCGCGGCCGGGTAGTCGCGACGAGCGAAGGCGAGCTCGCCCAGCGCTCGCCCGAAGGCACCCGCCCAGAAGAGCCGGCGCTGCGGGGTCGCGAAGGCCGGGCTGAGCTGCGCGCCCTCCTGCAAGAACGTCTGCGCCTCGGCGAGACTGCCCGCGGAGCGGTAGAGCGCGCCGACGAACAGGTAGGCGTTGGCCTGATCGCCGAGCATCGCGTCGTTGCGGGGCGCCGCCTTCAGCAGGTCGATGGCCCGCAGCCCGGCCCGGAGGCCTTGCTGCATCGCGCCGACCGGCCGGGCGATGCGCGCCAGATCGACCAGAGCCTGAGCCGCCTCGACCGGCATTCCGCGGGCCTCGAAGTCCTTCGCGGCGCTTTCATAGAAGGCCACCGCGCGTCGCCCATCGCCCCGCCGCACCGCCACCAGGCTCGGCTCGAGGCCGAAGCCGTACCAGGGCTCGCCGCCGGGAGCCGCGTATCGGACCACCTCGGTGACGGTGCGCCCGGGGCCGAACGGATGGCTGGCCTTGCGCTCGTGGATCTCCTTGACCACGAGCCGCACCGAGGGCGCGTACCAGGTGGTCCACGTGTTGCCGATGTTTGCGCCTTCGAGCCGGAGGGCCTTGAAGGTGCCCGCGGGAACGGTCACGTCTTCCTCGGCGGCCACGCGCCACCCGGTCTCGATGCGGTTGAAGCGGAGGTTGAGCAGATTGTCCCGGAACTGGTAGACCGCGCTCCAGCTCTTGCCCACCTCGAGCGGCCACGCGAGCGACCCGTGATGCGGTGTGGCCCCGGAGCGCTCCTTCTCACGCACCACGGTGGCGAACCAGTTCCGGCTCGCGCGCTCGAAGAACTGGACGCCGACATTGTCGGAGACCCGGAAGCCGGCCTTGCCCTGGAAGGAGCCGGGCTCGAGCGCGGTGTAGGTGGTGAGCCGAATGCCCCCGGCCGGGTCGAGGCCGCGCGTGATCCAGCGGCTGCCGGGGGGCGGGAACTCCATGGGGACCGAGGTCTGGCCGGTGGCCGCCGAGGCGGCCAGCGCGGAGCCGGCGAGCGCCAGGAGCACGATCCACCGTCTCGCCGGGTGCCGGATCATCACGCGGATCATAGACCAGCGGCCCGATCGGCGGCAAGGCGCCGCGTTGCAGATTGGCGGCTCCCGGGCCCGCCTCCGCGATAATGGACCGTGCTCACCTGGCCCGACTACGCCGTCGTCCTGGCCGCGCTCGCGGTGCTCGTCGTCATCGGGGGCGTCTTCACCCGCGAGCAGCGCGAGACATCCGACTTCTTCCTCGCGCGGCGGCGCATTCCCTGGTGGGCGGCGTGCCTGTCGTTCCTGGCCACCGAGATCAGCGCGGTCACCATCATCTCGGTGCCCGCGACCGCCTACAGCGAGAATTGGGAGTACGCGCAGTTCTTCATCGGCTCGAGCCTTGCCAAGTTCGTGGTGGCGCTGCTCTTCATCCCGGCCTTCTACCGCTACAACTGCACGACCATCTACGAGTTCCTCGCGCATCGCTTCGGCACCGCGAGCCAGGTGACTGCCTCGATCTTCTTCTTCGTCACGCGCCTGCTCGGCTCCGGCGTGCGGCTCATGGCGGCCTGCGTGGCGGTGGCGGTGCTCCTGGGCTGGCCGGTCTGGCCGACCATCGTGATCTTCAGCCTCGTGTCCATCGTCTATATCGCGCTGGGGGGCGTGAAGGCGGTGGTGTGGACCAACGTGTTCCAGGCGTTGATGTTCCTGGTGGGCGGCGCCTTCACGGTGACCTTCCTGGCCAGCCAGATCGACGGCGGGCTCGGGGCGATGTTCCGGACCGCGGCCGAGGCGGGCCGCCTGAACGTCATCAACTGGGGGCCGGCCCCGAGCGAGCCCGACTTCTGGCGGCGCCTCGTCTCGGACCCGAGCATCGTGTGGCTGGCCGTGCTCAACGGGCTGGTGGGCTCGACGGCCGCCTTCGGCACCGACCACGACCTCATGCAGCGCCTGCTGACCGTGGAGACGCGCAAGCAGAGCCAGCGTACCCTGGCCCTCACCCCGATCGGCACGCTCGTCACCCTAGCCATCTATCTCAGCATCGGGGCCGGGCTCTTCACCTTCTACACCCAGCATCCGGGCCAGGCGGTGCCGCGCCCCGACGAGATCTTCCCGTTCTTCATCCGCACCGCGATGCCCGAGCTGCTGCGGGGCCTGATGCTCGCGGCCATCGTGCTCGCGTCGATCGACTCGCCGCTGGGCTCGCTGTCGGCTTCGTTCGTCACCGACATCTACCGGCCGCTCCTCGTGCGCGGCCGGAGCGAGCCGCACTACCTCTGGGTGTCGCGGGCCGCGGTGATCGGCTTCGGCCTCGTGCTGGCCCTCCTGGCCTGGGGCTTCTCCTTCTTCAGCGGCTTCCTCTGGCTCGCCTTCAAGATCGCGGGCGTCACCTTCGGATCGCTGCTGGGCGTCTTCCTGCTGGGCCTGATCACGCGGGCGCAGGCGGACCGCGCCAACGCGGCCGCGATGATCGTCATGGCGATCGTGAACCTGGTGCTGCTGATCCTGTCGGAGACCGGCCGCATCGGCTTCGGCTGGTCCTGGCTCGTCATCCTGGGCACCGCCGGCACCATGCTGCTGGCGCCGCTGCTGGCGCCGCTGTTCGATCGCCCCCGTCTTCCCTGAACGGCCGTTCAGTGCTATCCTTTCGCCACTGAACGATCACTCACTCCTCGAAGCGGAGGATGCCATGTCGAGCCAGTTCCTCTATCGCCTACCGGTCGAGCAGACCCAGTGGAAGGTCGACGGCCAGACCACCACCGCCTTCACGTGGGAATACGAGGACGGCAGCGACGACCTGCTGCGCCTGTACGGCAAGGGCAAGAAGCAGCAGTGGGACGCCGCGGAGCGCCTCGACTGGTCCCAGGAGATCGATCCCGACAACCCGATGGGCATGTCGGACCGGACCATCGCCATCCACGGCACCGACCTCTGGAACAGCCTCGGCGAGAAGGACCGGGTGCACATCCGGCGCAACCTGCAGGCCCACTCGCTCTCGCAGTTCATGCACGGCGAGCAGGGCGCGCTGATCGCGACGGCCAAGATCGTCCAGACCGTACCGACCTACGAGTCCAAGTTCTACGCGGCCACCCAGGTGATGGACGAGGCGCGCCACGTGGAGGCCTACTCCCGGCTGCTGCACGAGAAGTTCAAGCTCGCCTACCCCATCACCCCCACGCTGGCCAAGCTGCTGGAAGCCACCATCACCGACCGGCGCTGGGACATGACCTATCTCGGCATGCAGATCCTGATCGAGGGGCTCGCGCTCGCCGCCTTCCAGCGGATCCGCGACAACTCGACGAACCCGCTGTGCGCGGCGCTGAACGCCTACGTCATGCAGGACGAGGCGCGGCACGTGGCCTTCGGTCGCCTCGCCCTGCGCGACTACTACCCGGAGCTCACCGACGCGGAGCGGGACGAGCGCGAGGAGTTCGTGGTGGAAGCCTGCTACCACATGCGTGATCGCTTCAACCAGAAGGAGGTCTGGGAGAACCTGGGCCTCCCCGTCCAGGAGTGCGTCGCGGCGGTGGACCAGTCGGACACCATGAGGCAGTTCCGGCGCCGCTTGTTCACCCGGATCGTCCCCACCGTGAAGGACATCGGGCTCTGGGGGAGCCGGGTGCAGCGGGCCTACGAGGACATGGGCGTCATGGAGTTCGCCGAGGTCGACGCGGCCGCGATCCTGGACAACGACAACCGCGTGGCCGAGGAGTTCGACGCCAAGCAGTTCGTCCAGCAGCAGCTCGGCCAGGCCTCCTAACCCGGCTAGGCCAGGTCGAACAGGAGGAAGTGGGCGGGCTCGAGCGCCACCATCTCGAGCGCGCTCTCCCGGCTCACCGCGGCGCCGTCGCCCGCCGCGAGCGCGGTCCCGTTCAGCTCGATCCGCCCGGTGATCATCTGCAGCCACGCGTGCCGCCCCGCCGCCGGCGCGTGCTTCACCCGCTCCCCCGGTTCGAGCCGTGACGCGAAGAGCCCCACGTCCTGATGGATGGTCACGCTCCCGTCGCGCCCGTCGCGGGAGGCGATGAGCCGCAGGGCGCCCCGCTCCTCCATCGAAGGGATCGCCTTCTGCTCGTAGCCGGGGGCGAGGCCGCGGCGGTCCGGCAGGAGCCAGATCTGGAGGAAGTGCACCGGCTCGTCCGGTCGCGGATTGAACTCGCTGTGCGTCACCCCGGTGCCCGCGCTCATGCGCTGCACGTCGCCCGGCACGATGACCGAGCGGTTGCCCATGCTGTCGGCATGCTCGAGCGCGCCCTCCAGCACGTAGGTGACGATCTCCATGTCGTTGTGCGAGTGCGCCCCGAAGCCCCGGCCGGCCGCCACCCGGTCCTCGTTGATGACCCGGAGCGATCGGAAGCCCATGTGCGCAGGGTCGTGATAGCCCGCGAACGAGAAGGTGTGAGAGGTGTCGAGCCAGCCGTGGTCGAAGTGGCCGCGCTCGGCGGCGGGACGCTTGACGATCATCGCGAACGCTCCGTCATGTGAGGGTGACCTTACCTCGTCATCATACGCCACCCCGCAAACCGGACCGACCGCGGGTATCATTCGGGCGATGGCACGCGGGGGGGCTATGGAGCGCGGGATCCCGACCGAGGAGGCCGAGCGCGCGCGCCGGCGCGCGGTGGTGATCTCACTGGTGGTCTCGGTGGTGCTGCTGGCCGCCAAGTACCAGGCCTATCGCCTGACCGGCTCCACCGCCATCCTGTCCGACGCGCTCGAGTCCATCGTCAACGTGGTCGCCGCGGTGTTCGCGCTCGGGGGGATCGTCTTCGCGGGCCGCCCCGCCGATCGCAATCATCCCTACGGCCACGGGAAGATCGAGTTCTTCAGCGCCGCCTTCGAGGGCGGCCTCATCGCCTTCGCGGCGGTGCTGATCGTCTACGAAGTGATCCTGAGCCTGCTCCGCGGACCGGACGTGCACGCGCTGGACGTCGGCGTGAGCATCGTCCTGGGCGCGGGCCTCGTCAACCTCCTACTCGGCTGGTACCTGATCCGCGCCGGCCGGAAGTACGAGTCGCTCACACTCGTCGCCGACGGCCGCCACGTCCTCGCCGACTTCTACACGAGCGCCGGGATCGTGATCGGATTGCTCCTGGTCCGGTTCACCGGGATCGTGTGGCTGGACCCGCTGGTCGCCGCGGTGGTGGCGCTGAACCTCCTGTGGACCGGCTTTCGGCTGGTACGCCAGGCGGCGGGTGGGCTCCTGGACGAGGAAGACACCGCGCTGCTGGACCGGCTCCTGGAGGTCCTGCAGCCCCACCTGGGCCAGGGCGTGATCCGCGTCCATCATCTGCGCGCGATCCGCGCGGGCCGCTTCCATCACGTGGACGCGCATCTGGTCGTCCCCGAGTTCTGGTCGGTGGAGCGCTCGCACGAGACCGCGGAGGAGCTGGCCGAGCGGCTGATCAAGGAGGTGGGCGTCGAGGGGGAGATGACGCTCCACACCGATCCCTGCCATCGCATCTACTGCCGGATGTGTGATCTCGATGACTGCCCGGTGCGCCGCGAGCCGTTCGACGGCCGGCCGCCACTCACGCTGGAAGAGGCCGTCCAGCCCGACATGCCCCGTCCGTGAGCGACGACCTGCTGGAGCGCGTGCGCGGCCGCGCGCGCGAGAACTCCTTCTGGCGGTACCTGGGGGTCGAGGTGGCGGCGGCGCGCGACGGCTGGGTGCGCCTGCGCGTGCCGGTGCGCGACGAGCTACGAAACGCGGAGGGCGCCCCGCTGCATGGCGGGGTCTTCGCCGCTTTGACGGACATGGCGGTGGGCGGCGCGCTGTCGACCATGCACGAGGCCTCCGCCGGCGGGGTGGGGCAGACCACGCTCGACCTGAACGTGAGCTTCATCGGGGCGGCCACCGGCGACGTCTTCGCGGAAGGGCGCATCCTGCGGCGCGGGCGAACCATCGCGTTCGGCGAGGCCACCATCACCGACGCGGCCGGCAAGCTCCTGGCCGTCGGCCGCGCCACCTACATGATCCTGGCCAAGTGATCAGGTCAGCAGGCGCGCCATGACCGCGTCGAGCTGGCAGCGGCGCCAGCCGTAGGCGGTGAGCGCGGCCACGCCGGGGGCCAGGTACTCCGCGTCCCACGGATCGCGCATGAGCACGACCGCCAGCCTGCGCGCGCCCGCCTGGCAGGCCTCGAGCAGCGCGCGGTTGGACGTGTAGAGGTGCGCGTCGTAGAGGAACAGCACGGTGGCGTCGGCGGCCGCCGCCGCCACCCGCGCGCCTTCGATCTCCTCGGCGGTCGGCTCCACGCCCACCACCGCCACCTCCGGCTCCACCCCGTGGGGCGCCATGCTCTCGCGCAGGTAGCCGGCCTCGTCCTGCATCGCGGGCTCGATCGTGATGCGGGCGGCCAGCGAGGAGAGGCGCGGGAAGATCGCCAGCACGCGGCCGTTGAGCGCGGGCCGCCAGCGCGCGTCCGGCGGGGCCACCACCATGACCGCGCGCGCGGCCATGGCCTTGGCCAGCGCGCCGCCGTCGCGCTCCGCGCGCGGCTCGCCGCCGGTGAAGCGCTCCGACCGCTTGGCGTCGAGCGTGTCGAGCCGCGCCATGCTGCGCTCGAGCGCACGTAGCGGCAGCGCCTTGTCGCGATAGGCGGCGAGCACGGCGGCGTAGGCCGCGCGCTGGGCCGGCGCGGTATGGCAGACGAGCAGCAGGTCGTGGCCCGCCCCCGCGGTGCGCACCGCCGCCTCGCCCATCGGACACAGAGCGCCGACTGCACCCATTTCAAGGTCGTCGGAGACGATGACGCCGCGGTAACCCACCTGGCCGCGCAGGTAGTCCTCGACAATGAGCTTCGAGAAGGTGGCGGGCATACGCTGCGCCGGGTCGAGGTTCGGGTAGAGCGGGTGCGAGGTCATGATGCAGTCCACCCCCGCCTCCATCGCGGCCATGAAGGGGACCAGGTGCACCGCGTGCATGTCGCCCCAGTCGGAGTCGATCACGGGCAGGCCCAGGTGCGCGTCCACCGGGGCGTGGCCCTTGCCCGGGAAGTGCTTGGCGCAGGCCGACAGGCCGGCCGACTGCATGCCGTGGATGCGCGCCGCGCCGAAGCGGGCCACCACCGCCGGGTCCTTTCCGTAGGAGCGGATGCCGATGTTCGGGCTGTAGCGCTCGGTGAGCACGTCCAGGCACGGGCCGAAGCTCACGTCCACCCCGAGCCGCCGCAGCTCGCGCCCCTCGATCAACCCCTGACGCGCCACCATGGCCTCGTTACCGGCGGTGCCGGCGGTGAGGTTGTCGGGAAAGATGGTGACGCCTCGGTGCAGCATGATGATCCGGCCACCTTCGTGATCCGTCGTGATCAGGAGCCGGCGGCCGAGGCCTTCTTCGAGGCGCGTGATGAAGCGGACGAAGCGCTCGGACGTCTCGAAGTTGCGCCGGTAGAGCATGAGCCCGCCCGCGTGGATGTCGCGCAGGAGCCGCAGGTCGTCGTCGGTGGCGTCGGGCCCGGGCAGCCCGACGATGAGCTGCCGCCCCACCATCGCTTCGAGGCTCATGGCGCTCATCTATATAGCAGGTAGGGCCGGCGCGCCCGCGCGAAGGCGGCAAGGCCGGGTCGCCAGGAGATCTCGAGGCGGGAGAGCGGCGTGCCGTGCTCGATCGCGCGGCGGATCGCGTCGGTACCGCAGAGCAGATCGATGGGCAGCTTCTTCCACTGGAACTCGTAGGGCGGCCGCTTCCAGCGGAAGCCCCGCGGCGATTGCCGCCGCGCCTCGATGATCAGCGCCAGATAGGTCGCGTACGACTTGAAGCGGTCCCAGTCGGTGACGTGCACCTGCACGCCGCCGCAGGTCCGCCGTGCCCACTTGTGAAAGGCGGGCTCGAACGAGGCGGCGCGGAAGCGCACGCCGGGGAGCCCGCGGCGCTCGAGCGCGGCCGCGAGTCGCGCCCCGTCGAGGTAGGGCGCGCCGACCCATTCGAAGGGCCGCGTGGTGCCGCGGCCTTCGGAGAGATTGGTCCCCTCGATCAGGCAGCCGCCGGGGTAGACCCGCGCGGTGTCGGTGGTGGGCATGTTGGGCGACGGGGCGACCCAGGGCAGCTCCGTGTCCTCCCACAGCATGTTCCGGCGCCAGCCCGCCATCGGCACCACCGTGAGGTCGCAGCCGATTCTCTGGGTCTCGTTGTGATAGGCGGCCAGCTCCGCGATGGTCATGCCGTGGCGGATGGGCAAGGGATGCAGGCCCACGAACGACGCGAAGCGCGGGTCGGGCCAGTTGCCCTCCAGCCGCTCGCCGCCCAGCGGGTTCGGGCGGTCCAGCACCACCACCGGCTTGCCGGCCCGGGCGCAGGCCCGCATGGCCAGCACGGTGGTCCACGCGAAGGTGTAGTAGCGCGCGCCCACGTCCTGCAGATCGGCCACCAGCACGTCGATGTCCCGCAGCATCGGGGGCGTCGGCTCGAGGCGCTTGCCGTAGAGGCTGTGCACGCGCAGCCGTCGTGTTCCGTCGTACCCGGCGCCGATGTGGGCGTGGTCCTGCGCGGCACCCACGAGGCCGTGCTCGGGCGCGAAGAGCGCGGTCAGGCGCACCCGGCGCAGCCCGCGGATCACGTCGGCGGCGTGCTCCAGATCACGCGTGACCGAGGCCGGGTGACACAGTAGCCCGACCCGGCGGCCGGCCAGGAGCGAGGGCAGGCGCGAGACGAGGACGTCGAGGCCCACGCTGACGGAGTTCATCATGCGCGCGCCGGGAGCTCGACCACGCCACCCCCGACCACCGACAGCTCACCGTCCTGGTTGCGCGCCTCCTGCTCGATCTCGACCAGGTGGCGGCCCTCCTCGACCCGCTTGCCGATGACGCGGCCCTCGATCACGAGGTAGTCGCCCTCCGGGTTGTGGCGGCGGATCTTGCAGTGGGCCCGGCGCAGGAAGCCGTCGTCGCCCATCCAGTTGGTCAGGTGGTGGGTGAGCCAGGAGCAGCGCTCCGGGCCGTAGTCGTACGCGCCGGGCGCGCCCACCGCGGCGGCCAGCTCGGGCTCCCAGTGCACGCGCTCCGGGCAGTCGGGGATGCCGAAGCGGTTCTTGATGCCGAGGCCGGAGTGGCGGTTGATCTGCTTCCACGCGAGCTTGTTGGCTCGGATGTAGAGGCCGCCCCAGCCCTGAGCGTAGGCGATGAAGCCGGTGACGGTCATCGGGCCCTTGGCCATCCGGGGCAACGTCTCGCCCACCGTCACCTCCTGCCAGTAACGCGGGGTGGCGCCGCGGACCTCCTCGCTCGCGTAGAGGCGATAGATCTCGGCCAGCGCCTCGTCGGAGTAGCGCGTCGGCGGCTTGCCTTTCAGGTCCCGGTACTTGGTGCCCAGCTCGCGCGCCTGGTCGCGCTCGGTGCGGAAGCACCAGCTGTCTGCCTCGGCGAGCCGCTCGCCGCGCTGGTTGCGGAACTTCACGTGGTAGATCTGCTGCACCGCGCGCCCCGCGAAGCGCGTCTCGTGCTCGATCAGGTCCTTCAGCCACGCCTCGGTCAGGACCTCGTCGTTGCGCCGCACCGGCTGGTGCCAGGTCCACTCGGCCCCGGCCCACATGGCGTGCACGCCCGCGAGCCCGCCCACGTAGCCCGAGATGATGCGACTGCATGCGAAGAGAAAGCTCGGCGGGGCGATGATGCCGCGATAGCGGGTGCGGGCCGCGTAGGCGGGGTCGCACCAGAGCGGGTTGTCGTCGCCGATGCCGTGGGCGTAGTGGCGGATGTTGTCGCGGGTGGCCTCGTGGCACCAGGGCTCGAGCGTGTCGGTGATCGGCACCCCGATGCGCTGTCGCAGCTCGTCGAGACCCCGCTGGGTGATCTTCGGGAAAAGCTGGTCGGTCTCGGGCGGCATTACCTTCCCCTCAGGACCTTGCGGTTGACCTTGCCGGCCGGCGTCTTGGGCAACTCGGTGACGAACTCGACCAGGCGCGGGTACTCGTGCTGGGCGAGCCGTGTGCGCGTCCACTCCTGCAGCTCGCGGGCGAAGGCTGGGTCGCCGCGGCGCGCGCTCACGATGAAGGCCTTGATCACGTGGCCGCGCAGCGAGTCGGGCACGCCGATCACCGCGGCCTCGCGGACATCTGAATGCTTCAGCAGCGCGCCCTCGACCTCGACCGCGCTGATCGTCCAGCCCGCGGAGATGATGACGTCGTCGGCGCGCCCCGCGTGATAGAAGTAGCCCTCGGCGTCGGTCCAGCCGCGGTCCTTGGTGGGAAACCACGCGTCGCGACGCCAGACCTTGAGCTCGCCGGGCTCGTCGGCCGCGCACGCGGTCCCGTCCGGGCGCTGCACCTCCACCTGCACGCCGGGCACGGGCTTCCCGAGGGAGCCCGGCTTCACCGGGAAATCGGGCGCGCCCGGGTAGCTGGCGAGGATCACGCCCACCTCGGTGGTGCCGTACATGCTGCACACCGGCGCGCCGAAGGTGGCCTCCGCGAAGGCCCGGGTGGCCTCGTCGATCGGCTCTCCGGTGAAGGAGAGCTTGCGAATGGCGTAGCGGTAGCGCGAGGCGGTTCCCGCGCTCTTGATCATCCGGTAGTGCGTGGCGGCGGCCGAGAGGTTGGTGATCCGGTGGTCGGCGAGCGTGCGCAGCAGCCGGTCGGCGTCGAACCGGCCCGCGAAGGCGCCGGTGGTGACGCCGAGAGCCAGCGGCCCGAGCGTCCCGTGCCACAGGCCGTGGCCCCACGCGGGCGAGGACGGGCAGAAGAACTCGTCGCCGGGGCGGACGCCGGTGCCGTAGAGCGCGGCGATCATCAGCGTGACGATGCTGCGGTGGGTGTGGCGCACCGCGGCGGGCAGCTCGCGGGTGGTGCCCGAGGTGTACTGGAAGACCGCGAGATCGTCCGCGCGCGTGTCGGGCTCGAAGCGGTCGGGATACTTCGCGAGCGCGGTGAGGAACCCTTCGTCGGCGACCACGGTGACGAGGTCAGAGACGTCGCGCGCGATCGCGGCCTGGGCGGCCGAGACGACGAGCAGCCGCGGTGTGCAGTCGTCGACGCGCAGGCGCAACCCGTCGGGGCCGAAGAGGCTGAAGAGCGGCACCGCGATGGCCCCGCGCTTCACCGCGCCGAAGAGGCTCGCGTAGAAGGGGAGCGAGGGCTCCAGCATGATGCCGACCCGGTCGCCGCGCCCGACCCCACGATCGGCCAGATAGTGGGCGAAGCGGCCGGACCAGGCGGCGAGCGCGCCGAAGGAGAAGGCTTCGTCGCGGCCGTCGGTGTGGGCGAGGCGCACCGCGACCCGATCCGCCGGATGCCGGTCGATGCACTCGTGACCGATGTTCAGCCGCTCGCGGTCGCCGTCGAAGAGCTCCCACAGCCGGGCCGGCGAGCAGAGCCGCTGGGCGTCCGCGTACGTGATGTGATCGGTCAGCAGAGCCATCGCCCGATAGTACCGCATCGACCGGCATTGACTGCTTGGGGCCTCACGGGCTAAGGTGCGGCTTCGGGAGGCCGCCATGACTTCATCGTCGAAGATCGCCATCGTCACGGGAGCGGGAACGGGCATCGGCAAGGCCAGCGCGCTGGCCCTCATGAAGGACGGCTGGTCGGTCGTCTTCGCGGGGCGCCGCAAGGAGCTGCTGGAGGCGGCGGCCAACGAAGGCAAGGCCACCGGCGGCCAGACGCTCGTGGTCCCCACCGACGTGAGCAACCCCGAATCCATCAAGGCCCTCTTCGCCAGGACGAAGGACACCTTCGGCCGGCTCGACCTCCTGTTCAACAATGCGGGAACCGGCGCCCCCCCGATCCCGCTCGAGGATCTCACCTACGAGCAGTGGATGACGGTGGTCAACGCCAACCTGACCGGCGTCTTTCTCTGCACGCAGGAGGCCTTCAAGATCATGAAGGCCCAGAGCCCGATGGGCGGCCGCATCATCAACAACGGCTCCATCTCGGCGCACGCGCCGCGGCCGAATTCGTCGCCCTACACCGCCACCAAGCACGCGGTCACCGGCCTCACCAAGGCCACCTCGCTCGACGGGCGCAAGTACGACATCGCCTGCGGCCAGGTCGACGTCGGCAACGCGGCCACCGACATGACCGCGCGCATGGCCAAGGGCGTGCCGCAGGCCAACGGCACCACCGCGATCGAGCCCACCATGGACGTCCAGGCGGTGGCGAACGCGGTCAAGTACATGGCGAGCCTGCCGCTCGACGCCAACGTGCTGTTCCTGACCGTGATGGCGTCGAAGATGCCCTTCGTCGGGCGAGGCTGAGCGCTCACGCTTTGGGCGAGATCGACGAAGCGGCCGAGCCGGCCGCGCTGATCGAGGCCTACTACGACGCCGGCTGGACCGACGGCCTGCCGGTGGTGCCGCCGTCGGACGCCTCCATCGCGGCCACGCTGGCCGCCGCCGGCCTCCAGGGCCACGAGGTGCTCGGCGAGATCGCGGGCCGCAACACCGAGGTCGTCGCGGAGAAGGCGGCCATAAACGCGGTCATGGCCGGCTGCCGTCCCGAGTACATGCCGGTGGTGGTGGGCGCGATCAAGAGCCTCTGCGAGCCCGCCTTCGCCTATCATGGGCCGGCCAGCAGCACCGGCGGCTCGGCCATGGTGCTGGTGGTGAACGGCCCCATCGCACGGCGGCTCGGCATCAACGGAGGCAACAACGCCTTCGGCCAGGGTCATCGCCCCAACGCCACCATCGGGCGCGCGGTGCGCCTCATCATGATGAACACGATGAACACGCGCCCGGGCTTCCTCGATCGCGCCACCCTTGGCAATCCCGGCAAGTACACCTTCTGCTTCGCCGAGCACGAGGAGGATCACTCGTGGGAGCCGCTGCACGTGGCGCGGGGGCTGCGCCGCGAGGACAGCGCGGTCACCCTCATCGCCTCCAACAGCGTGTACCAGGTCTACAACCAGCTCGCGGCCACCCCGGAGCCGCTGCTGCGCTGTTTCGCCGACGCGCTCTCGAACGCGGGCGCGCCCAATCTGCGCGGCTTCAACGAGACGCTGATCGTCTTCGCGGGCGAGCACGCCGAGGTCCTGCGCCGCGCGGGCTGGAGCCGACTGGACGTTCAGCGCTTCCTGATCGAGCACACGCGGCGGCGGGTGGCCGACTACAAGCGGGCCGCGCGCATCCCCGGCGCCGTCACCGCGGCGGACGAGACCACCTGGCGCCACGTCTTCGAGCGCCCCGAGGACGTCCTGATCGCCTGCGCCGGCGGCCGCGCGGGCAGCTGGTCCGCCTGTCTGCCGGGGTGGGGGAAGAAGTGGACGCGCAGTATCACGACGCGCATCGACACGACGCACATCGGAGGCCTGGCATGAAGCTCTTCGATCCGACCTCGAAGCCAGTGGAGCGTGCGATCGAGCTGGCGCCGCGGCCCGCGAGTCCCCGGGGCCTGCGGCTCGGCCTGGTGGACAACACCAAGTTCAATTCCGACACCCTGCTCGAGAAGCTGGCGGATCGGCTGGCCGCGCGGCATCACATGACGGTCAGCGCGACCAACCGCAAGCGCTCGCCGAGCCACGAGATCGACGAGGCCGGCATCGCGGCGCTACGCGCGCAGGCCGATCTGGTCATCTCGGGCATCGGCGACTGAGGGTCGTGCAGCTCGAGCAGTGTGCTCGACGCGATCCTGATGGAAGAGCAGGGCGTGCCCGCCATCGCCATCGTCACCAGCCCGTTCCGCAACACCGGGAAGACCATGGCCGAGAGCTGGGGCAAGCCGGGCTACCCGTTCCTCGACACGCCGCATCCCATCGCCAACCTCAGCGAGGCGGAGCTCGACGAGCGGGCCGACCGGCTCGCGGAGGCCGTGGAGGAGTGGCTGGGCTTCGAGGCGCACTAGCGTGAGGGCCGCCCTCGCGTGAGTCGCATCCGCTACGACCGGCTGCCGACCGAGCGCGCGGATCCGCGCACCCGCGGCCTCGACCGGCTCTCGGCCGCGCAGATCGCCCGGCTGATGAATCGCGCCGACCGGCGGGCCGTGCGCGCGGTGGGCCGCGCGGCGCCGGCCATCGGCCGCGCGGTGGACCTGATCGTGCGCGCGCTGTCGCGGCGCGGCCGCCTCATCTTCGTGGGCGCGGGGACCAGCGGGCGGCTGGGCGTGCTCGAGGCCGCCGAGTGCCCGCCCACCTTCGACACGCCGCCGTCGCTCGTGCAGGCCGTCATCGCGGGCGGCAAGCGCACCGTCTTCCGCTCGGCCGAGGGCGCCGAGGACAACAGCCCCGACGGCGCGCGCCAGATCCGCCGGCGCGTGCGCCGGGGCGACGTGGTGGTGGGCATCGCGGCCAGCGGCGTCACCCCGTTCGTCCGCGCCGCGCTGCGCGAGGCGCGCAGGCGCGGCGCCGTCACCGCCCTGGTGACGTGCAACCCGCAGGTGCCGGCCTCGGCGGCCCGCGTGGTGATCGCGCTCGCGGTCGGCCCCGAGGTGCTGACCGGCTCGACGCGCCTGAAGGCGGGCACCGCCACCAAGCTCGTGCTCAACACGCTGACCACCGCGTCCTTCGCGCGTCTCGGCAAGGTCTACGGCAACCGCATGGTGGACCTGCGCCCCCGCTCGGCCAAGCTGCGCGCCCGCGCCCTGCGCCTGGTGCGCCAGCTCGGCCGCGTGAGCCCGCGCGAGGCAGAGCGCCTCCTGAAAGCCGCCGACGGCCGCGCCAAGGTCGCCATCGCCATGGCCCGCCTCGGCGTAGACGTGCGCGAAGCCCGCCGGCGCCTCAAGCGCGCCGCCGGCTCCCTCCGCCGAGCGCTCGAATAGGCCGGCGTTAGCTGGGGTCAGGTCTTGAATTACGACATTTCGTTCGCCTGAGGGCTGCTCCGCTCCCCGACGGGAATGTCGTAATTCAAGACCTGACCCCGCCTCAGCTGTGGCTGGGGCCGGCGGTGTCTTCAGTACGCACCGGCGTCTTCCCGCGCAGGAAGTCGAAGTCGACGCCTTCGTGGGCCTGCAGTACGTGGTCGAGGAAGAGACGGCCGTAGCCGCGCGTGTAGTGGAGCGGGCGGGGTTTCCACTGGGCCCGGCGCCGGGCCAGCTGGTCGTCGGCAACCCGGAGGGTCAGCCGGCGGTTTGGGATGTCCAGCTCGATCTCGTCGCCGTCCTTCACGAGCGCGAGCGGCCCGCCCGCCTCCGCCTCCGGCGAGACGTGCAGCACCACGGTGCCGTAGGACGTCCCGCTCATCCGCGCGTCCGAGATGCGCACCATGTCCTTCACGCCCTTCTGCAGGAGCTTGCGCGGGATCGGCGCCGCGCCCCACTCCGGCATGCCCGGCGCGCCCTTCGGGCCCACCCGCTTGAGCACCAGCACGGAGGTCTCGTCGACCTTCAGGTCCGGGTCGTCGATGCGCGCGTGCAGATCGGCGTGGTCCTCGAACACCAGCGCGCGCCCGCGATGCGTCAGGAGATGCGCGGAGGCCGCGGACTGCTTCACCACCGCTCCGTTCGGGCACAGGTTGCCGGTGAGGATGGCGGTGCCGCCCTCGCTCGAGATCGGCATGGCGAGCGGGCGGATCACGTCCTCGTTGTAGTTGACCGCGGACTCGTTGTTGGTGGCGATGGACTGGCCGGTCACCGTGAGCGCGTCGCGATGCAGCAGCGGCAGCAGCTCCTTCAGCACCACCGGCAGCCCGCCCGCGTAGAAGAAGTCCTCCATCAGATATTTACCCGACGGCCGCACGTTGAGCAGCATCGGGGTGGTGCGCGACAGCTCGTCGAAGCGCGTGAGCGGCAGGTCGACGCCAGCCCGTCCCGCGATGGCCACCAGGTGGATGATCGCGTTGGTGGAGCCGCCGATGGCCATGTCCGTGCGGATGGCGTTGTCGAAGGCCGCGCGCGTCAGGATCTTCGACGGCTTGAGGTCCTCGCGCACCATCTCCATGATCCGCCGCCCGCTCATCTCGGCCAGGGCCAGACGTCGCGAGTCGGGCGCCGGGATGGCCGCGTTGCCGGGCAGCGTCATGCCCAGCGCCTCCGCCATCGAGGCCATGGTCGATGCGGTGCCCATCACCATGCAGTGTCCGGCCGAGCGCGAGAGGCAGGCCTCGATCTCGCAGAACTCCTCCTCGCTGAGCCGCCCGGCCCGGCGCTCCGCCCAGAAACGCCAGTTGTCGGTGCCGGAGCCGATGTCCTCGGCGCGCCAGCGCCCGCGCAGCATCGGCCCGCCCGTCACCACGATCGCGGGCACGTCCGCGGAGGCGGCGCCCATCAGCATGGCGGGCGTGGTCTTGTCGCACCCGGAGAGCAGCACCACGCCGTCGAGGGGATAGGCGCGGATGCATTCCTCCACGTCCATCGCCATCAGGTTGCGGAAGAGCATGGTGGTGGGCTTCATGAGGATCTCGCCCAGCGAGATGGTCGGGAACTCGAGCGGGAAGCCGCCCGCGGAGAGCACCCCGCGCTTCACCGCCTCTGCCACCTGGCGCAGGTGCGCGTTGCAGCTGGTCAGCTCGGACCAGGAGTTGGCGATGCCGATCACGGGCCGGCCGTCGAACATCAGCTCGCTGAAGCCCTCGGCCTTGATCCACGAGCGGTGGGTGAAGCCGTCCAGGTCCCTCTTGCCGAACCAGTTGTGGCTGCGCAGCGCAGGCGTGCTCACCGGGACACCTCCTTGGGTACGGATGGGCGCCATTATAACCAGCGTTGCGTCGGGAGCGCCGGGGAGCGAGACTGAGCGCCATGCCTCCCGAGACCCGCTATGCCAAGAGCGGTGATGTCCATCTCGCCTACCAGGTCGTCGGCGAGGGCCCGCTCGACCTCGTGTTCGTGCACGGCTGGGTCTCGAACGTCGAGTACGGGTGGGAGGTGCCGCAGCTCGCGCGCTTCCTGAATCGCCTCGCGTCCTTTTCGCGCCTGATCCTCTTCGACAGGCGCGGCACCGGCATGTCGGACCGCGTGCCGGATCGCGAGCTGCCGACGCTCGAGCAGCGGATGGACGACATCCGAACCGTGATGGACGCGATCGGATCGGAGCGAGCCGCGATGTTCGGCTTCTCGGAGGGCGGGAACATGAGCGTCCTCTTCGCCGCGACCTATCCGGAGCGAACGGCCGCCGTCGTCACCTTCGGGACCTTCGCCAGGCGGATCTATAGCCCGGGCCCGGACTATCCGTGGGCGCCCACGCCCGCCCAGCGTCAGAAGGACTTTGAGATGATCGAACGAGAGTGGGACGGGGAGATGGACGTGTCCCACTACGCGCCGACCGCGGACGCGGCGCTCCGCGCTCAGATCGCCGCGTTCTTCCGCCGCAGCGCCAGTCCCGGGGCGGCCCTGACGCTGCTGCGCATGAACACGGAGATCGACGTCCGGCACGTATTGCCCGCGGTCAGGGTCCCGACGCTGGTCCTGCACCGGACCGGCGACCTCGACGCCAACGTCGAGGAGGGGCGCTGGATCGCGGCTCGGATCCCCGGTGCCCGGTTCGTGGAGCTGCCTGGCTCGGATCACCCTCCATGGGTGGGCGACACCGACGCCGTCCTGGGTGAAGTCGAGGAGTTCCTCACCGGCATCCGGCGCGGTCCTGAGCCCGATCGAGTGCTGGCGACCGTGCTCTTCACCGACATCGTGGACGCCACCGCGACCGCCGCGGCCGTCGGGGACCGGGCCTGGCGAGACCTCCTCCAGGCCCATCACGCCGCGGTCCGCCGCGAGCTCAGTCGCTTCCGCGGCCGGGAGCTCGATACGGCGGGCGACGGGTTCCTGGCCACCTTCGACGGTCCCGCCCGCGCCGTCCGCTGCGCCTGCGCCATCCGCGATGCCGTTCGCGTCCTCGGCATCCGGATCCGCGCCGGCCTGCACACCGGTGAGTGCGAGGTCATCGGCGACAAGCTCAGCGGCCTCGCGGTCCACATCGGCGCCCGCGTCGCCGCCGCGGCCGGTCCCGACGAGGTCTGGGTCTCCTCCACCGTCAAGGACCTTGTCGCGGGCGCCGGCCTCCGGTTCAACGACCGCGGCCCCCACTCCCTCAAGGGCGTCCCGGGCGAGTGGCGCCTGTTCGCGGTGGAACGATAGGTTGTATAGAATGACGGGGCTCCATCCAACCCCACGCGAGGAGACGACGGCGATGAGGCTTCAGGGCAAGGTGGCGGTGGTGACGGGCGGCGGCGCCGGGATCGGGCGGGGCATCGTGCTGTGCATGGCCAAGGAGGGCGCCG
>Ga0187892_10006070_pt1 | contig 18323 bp, 11 predicted proteins | sample MA1701073metaG_FD_139345 | JGI IMG/M metagenome (GOLD analysis project Ga0187892, IMG submission 139345) | Bio-ooze microbial communities from a basaltic lava cave in the Kipuka Kanohina Cave System on the Island of Hawaii, USA - MA170107-3 metaG ... | reverse complement strand
GCTCCTCGGGTGCGGCATCGCCTTCCCCACGGTCTTCCTCGGCGCCCGCACCCCGGAGACGCTCCTCTGGAGCCTCCCCGTGCTGGGGTTCTTCTCCAACGGGGTCTTCAGCGGGTTCCCGATCTATCTCCCCGAGCTGTTCCCGACCTCGCTCCGGGCCACCGGTGCCGGGTTCTGCTACAACGCCGGTCGCTTCCTCGCGGCGAGCGGACCGCTCCTCACGGGGCTCCTGGTCGGGTGGACCGGCTCGCAGCGCGGCGCCGCGGCGATCATCGGGCTGGTCTACTTCCTGGGTCTCCTGGCCCTCCCGCTGGCGCGCGAGACCCGAGGCACCGATCTGCCATGAAGCCCTCCCCACCGGCCAATGCCTCTCCCGAGGAGGTGGACCGCGCGCTCCGGACGCTCTACGTGATGGCCGGGGCGCTCTTCGCGGGGCTCCTCCTGTTCGCGGTGTTCGTCATCCTCTTCCCGCCCCCCCGGGAGCCCGGCCGCCCGGCTTCGGAGAACCGGATCCTCCACTACCTCTCCGTGGGGCTGAGCGGAGTGACGCTCATCACCTCCTTCCTGGTCCGGGCCCAGCTCCTGACCCGGGAGGCGCGTCCGGCGGACCCCCTCCAGCGCATCCACCGCTACCGGGTCTCCGTGCTCGTGGCGCTGGCGCTCAACGAGGGCGCGGTCCTGTTCGCGCTCGTGGTCGTCTACCTGGACGGGACCGCGTTCCCGGGCCTCTGGCCCGCCCTCGCCTCGGCGCTCGCCATGTATTTCCACCTCCCCACCCGACACGCCCTCGAGCATTTCCTCTCCTTGAAGTGAAATCGGGCGCGAGACCACCGGGAGGATGGCAAGCCGGCCATCCCGTGATAGCGTGGCCGCGTCCGACCGGTCGGAGAGAACCGGTCGCGACGCAAATGGAGGTACCCATGACGCGCTCACTCTCGCTGACGATGCTCGTGCTGGGGTTCCTGATCCAGGGAGCACCGGCCCACCCTCACGACCCCAAGGCGCTCAGGATCGAGCTCAAGGGAGGAGGGGTGGTCACGCTGGACCACATCACGGTGCCCTTCAACGGGGACCACCTCAAGAACATCAAGCCCGGCTTCATCTGGCACTGCGGCTTCGCCAAGCTCAAGACCCCCGTCGCCCTGTCGACCCCCTCCGGAACCGTGGCTCCCGGGACCTACCTGCTCCGGGTCAAGAACCTGGACGCGGGGAAGTGGAGCTACCTCCTGGTCCCCGAGGACCTGCAAAAGGTGAAGAAGCGGTTCGACAGCCTCAAGAGGAAGCTGGGAGAGGCGATGGGGGAGGAGTTGGAGGACATCAAGGGGGAGATCGCGTCCCTGGAGAAGAAGCTCGCGCAGATGGTCCAGGTCGAGCTCCCGGCCACGCTGACGGAAGTGGACAAGAGCGAGGAGCATCTGCTGCTCCAGTTGGACCCCCCCACCGAGGCCCCGAAGGACGAGAAGCCCTCCGGCTTCCAGGTCCAGCTCCGCTTTGGCAACTTGAAGGCGCTCGGCACGTTGGCGCTGGCTCCGGACGCGAACCCCCCGCCCAGGCAGGGGTGACGTCGAGGTGCGAGGGAGGCGGTGGGCGGTCCGCCTCCCCTCGCCGGCCTCCCATTCCTCGGTTGACGCAGGGGGGGTGCCGGTTTATAAGCGCTGCCCCAATTGGAAGACCATCCTTTCTTGATTCTGAGCGTGCGATCCGGGCGGTTGGGGCCTTGACCGGATCGCGAGGGTGGAAGGTTTGGCCCTTGGACCAAGAAGCGGGAGGGATCCGATGCGGATAGCCACGCTGTCGGCGGCGATCCTGGTCCTTGTGGTGTGCCCGACCCTGTGCTCGGCGCAGGAGTCGTGGCTGGACCGTCTGATCGAGATGCTGCGGGCCAAGGGGACTCTGACGGCCGAGGAGGCCGACAGCCTCCGGCAGGCCGCCGCGGCGGAGCGCGCGCAGGGAGGCGCTTCGCAGGAGCAGATCGAGCGGGCCGTGCAGGACGCCATGGCCAAGATGGACAAGGGGGCGGCCGCGGGTGGCGGCGTCACCGCCGGCTATGACAAGGGCTTCTACGTGAAGTCCACCGACGACAAGTTCCGCCTGAACCTGGGCGGGTACATCCAGACGCGGTTCACGTACTCCGACTTCGAGCACGCGCCCGGCCCTACGGCCCCCTCATTGTCCGGCGAGGACAACTCCAGCTTCAGCGTGCGCCGCGCCCGCCTCATCTTCGACGGGCACATCTACGACAAGAGCATCCAATACAAGGTTCAGGCCGAGGCGGCCGGCGGCGCGATGACGCTCCGGGACGCCTACATCAACGTCGCGCCCCTGAAGGAGTACGACCAGGAGATGCAGGTGCGGGCGGGGCAGTTCAAGGCACCCATGGGCCGCCAGTTCCTGACCTCCGCGCGCAACCTCTCGCTCCAGGAGCGTTCGCTCGCGTCCGACACCTTCGTGCCCAACCGCCAGGTGGGCGGCATGTTCCACGGCGAGTGCTGGGACGGCCGGGTGGAGTACGCGACCGGCATCTTCAACGGCGACGGCCAGAACGTGAACGTCAACGACAACACCGGCGTGATGTCGGTCTCCCGGGTGGTCCTCAACTTCCTGGGAGGCGACAGCAAGCGCTACGAGTACGACGAGACCGACCCCCTCGCCTATGGCGTGAAGGACGACGAGGAGCGGAACAGTCCGCTCCGCGGGTTCGTGGGCGGCGCGTACATGTACAACCCGGACCGCATGGTCATCGCGGGCAACGTCGAGGACGTGACCACGAACCAGGTCGCCATCGAGGCGGGACTCCGCCTCGAGGGCTTCACCGCCTACGGTGAGTACTACGTGCGGCACATCAGCAGCTCGGCCGACGGGTTCTCGAACCTGGACGAGCCCGGCTGGTTCGCCCACCTCGGCTATCTGTTCAACAACCACGTCGAGCTCGCCGGCCGCTACTCCGAGATGAACCTGGACGCGCCCGGCGTCGGCCGCCAGAACGAGACGACGATCGGGCTCAACTACTACTTCCACGGTCACCGGCTCAAGATGCAGACCGAGTACGTCTATCGCCGGGATGACCAGGGCGATGGCGATCCCCACCTGAACATCATCCGCGCCCAGCTCCAGCTCGCGTTCTGACCGCGGCTTACGATCAACTGGGGGGAGGCGCCCACGACCGGGGCGCCTCCCCCGATGCCATTGCCCTCCCGGCCCTCTCACCCCCGTCCGCTTTTTCCAGTAGCCGATGCCGGGGGTCGTCCGAACTCCGAGCGGGATTCTCTGTAGCCGATTCTCGCCCCAGCCCGAATCAAGCTCGGGTCAAGGAATCGTTGATGCCGGATGAAGAGGCCGGCAAGTGTGCGAGGGCAGGCGGCCGCCTGCGGGCGGATAGACGGGGGGGGTTGGAGCCGGACCGGCCTCCAGGTTTGTGGGGGTCGTTGCCCGGTGTGATCGCCCATGGCTCAGAATCATGGTGCTGTGGGAGGGTCGGGCTTCGCCCCGTCCTTCATTCCCGTCTTTCTCCTCCTCCTCGCCTGGGCCTCCCCCGCATGGGCCATCCCGACTCCGGACGTCATCGTCGGAGTCTTCGGGACGGTGGCGCAGGTCGTCGCGCTCCTGGGGTCCGCAGTCGGGGCCGTCTTCCTGTCGGTGCGGCGGCGCCGCACCGCGAAGGTTGGCCGGGTGCGCTCGCCGTTCCTCTGGGCGCTCGCGGCAGCGCTCTGCGTCTCACTTGCCGGCAACGTCGGGCAGCGCCATCTCGCGAGCGCCGAGCGGACCGAGCGGCTCACCCGGAACCTGCTTCGGCCCAACGTCCAGGAAGGGAAGGCCCAGCTCGACCGCTCGCTGATCGAGCAGACCCCCAGCGAGATAGCCAAGAACCCGCGCGGGCTCGAGCCCGGCGAGGTCGCCCGTATCCTCGAGGAGCCGGACCGCCGTCCGATCTGGGACGTGCGCGACCCGGAGGAGTTCGTCATGGGGCGGCTGGAGGGGGCACAACACGTGCGTTACCCCGACATCCAGGCGGATCCGTCCCGCCTGAAGGGGCTTCCGCGTCCCGCGCTGCTCATCTGCTTTCAAGGGAACCGGAGCAGCGAGCTCTCCAACCATTTCGCCGAGCAGGGGATCCCCACGGTCTTCCTCCGAGGCGGGTACCAGCGCTGGTGGAACGAGAAGCGTCCGCTCGTGGATCTCCGGGCCAAGGACTCCATCCGGGACGTGGACCCATACCCGAACCGCGACGTCCTCCTGGACACCGCCGACGTCTTGAAGCTGTGGGTGAACAACGACTGTCAGTTCGTGGACACCCGCTATCCGATGGAGTTCAAGGTCGAGCACCTGCCAGGCGCCATCAATCTGCCGCTCCGCAAACTGACGACGCCGGAGCTGGAGGCGGCGGTCCGGAAGATCCCCTTCGGGAAGAAACTGGTCTTCCCGGCCTACGACAAACGGAGCGCCTTCTACGGACTCATCGCCGGCAACCGCCTGAGCAAGCTCGGCCATCAGATCGCCGGCCGCTACACCGTTCCCTACGAGTTCGTCGTCCCTCGCGCCCCCAAGCCGGGAGCGGCGCCGCCACCGACTGAGCCGTCCGTCGCCGCCGCACCGATCGTCTGGTGGCTCCGGCAGCCGATCCCCGGCGGACCCGCCGTGGCTCTCCTCCTGCTCTTGATCCTCCTTCGCGTGTTCCTTTGGCCTCTTGCACAGGCCGCAGCACGCCACCGCGCGGCGTTCCGGAGGTGCGCCCCGGAACGGGCGGCGCTCCGGCGACGTTTCCGGGATCCGGTCCGGCGCCGGCAGGAGCTGGCCGCCCTGCTCCGCGCGCGCGCGATTTCGCAGAAGATCCCCGCCCTGGCCGGCCTGCTCCAGGTCTCGGCGCTCCTCTACGTGGTCTGGGCGCTCGGCCAGGCACGGGAAGTCCAGGGAGCGCGCCTTGGCTGGCTGCCCGACCTGGGCAGTCCTGACCCGCTCCGGGTGCTCCCGATCCTCTCCGGTGCGGCCTGCTTTGCGCTCGGCCTGACACTCGGGAACCGGCTCCCGGCGCGGCTCTTCTGGGGCGCCTCGCTGGGGCTTCTGTTCGGCGGGCTGCTCCTCCCCTTCCGATCGGCGATGCAGCTCGTCGTCCTCGTCAACGTCGTGATGGCGGCCTTCCACGCCTTCCTTGCGCGTAGGCAGGCGGCGCCGCCGCGGACGCCCGCGCGAGCGCTGCGGCGGACAGTCCTCAACCTGGATGACTGCGTGACCCATCCGGGGGTCGGCGCGAAGGCCCGGAACCTCGCGCGGCTCCGGCACGCCGGGCTCCCCGTCCCGCGAGGCTTCGTGCTCGCCAGCGGGTTCTTCGACGGCGTAGGGCCTCGTCTCTCGGCGCGCGCGCAGGACGCCGTGCGCCGCGCGTTCGCCCGCCTCAGGGTGGAGACGGTCGCGGTCCGCAGCTCGGCGCTGGCCGAGGACGGACACGACTCGGCGCAGGCCGGACGGTACCAGTCCACGCTCTGGGTGGACGGCGGGAAGCTGATCGCCGCCATCGAAGAGGTGCGCGCCGCGATGGACCGGGAGGCGGGCGCCGGCGGAACCTGCGTCCTCGTCCAGGAGATGGTCCCGGCCCGGATGGCCGGAGTCCTGTTCACCCGGCACCCCCGACGTCCTTCCCGCATCGCGGTCGAGTTCGTGCGCGGCACCGCGGACCGGCTGGTCTCGGGAGAGGAGCGACCCGGCGTCCAGGAGTTCGGCCGGGCCACGCGGCGACTTCTTGGAGGCGACCTCGAGGGCCCCTCGATGTCGCTCGCCCCGCTCCTCGAGCTCGGGCTCCGGTGCGAGACGCTCCTTGGCGCGCCCCAGGACGTGGAATGGGCGTGGGCGGACGGCCGGTTCCACATCCTCCAGTCGCGACCGATCACGCGCTGGTCCGCCGCCGATCCGCTCGAGCGCGAGCGTGGCCGGCTCCTGACCATCCCGCTCCCTCCGGCGGACGCGAAGACCTGGGTCCGCGGCGAGCTCTCGGCCCTCCTGCCCCAACCCACCGCCGCCAGCCTCGACCTCATGCGGCGGCTCTGGGGCCCGGACGGGGCCGTGGACCGGTCCGCTTCCCTCTACGGGCTCCCCTTCGACCGCTCGGTCCCGACCGAGGAGCACCTCCCGACGCTCTTCGGCTGGCTCTACGTGGACCGCCGCGCCGAGGCGCGCGTCTTCGCCGGCAGCAGCGGCGCGCTCCGCTCGTTCCTCACGGGGCTCCGGCTCCGGCGTGAGCGGGACCGCCTCCACGTCCGCTGGCGGGAGGAGTTCCTCCCGGCCTTCCAGGCGCGCATGCGCCGCACGGAATGCCTGGACCTCTCCGGCTTCTCGAACGCTGAGTGCGCGGCGCTGCTCGAGGAGCTCGTGCAGCGCTTCGTCGCCGAGGACTATGCACAGGCCGAGGAGATCAACCTGATGGCCTCGCTGCTGGAGCGGCGGATCACCTCGGCGCTCCGTGGCTCCGGCCCGACCCTCGCCTCGCTGCTCACTCCGGTCCCGCTCTCCCTGTGGGGGGCGCCCTCGGTCCCGACGGGCGGGGCCCCGGAGGAATGGGAGGCCTACCGCTTGGCCATGCGGCACCGCGCCGACCACGACTACGAGTTGGCCGAGCCCCGCTACGGCGAGGCCGACTTCGCGCCGCCGGTTCCCGCGGACCTGCCGAGCCCCGCGCGCTTCTCCGCTTCGCACGGCGGGCGGTCGGCGGCCCCGGTCCCCCCGCGGGTCCGGGCGGACCTCGAGGCTCTGAGCCGCTACGCCTCGCTCCGCGAGGCGGCCAAGCACCACGTGCTCCGCGAGCTCGCGCAGATCCGCCGCGTCCTCCTGCAGATCGGCCGACTGCTCGGTGTGGGCGCGGACGTCTTCCACCTGACGCTCGACGAGACGCGGGAGGCGCTCGCGGCCGCGGACCTCCAGCCGTTCCGCCTAGAGATCCAGGCCCGCCGGATCGAGCGCGAGCGCTTCCGGAGCCTCGAGCTTCCCGACGAGCTGGGCCCCGCCGACCTCGAGACCGCCGGCGAGGAGCCCCCGGCTCCGCCCCCGGCGGGTGAGTTGCGCGGCGAGCCCGCGTGGGGTGACCGCGTGGTCACGGGTCGGGCCCGGGTGCTCGCGCAGCCCGGGGATGCCCGGCGCTTCCGCGACGGAGAGGTCCTGGTGGCGCGCGTGACCGACACCGGTCTGGTGCCGCTCTTCGCCCGGGCCTCGGCCCTGATCACCGAGGTCGGCGGGGTCCTCTGCCACGCCGCGATCACGGCCCGCGAGGCGGACCTGCCGGCCGTCGTGGGTGTTCGCGGGGCTACGAAGCAGATCCGCACGGGCGATCTGGTCCGCGTCCATCCGGACGGGCGGGTCGAGCGGGTCGCCGAGGAACGGCGCCGCGCCGAGCGCGAGGAGCGGAGCTGGCCCGTCGAGCTCCAGCACGCCGGCGGGATCGTCGTCGCGCGGACCGTGAACATCAGCCGGTTGGGCGTGCTCCTGACGGTGCCCCCCGACTGCCGCAACGGGCAGCGCATCCGCTTCTCGATTCCCGAGTCGTCCCTCGGTCCGATGGAAGGCGACGTCGTCCGCGAGACGAACGGGAGCGGCCCGCGGTTCCTGGCCCTCCAGCTCTGCGAGCAGGCGGGCTGGTAGCGTCCAGTCTCAGGCTGTCGCGGTCGGGGCCGGCTCGGATTTGCCGAGCCCGAGCGCGCCGAGCACGCGACTGGCCTCCACGTCGGGCGGCAGGATCGCCACCGGACCGAGGGCCGCGAGCGTGCGGCTCTCCTGCTCCCCGCCCCCGCGGGTGAGGAGGACCAGCGGGATGCGCCGGGGGCCGAGGCGGACCCGGAAGTCCCGGATCCGGAGCAGCGAGGCCTCCCACTGGTTCGACAGGTCCGCGACGATCGCGCCCACGCGGACCTCGCCGTCGAGCAGTGAGGCGGCCGAGCCGTTCTCCGGCGGCAGCGTGAGGGGGATCATCCCCGCCGCCCGCAGCTCCTCCACGAGCCGGTCGCGGAGCGGCGGGCTCACCCCGACCAGCAGCGCCAGAGGACGGGAGCGGCCGAGCAGGCTGCCCAGCGAAGCGAGCAGGTCGCGCGGAGCGACCGGCTTGGTCAGGACCTCCTGCGCCCATTCGGAACGGGTCACCTCCCGCTGCTCCAGGATCGAGACCACGAGGAGCGGGATCTCCTTGGTCGTCGGATCCTGCCGCAGTTCCTGGGCGACGTCGTAGCCGCTGCGCTCCTCCATGATGAGATCCAGCGTGATCAGGTCGGGCCGGTGCGCGCGCGCGAGCTCGATCCCGCGCTGGCCGTTCTCCGCCTCGAAGAGCCGGAAGCCCAGGCGGCCGAGCTCGAACCGCAGGAACTGGCGGAAACTCGCCTCGTCGTCCACCACGAGGATCGAAGCGCGGGCCGGCGCCCCCTCCGGCTCCGCGGTGCCCTTCACGACGGGCACGCGCGCCGTCTCCGGGGTCGGCACCGTGAAGAAGAAGCGGCTTCCCTTCCCCAGCTCGCTCTCCGCCCAGATCTCGCCGCCGAACCGCGTGAGGATCCGGCGACAGATGTAGAGGCCGAGCCCGGTCCCCGAGGGCTTGGACCGGAGCGTGTCGCCCGACTGGTGGAACTTCTCGAAGATGAGCTGCAGCTCCTCGCGCGCGATGCCGGGCCCCGTGTCGGCGACCTCTACGCGGAGGAACCCCTGGGGGAGGTCGCGCTGGAACTGGACGCGGATCTCGCCGCCGGGCGGCGTGAACTTCACCGCGTTCCCCATCAGGTTCATGAAGACCTGGGCGAGGCGGTCGCGGTCCCCGTTGATCGGCGGGAGCCCGTCGGACGGCCCGACCACGAGCTGCACGGTGCGCTCGCGGATCACGGCCTCGAGCGCCTGGGCCGTCTCGTGCGCCACCTGGCCGATCGCGATCTCCTCCTCCCGCCAGTCCAGCTTCCCGGCCTCGATCCGCGAGACGTCGAGGATGTCGTTGATCAGGCGCGAAAGCCGCTGGCTCTCGCGGTTGATGATCTCCAGGAACTCGCGCCGGACCGCGGCGTCCTCGTCCGCGTAGGTCAGCAGGATCTCGGCGAAGGACTTGATCGAGGTGAGCGGCGTGCGCAGCTCGTGCGAGACCGACGAGATGAAGTCGTCCTTCATCCGCGCGACTTCCATGAGGCGGGTCACGTCCTGGATCACCAGCGCGGTCCCCGAAAAATCCCCCTGCGGGGTCACCACGGGCGCGGCGCCGAGACGGTAGTCGCGGTCCCGGTGCCGGAAGGTGAGGTCCTCGCGCGTCGCCTCTCCGTCCGGGGCCGTCGTGGGACGGGAGAGGAGCGTCTTGATCCGGTCGCGCGCCTCGCCCGGGAAGACCTGCACCACCTGCCGTCCCAGGATCTCGCCGTCCGAGCATCCCAGGACCTGCTCCGCCTCCCGGTTGGCCAGCAGCACCCGGCCCTGAGCATCGATCACGATCACGCCCTCCGAAAGCCCGCCCAGGATGGCGCGGACCCGGGCGAAGGAGGCCAGGATGGTCCGGTGCGAGAGCTGGAGCTTCTCGTTGCGCTGGCGGATCGCCTGCCCCATCTCGTTGAAGGCCTGGGACAGCCGGCCGATCTCGTCGCCGGAGGAGACCGGCACGGCAGCGTCCAGGTTCCCCTCGCGCATCTGCTCCGCGAAGCTCTGGAGCCGCTCCAGCGGGAGCAGCACCTGCCGGCGGAGCAGGAATCCCAGGAGCAGCGCCAGCCCGGCCGTGAAGCCGATCACGAACAGGAAGAGCCAGGTCCGGAGCTTGCGCAGGACCGCGCTCAGGTTGCGCGTGGAGAAGCGGATCTCGACGGTGCCGTAGGGGTTCCCGTCCACCCGGATCTCGTGCCTGAAGTCCAGGTACTCTTCCGCGTCGCGCGCCTTGGGCTCGCTCGTCCCGTCATCGGAGTCCCGATCCTCGAGCGGCTCGATCCAGGTGGGGCGATGGACCCTGATGGCTATCACGTCCGTCTCCTCCTTCACCATCTGGCGAAGGATGCGCTGGATCTGCGCCAAAGCGTTCCCCAGCGCCGCGTCCTGGATCGCGATTGCCACCGCGCGCGAGATCGATCGAGAACGCTGCTGGAGAGCGTCCACCAGCAGTTCGCGCTGGTGGCCATAGAGCGCCGCCCCAGCCAGCGTAATGGCCACCACGAGGCTCGAGGTCAGCGCCAGCAGCACCCTTCTCTGGAGTCTTCCCCTGCGTTCCCGGCCAGCGGCCGGGGGCGCGACGTGGTTCTCAACGGTGGCGGGCACGCTCACTTGACTGCGGGCGGTCCGTTCTTGGACCTCTCCGGCTCACGCTCCTCCTGCTCGAACATCGAACGGAACGGAGCGTACTCCTCGTAGGAGCCTTCCATGAACCCCGTGATGTCCTCGCCAATGCCTGCGAAGATCTGCGCGTGCTCGGGGATGTCCTGGCTCATCGCGACGAGCGCCTTCCGAAGGGCCTGGAACGCCTGCTCCGGAAGGTCGGGGCGAGCGTAGATCGGCTTTGTGGGTACTTCGGGGGACCAGGCCAGCACGCGCAGCCCCTGGGTCAGGAACTTCTTGGCAATCCCATCCTTGACGGCGCCCGCGTCAAACTCACCCACGCGTACTGCCACTGCCACGTCGTCATGGCTGGAGAAGTGCTTGCTCGCCTTGAGGTCCTCGAGCGCAACCCCCGCTTCCTTCAGCATCCCCCTCGGGACCACGGACCCAAGAGTCGACGTGCGATCTCCGAAGGCAAACCGCTTCCCCTTGAGGTCCGCGAGGGTCTGGATCGAGCTGTCCTTCCGGACCACTATGGCCCCGCGGAAGGAGCTCTTGCCCCCCTGGATCTCGCGGGCGATCACAGGGAACTTCCCTTCCCCGTGGATGCGGTTGAGCTGGAGGTAGTTGTTGGGCCCGGAACGGAAGAGATCCACTTCCCCCTTGGCGATCCACTGCAAGCCCGTGGCGTAGCTGGGAGCCACCCGCAGCTCGACCGCGTATCCCGTCGCCTGGCTCAGGTAGTCCATCAGGGGCTGGAACATGTGGACCAGCTGCGTCGGGGTCTCGGACGGGTAGTGCCCAAAGATGAGCTTCTGGCCGGTCCTCTGCACCTCTCTGCCCCGGGTGGAGAGCGAGGGCTCCGAAGCCACCTGACGGGGTCGGGTGGCTTCGGAAGAGGCCTGCACCGGGCGAGTGGGAGTCCGGTCCTCCGAGCTCTTCCTGCAGCCCGGAGCAAGGAGGACGACAGCCGCGAGCACAAGGGCGGGCAGATGGCGGTGGGTCATGATGGCGCTCTCCAGATGGATCCCCATGCGCGGAGTCGGCTCCGGGCTCGAGGTCCGGGTTTGTTTCTGGCCTATCGGCCAGAAACGAACCCGGGGCTTAGGCGTGCGAGCGCCCTAGGGCCGGCAAGGCGGCGAGCAGGAGGGCCACCGCCACGAGCACGGCCAACGTGGCGCGTGGCCCGAGGCCGAGCCGTTCCAGGCGGTGTGCCAGGTGCCGGCGATCCCCGATGGCCGGCGAGAGTCCGAGCGCGAGCCGGACGACGACGACCTGGACCAAGTCGAGGAGCGGGAGCGCGAGCGCGCCCATGAGCAGCACGGGCGGAACGGAAGAGTCCGGTCGCGACGTCAGAAGCGGCAGCGCGCCGAGCACGAAGCCGGTCAGGTGGCTCCCCGCGTCCCCCGCATAGGCCCGCGCCGGCGGCAGGTTCCACGGGAGGAATCCCAGGAGCGCGCCGGCGAGCGCCGCCGCGATCCCGGCGACCGGAGGCTCCCCCACGATCGCGAGCGCCAGCGCCGCCACGGCACCGACCGCGGGGAGCGAGCCGTCGGCGTTGTCGAAGAAGTTCCAGGCGGTGACCACCGCCAGCATCCAGAAGACGCCGAGCGCCGGCGCGGGCCCCGGCCGGTCGAGGAGCACGAAGAGGAGGACCGCTCCTGTCTGGCCCAGGAGCTTCGGCAGCGGGCCGAGGGGGCGCTCCTTCCGCCGGTCGTCCCAGAGCCCGACCAGGAAGGCCGCGAGCGCCCCCAGGGTCAGGCCCGGCCCGGGCACGGGCGCGCCGGCGCCGGCCAGGGCGGCGCATCCGGCCGCCGTCCCGAGCAGGAGGACGGCGCCGCCCAGGAGCGGCACCGGCGCCCGCTGGGCCTTCCGGTCCCCGGGCCCGTCCAGGAGACCGGTCCGGAGCGCGAGGCGCCGCGCCGCCGGCATGAGGGCGGCGGCCGTGACGGCGGCCGCACCCGCGACCAGAGCGAGCGCGCCGGACGCGCTCATCGGCCGGGCGCCCAGGCCGGACGGGCCGCGCGGGCGAGGAGCCGCTCGTAGAGCGCCCAGGTCGCGCCGGCGAGCGCCTCGGGCGCGAAGGCCCGGGCCACGAACCGCGCCCCGGCCGTGCCCCAGGTCCGGCGGAGCGCGGGATCGCGGAGGATCCGCGCCAGCTCCGCCGCGAGCCGGTCGACCGCTCCGGCCGGCACGGTCGCGCCGCACGGGCCCTCCGCGAGGAGCGCGGGCAGCTCCCCCACCGCCGAGGCGAGCACCGGTGTGCCCAGCGAGAGCGCCTCGAGCGCCCCGAGCGGCAGCCCCTCGCTCCGGCTCGGGACCACGAGCAGGTCCAGGTCCCGGTAGACCGCAGCGACGTCCTGCCGGAACGGGAGGAACCGGATGCGCCCCTCGAGGCCGAGCGCGCCGGCCCGCTGTCGCCCCGCCTCGAGGTCCGGCCCCTCGCCGACCACGACGGCCTGGAGCGCGGGGATCGATCCGGCCGCGCGCGCGACGGCGTCCAGGAAATCGGGGAGCGCCTTCACGGGCGCGATCCGTCCCACGAACCCGACCAGCGGCACGCCCGCCGCGAGCGCCAGCTCGCGGCGGAAGCTCCCGGCCTCGCCGGTGGGAAGCGGCTCCACGGCGCCCGCGATGACGTGAACCCGTTCCGCCCGGCCGATCCTCCGCCGCTCGAGGTCCCGCCGCCCCGACTCGCCCAGCACGACGAGAGCGTCGGCCAGCGGCGCGAGCGCGCGTTCGGCGAGGACTACGAGCCGCGAGACCCGGGGCCCGAAGTGCCCCGCAAACGCGGTCCCGTGGAAGGTGTGCACCACCGACGGGACGCCCGCGAGCCGCGCGGCGATCCGGCCGAGCGCGCCCGCCTTGGCCGTGTGCGTGTGGACGACGTCGGGCCGGAAGCGGCGGCAGAGGCGCGCGAGCCGCGCGAGCGCGGCCGCGTCCGCGAGCGGGTCGACCGGGCGCCGGAGCCCGCGCACGCGGCTCACCGCGACCCCCCGGGACGCGAGGACGTCCGAGAGGTCGCCTTCTCCGGGACCGGGCTCTCCCGCCGCGACGAGGACCTCGGCGCCCCGGGACCGCGCGCCCTCCGCCAGCAACGCGATGTGGCGCGCCGGCCCCCCCACGTTCAGGCGGGTCACGACGTGGAGCACGCGCCGCGGGCTCATGACCCCTCGGGTCCCGCCGCGCTCCGCGCCTTCCGGCGCATCTCGCGCGGCCCCTCCGCGTGGGCGCGGAGCCAGAGCTCGAGCACGAGCAGCGCGTGGAGCTGCCGCTCGCGCCGCCGCGCGCCGGTCCGGTGCTCCTCGAGCAGCTCCTTCATGGTCTTCATCTCGATGATCCCCCGGTCGCGCGCGACGCGCCCGGTCAGGACCTCGCGCGCGAGGTCGGCCAGCTCCCCGCGCCACCAACGGTCCAGCGCGGGCGCGCGCTCCGGCGCGCCCGCCTCTTCGATCATCGCGGCCCGCTTCTCCGCCGGTGTCCCGACGACGAAGCGCACGACCTCCGGGTCCAGGAACGGCGAGCGCAGCTCGACTCCGGACCACACGGAAGCGGCGTCGAGTCCCGGGAGCAGCAGCCCCGGCAGGTGGTACTCCAGGTCGAGCGCGAGCAGCCGGTCGGCCGGCGCGCCGGTCCCCCCCGTCTCCTCTCCGGCGGCCGCTCCATCCCTCGCCGCCCCCTCGCGGACCTGAGGCCGGAGCAACCTCCCTCTCAGTGCGGCGTCGAAGAGCGTCTCGTGGAAGCGCCAGGCCGCGCGCGCGTCCCCCGCGGGCGTGGACGCGCGGAGCCGGACGCGGTCGCGGAAACCGTCCCCCGCGCTCCCCGCGTCGATCGGCCCGCCCAGGAGGCGTAGCGCGAGCGCGCGGCGCCACGCGGGCAGCTCGAGCCCCTGGAGCGAGGCGCGGTGGCGGGGCGCGTCGCCGAGCAGCTCGGGTGCACCGTGACCCGAGAGCGCGATGGGACGCGGCGCCACTCCCATGGGCGCGGGAAGGTGCGAGGCCGGCGCGCAGACCCCCATGTCCTCCGCTGCCGCCCGGAGGAGCCGGGCCACGCCGAGGAGCCGCGCGTCCGCGAGCGGCTCGTCCAGGAGCTGCGGGAGCGTGACCATGATCTGCCCCGGTCCGACTTCGTAGCGGAGCGCGCCCGGGCCCTCGAACGCGAGGCGCCGCTCACGGCCCGGCGCCACCTCTGCCACGATGCGCTCGACCAGGGGGTCGGCAGCGCCAGTGCCGGCGAGGACGAAGGCGGGGCCGGACGACGGCAGACGTCGCCGCACCGCGGCTTCCAGCGACCCGCGCAGCGATGCACCTGCGGCTGCCACCCCGCCCGGCGCGGGTGCCTCTTCGATGCGCTCCCGCCCCCCTTCCCAGACCAGCCGTTGGCCCGCGGGGAGCTTCCGGACCCCGCGAAGGATCGTTCCCGGCGCCCGGACATAGCCCCACTCCAGGAACTGATCGATGCCTGTGGGATCGGGCGCGGCCGAGACGCCCGGCCAGGACGCGAGCGCACGGAGGCTGGAGGAGAAGGCGAGCCCGCCGTCCGGTAGGGGCGCGTAGAAGAGCGGCCGTCCCCCGAGCGCGTCCCGCGTCAGCGTGAGGCGGCGCGCCGCGCCCTCCCACATGGCGGCGGCCGCGGGCCCCGCCGGCGCGGCGTCCCGCGCCGCGGCGCGCGTGGAGGCGGGCTGGTCTGCGTCCACGGCCACGAGCGTGTCGGCTCCGGCGAGGAGGGCGGTGTCGCGGGTGGCGCCGAGCGCGGCCGGGCCCAACGTCGCCGCGACCGGCGCGCCGCCCGGCCGGAGCGCGGCGAGGCGCTCGAGCAGAGGACCGAGATCGGGCGCCGGGCCGTCCGGTCGGACGGCTCCCGCGATTCCGGAGAGCATGGGCCGAGAGTCTAACAGGGGCGCACCTCACCTCCCGCGCTGGCAGTGGGACGCCCCCGCTGGCAAGATTCTTCCCCCATGCGGTTCTCGGTCCTGGTCAACACCTACAACCGCGCGCGCTTCCTGGACCTGGTACTCACCGCCTGGCGGCGCCAGGCCTCGCCCGACTTCGAGATCGTGGTGGCGGACGACGGCTCGGACGACGACACGGCCGAGGTGGTGCGGCGGCACGGGCAGGACGCGCCCTTCCCGATCGTCCACGTCGCCCACCGGCGGCGCGGGCACCGGCGGGCCGCGATCCTGAACCGCGCGATCGCCGCGTCGCAGGCCGGCGTGCTCCTGTTCACCGACGCCGACTGCCTCCCGGCGGCGGACCTGCTCGCGCGGCACGCGGAGGCGTTCCGCGAGGGGCGCATGCTGCTGGGCGGCCGGGTGCGGCTCAGCGAGGAGGAGACGGCGCGCATGACCGCCGAGGCGGCGGCGCAGGGCGAGTACGAGCGCTGTCTCTCGCCGGCCTGGCGGCGGCGCCTGGACAGCGAACACCGGCGGAACCGCGTGCAGATCGCGCTGCGCCGGAGGCGTCGGCCGCACAACCTGGGCGTGAACTTCTCCGTGGAGAAGTGGGCGCTCTATGCGGTGAACGGCTACGACGAGAACTTCGAGGGGTGGGGGAACGCCGACGGGGACCTGCGCGAGCGGCTGAAGCGCGTGGGCGTCCGGCCGCTCTCGATCTGGAACCGGGCGGTGGTCTTCCATCTCGAGCACCCGCCGGATCCGACCCGGGCCGAGAAGCGGAACGCCGCGTATGCGCGGCGGGCGGAGATCCCCTTCTGGTGCCGGCGCGGGCTCGTCCAGGTCCCGCCTTATGACGACAGCGGGGTCCCGGCATGAGCCGGCGCCGCGGCTCGATCCTGGCCCTGGCCGTGGTGGTGGCGGCGGCGCTCGGGGTCCGGGTCTGGCAGGCAAAGAAGCCGGGTGGGGACTTCCTTCGCTACTGGATTTCCGGACGGGCGCTCCGCGAGGGGGAGACGCGTCTCTACGACCGGCCCGTGATGAACGCGGTGGCGCGGCGCGCGACGCCCGAGGCGTCCGAGGACCCGGACGACACGGCGTTCAAATACCTGCCGGTGTTCGCGGTGTTCTGGCGGGTCCCCGCGCTGCTCCCGGCGCGGCCGGCCGAGTGGCTCTGGCAGCTCGCGAACCTCGCGTTCGCGGCGGCGATCGTCGCGTGGTCCTGGCGGCTCGCGTTCCCCGAGGGGGGGCCGTGGTGGACGTGGGCGCTGCCGCTCCTGCTCACGGCGCGGCTCTTCTGGAACAACCTGAACTACGGGCAGATCAACGTCGTGGTGCTCTTCCTGGGCACGCTCGCGCTCCGGCTGTTGGAGCGGGGGCGGGACGCGGGGGCCGGGGGCGCGGCGGCGCTGGGGGGCGCGATCAAGTTCACGCCCGCGTTCCTGATCCCGTGGTTCGCCCTCAAGCGCCGGTTCCGGGCGGCGGGCGCGGGGCTGGTCGCGCTGCTCGCGCTCGTGTTCGTGGTGCCCGCGCTGGACCTCGGCTGGTCGCGGAACCTGGAGCTGCTCCGCGAGTACGTGCGCGGGCGGGGCGGGATGGTGGCGGACGCGCCCGAGCGGATGTCCGGGGAGTCGCTCGCGGCCCTCGGGTGGCGGCTGCTCACGCCGATGGAGGTGAAGCAGACGCGGAACGAGGTGGTGCGGATCAACGTGGCATCGCTCCCGCCGGACGCGGTGCACACGGGCTGGCTCGTGGCGTCGGTGGCGGTGCTCCTGGTCGTGGCCTGGGCCGCGCGGGGTCCGCTCCGCCGGCCGGCCGGGCCCCAGATCGCGGCCGAGGCGGGCGCGCTCTTCGCGGCGATCCTGGTGATCTCGCCGGAGGCGCGCGCGGCGCACTTCATCGGTCTCACCCTACCGGCCAGCGCGCTCTGCGCGCAGGTCTGCGCGGCGCCGGCATCGGCCGCGCGCCGCTTCGGCATCGCCGCGTTGGCGGCGTCGTTCGTCCTGCTCGTCCTTCCGACGCGGGGCCTGATCGGGAAGGAGTCCGCCTTCCTCGCGGGCGCCTGGTGCGCCTCGGGCTTCGCGGCGGCGCTGATCCTCGCCGCGCTGCTGGCCTTCCAAGGGGTCAGGACCCGCGGCAGGTCCTGACCCCATTTTCCGGCGCAGTTTCTCCTTGCCTTTGGGAGCCGTGAGGCGTCGAATCCTACCGGCCGGGCATTCGAGCGTTCGGAGACCATTGTTAGGAGGGTTCCGTATGAAGGCTGCGGCTCCTCTCTCTCTCTCTCTCTCTCTCTGTGCTCGTGCGTGCTCCTCCTGACTTCGACTGGGGCGCCAGGTCAGTCGACCGGCGCCTGGGAGCCGCAGTGGAACCACGATCCAGCCGGCGGTGACATCTACTGGGGGACACCCTACACCAACTGCACCGGCGGGCCCTGTTTCAACGCCATCCATGCGTTCCTCCTGCCGATCGGGCCACACCAGGGAAAGGTCCTGATGTTCGATGAGACCAACATCCCGGTCGTCGAGAGCGGGCAGCCTCATCCGACGGCATGGATCCAGCGCTGGTCGATCATCGACCCGGAGGCCCGCACCGTCATCGTCAACAAGTCGTTGAGCATCACGGGCAACAAGGGAGATTTCTTCTGCGCGGGGCACACGTGGTTCCCTGACGGCCGTCTCCTGGTTGTTGGAGGAACGATCTACACAGGCACTCCCGGATACTGCGGCGTCAGGGTGGCCTACTTCTATAACCCGATGGACGGACAGTACGGCGGATGGACTCCCCTAGACGACATGTCCTACGTCCGTTGGTATCCGACAGCCACGATCATCGGAAGCGACAACCGGATTCTGGTCACTGGTGGAACCGAGAGCGGAGGAGGAACAAGCTGTCCGGGTCAGAATCCCCCTGCGTGGAACACCTACGAGGCCTACATCCCCCAACCCGGAAACGGTGGCTGGCAGATGGACCCTGCCCGAGTCTTCATTGGACCTCGGAACGGCATGACGATTCCTGGGACCAGCCACCCCGATCACCCGTTGGGGGTCTACCCTCGGATGGTCCTCTTGTCGGAAATGGCCTTTCCAAGTGGAGGGCTGAGCGGTCGTCTCTTCATGGCTGGAATGTGGACCAAGTCGGCGAGTGTGAACCATGCGAACCCGGGGGTCTGGAACGGCCCCCAGCCGGACCAGGC
>Ga0187892_10006069_pt1 | contig 18327 bp, 10 predicted proteins | sample MA1701073metaG_FD_139345 | JGI IMG/M metagenome (GOLD analysis project Ga0187892, IMG submission 139345) | Bio-ooze microbial communities from a basaltic lava cave in the Kipuka Kanohina Cave System on the Island of Hawaii, USA - MA170107-3 metaG ... | reverse complement strand
GCGCGCGTCGCGGCGGGAGGGGGCCACCGCCGCAGACTGTCGCTCTGGCGGGAGGAGCCGGTCCTCGTCCGGCTCGTGGCGGGCGAGCCTCCCGCCGACCTCCCGGAGGAGGAGCGGCGGGAGTGGCGGGCGCTCCGCGCGGCGCTGGACGCGGCGCTGGCCCGTGAGGCGCGGTAGCGGTACGATCCCGCGCGTGACGAGCGGGGAGCCTCAGCCGGGCGGGGCCGAACCGGTCCCCGAGACCACGATCCGCGTCCGGCGGGCGCTGGAGGGGGACGCGCTGAGCCTGGCGTGGATCATCGAGCGGTTCTCGCCGCTCCTCCTCGCCTACGCGACCCACCGCCTCGGGGCCGCGCTGCGGCGGCGCCTCGACCCCGAGGACCTCCTGCAGGAAGCCTGGCTGATCTCGCTGCCGGCGCTTCAGGGCCTCAGTCCGCGCGACGGGCGCTACACGCCGGTGATCCTCCGCTTCCTGAGCACCACGATCCGGCATCGGATCCTGAAGCTCTACGAGCGCCAGCGGGTCGCGCGCGAGGAGTCGATCACGATCGACTCGGGTCACTTCGACCCCTCGATGACCGGAGTGGTCTCGGCCGCCGTCCGCAGCGAGTCGCGGCGGGCGGTCGTGCGCGCGATCGACGAGCTGTCGGAGGCGGACCGCGAGATCCTCCTGCTCCGCGGGGTCGAGGGGCGCGCGCACGCCGAGATCGGAGCGAGCCTCGAGATCACGCCGGAGGCATCGGCGGTGCGCTACCACAGGGCGCTGGCCCGGCTGCGCGAACGGCTGCCGGCCACCATCCTGGACGAGCTGCCCGAGTAGCCGTCCCGCGCCCGGCGCAGCCGGGTGCGGAACTTCGATCCCGTCTCGAACGAACTTTTCACGGTCGCCTTATCGGATGCTCCGGAAGGCCGGTTCGAATCGCGGCCATGAAGAGAAAAACGCGCGCGGCGATCGCCCTCGTCCTTGGTTGCGCTCCCTTCGCCCTGGCCCAGCCGGGAACCCGCTCGACGAGCCCGCTCTCCGCGCCGCGGTCGGCCGACCGCGTCGAGGGACTCCCGCCGCTCCAGGTGGGAGTCGCGGAGCTGAGGTTCCGGGAACTCTTCAAACCTCCGGGCCGCAGGGGACTGGAGTTCACCGACCAGTCGCGCCGGCTCGACGGGAAGCGAGTGCGGTTTCTCGGCTACATGGTCCGGCAGGAGGAGCCCGGGCCGGGCTTGTTCATTCTTTCGCCGATTCCTCTCACGCTCCACGAATCGGAGTACGGGCTCTGCGACGATCTTCCATGGAGCCGACCGCTCGTGGCCGTGGCCGCGGGTCTGGCGCTCGCGGCCCACGTCCATGCACTGCCGACCGTGACCCGCCTGACCCCGCCGAGCAACCTCTTCCGGACGGGAGAGGCCCAGCCCGTCGTCGCCCGCTTCCTCTCGGGTCAGCGTTTCGACCTCCAGGCGACCGCCTCCCAGCAGAGCAACGGCCTGATGGTGGAGGCGATCGGGAACTTCGAGATCGTGCCGCTCACCGGAGGCTCCGAGAAGGCGCACAACGTGATCGTCCTCATCGGCGACGGGATGGGCATTGCGCACCGCACCGCGGCGCGCCTCATGCTCCACGGCGCCTCCCAGGGGAAGGCCCGGGGCCGCCTCGCCATGGACGAGCTCCCCGCGACCGGCCTGGTCATGACCCATTCGCTCAACTCCATCGTCACGGACTCCTCTCCGGGGTCGGCCTGCTATTCCTCGGGGAACAAGGGCAACAACAACCAGCACGGCGTGTTCCCGGACGACACGACCGACAACTTCGACAACCCGCGCGTCGAATACCTGGGCGAGTTCCTGGTCCGGACGCAGAAGAAGGCGCTGGGCCCGGTAACCACGTCCGACGTCTTCGACGCCACGCCGGCCGCCTGGGCTTCGCACACCCGGAACCGGGGCGCGGGCACCGGCATCTGCGACCAGTACCTGGACGAGGCGGGCACCAACGGGCTCCGCGTGGTCCCGAGGACTGGATCACCAACCCGCAGCCGCTCCGCGACGGCCAGCAACCCTTCAACGGCGTGCCTCCGCTCAGCACGCAATCCGACGGGCCCGCTGAACCGCGACGTGGCCGGGAACTTTCTCGTGACCGGCCAGATCGCCGACGTGGTGGCCGCCCACACGGCTTCGGATGTCCCGGTCTCCGCCGAAGGGATCCGGACCCCCGGGGGTCCTGACCCCTTCGCTGCACCGCTGCTACCATGTGGCCGTGAACCACCCTCGCCGGCGGGCGCGCGTTCCGGACGCCCTCCTCGCCCTCGCCGCGCTCGGTTGCGACGGAGCCCGCGAGCGCGAGGCGCCCCCGCCCCCCGTCGCGCGCGAGGTCGTGACCGCGCCCGTCGAGGAGGTGCGCTGGGAGCGCACGGTGCTGGTGCTCGGGAGCCTCGAACCGATGGAGCGGATCACGCTCGCCACCAAGGTGGCCGGGCGGCTCGCGTCGGTCTCCGTGGACCTGGGGAGCGTCCTCCGCGCCGGTCAGGAGGTCGCGCGGATCGAGGCGACCGACTTCGAGCTCAGCCTCAAGCGCGCCGAGGCGGCGGTCGAGCAGGCGCGCGCGCGGCTCGGCGTCCGCGGCGACCAGGGCGACGACGCGATCACCGTCGAGAACGCCTCGAACGTGAAGCTGGCCCGCGCGCAGCTCGACGAGGCCACGCTCGGCTTCGACCGCGCCGTGTCGCTGCGCAAGCAGGGGATCGCGTCGCAGGCCGACTTCGACACGGCCGAGGCCGGACGCAAGGTCGCTGAGAGCCGCCTGGACGACGCGATCGAGGAGTACTGGAACCGCCGCGCGCTCCTGGCCCAGCGTCGCACCGAGCTGGCGATCGCCCGGCAGGAGCTGGAGGACACCCGCCTCCTGGCTCCCTGGGACGGCGCCATCGAGGAGCGCCTGGCCGGACCGGGCCAGATGCTCGCCGTGGACGACCCGGTCGCGCGGCTCGTCCGGGTGGACGTCGTCCGCGTGCGGGGCGAGGTCCCCGAGCGGATGGCGCCCGAGGTCCGCCCGGGGCAGGAGGCGCGCGTCACGGTGGAGGGGGAGACCTCCCCGCGCGAGAGCCGGATCGTCCGCATCGGACCGGCGCTCCGCGAGCCCGGGCGCATCCTGCCGGTCGAGGCGGAGCTCAAGAGCGACGGCGCGCTCCGGCCCGGCGCCTTCGCGCGGATCGAGATCGTCGTCGCGCCCGACGCGCGCGCGCTCGCGGTCCCGGCCTCCGCGCTCCGGAGCTTCGCGGGAGTGGACAAGGTCCTGGTCGTCGAGCAGGGCGCGGCGCGGGAGCGGCGCGTGACCGCGGGCCGCCGGCGGGACGACCGGGTCGAGATCGTGCACGGCCTCGCCGCGGGCGACCGCGTGGTCGTGGCCCCCGCGGACCTCCGGGCCGGCGAGGCGGTCCGGGCGGCGGAGTAGCGTGCGCGGCCTCCCCCGGGTCAGCATCCACCGGCCGGTCTTCGCCTCCATGCTGATCCTCGCGCTGGTGGTGATCGGCGCGTTCAGCTACTTCCGCCTCGGCGTGGACCGCTTCCCCTCGGTGGACCTCCCGTCCGTGAGCGTGCGCACCACGCTCCGGGGCGCCTCGACCGAGGACGTCGAGACCCAGATCTCCCGCCGGATCGAGGAGGCGGTGAACACCGTCGAGGGGATCGAGCAGCTCCGCTCGGTGTCGTCGTCCGGCGCCTCGATCGTGATCGCCACCTTCCGGCTCGAGCGCGACATCGAGGCCGCCGCGCAGGACGTGCGCGACCGCGTCGCGACCGTCGTGCGGGACCTGCCGCGCGAGGCGGAGCCGCCGGTCATCTCCAAGTTCGACAACGACCAGACCCCGGTGCTGACGCTGGCGCTCACCGGGGACCTGCCGATCCGCGAGCTGACCGAGCTCGCCGAGCACCTGCTCAAGGTGCACCTCGAGCGCGCCTCCGGCGTCGGCGAGGTCGAGGTCGAGGGCGGGCTCGAGCGCGCGATCAACGTCTGGCTGGACGCCGACCGGCTCGCCGCCTACGGCCTGACGGCGACCGCGGTCCGCGACGCGATCGTGCGGCAGAACGCGGAGCGGCCCGGGGGGAACGTGACCGCGGGGTCGCGCGAGCTCGCGCTCCGCACGCTCGGCCGCCTCGAGGACCCGCGGGGGTTCGCCGACCTCGTGGTGGCCGAGCGGGGGGGCGCGCCGGTCCGCGTGCGGGACGTGGGCCGCGCCGAAGACGGCACCAAGGAGGTCCGCTCGGTCGCGCGCCTGGACGGCGTCCCGGCCGTGACGCTCGAGGTGCGCCGGCAGTCGGGCGCGAACACCGTGGCGGTGATCGACGACGTGAAGGCGCGGCTCCCCGGGCTCGCCGCCCAGCTACCGCCAGGGGTGCGCCTCGAGGTGATCCGCGACCAGTCCCGCTACATCCGCGCCGCGCTCCACGAGATCAACCTGCACCTCGTGGTCGGGAGCCTGCTCGCCTGCCTGGTCGTGCTGGCTTTCATGCGCAGCGCGCGCTCGACCTTGATCGCGGGCCTTTCGATCCCCGCCAGCGTGATCGCGACCTTCGGCGTGATGGCCGCCTTCGGGTTCACCCTCAACAGCGTGACCATGCTGGCGCTCGTGCTGATGGTCGGGATCGTGATCGACGACGCGATCGTAGTGCTCGAGAACATCTTCCGGTTCGTCGAGGAGAAGCGGTTCCCGCCCTTCCAGGCCGCGGCCGACGGGACCGCCGAGATCGCGCTGGCCGTGCTCGCCACCACGCTCTCGCTCGCCGTGGTGTTCGTGCCGGTCTCCTTCATGTCCAGCATCTCGGGCCGCTTCCTCCACCAGTTCGGGATCACCGCCGCCGCGTCCGTGATGGTGAGCCTGCTCGTCTCGTTCACGCTCACGCCCATGATGAGCGCGCGACTCCTGCGCCCGGCCGGTGGCGAGGGGCCGGCGCGCTCGCGGGGCGGCTTCTACGGGCTCCTGGACCGGGCCTATGCGGGCGCGCTCGCCTTCGCGCTCCGCCACCGCCTCGCGGTCGCGCTGCTCGCGCTCCTGACCATCGCCTCGACCGTCCCGCTCTACCGCCTGGTCCCGCAGGAGTACATCCCGACCAACGTGGACGAGGCCGAGTTCGACGTGAACGTGAACGGCCCCGAGGGAGCGAGCCTGGAGGCGATGGACGGCGCGATGCGGCTCGTGGAGCAGGAGCTGCGCGCCACCCGCGGGGTCCGGCTCGTGCTCGCCACGGTGGGCGGGGGGTTCATCGGGAGCGTGAACGGCGGCTCCTGCTACGTCCGCATCGCGCCCCACGAGGAGCGGCGGCTCTCGCTCGGCCGGTTCGCTGGCGCGCTCCTCCGCGGGCGGCCGGGGGACGCCTTCGCCGGGAACTACACGCAGCGCGAGGTGATGTCGGAGGTGCGCCGGCGGCTCTCGAAGTTCCCGGAGCTGCGCTGCGGGGTGCGGAACGCGCCCTCCTTCAACATCGGAGGCGGGAACTGGGAGATCGACTTCGCGCTCCTGGGTCCCGACCTCATGACGCTCTCGCGCGCCGCCGAGGCGCTCCGGACCCGCTCGAAGGAGCTGGGCGGGATCGTGGACTCGGACGTGACGCTGAAGCTGGACCGGCCGGAGCTCCGCGCCGAGATCGACCGCGAGCGCGCCGCCGACCTCGGGGTGGACCCGGACGACGTGGGCGCCACGCTGCGCCTCCTCGTGGGCGGGGACGAGGAGGTCTCGCGCTTCCTCGACCCGGCGCTCTCGGAGGACTACGACGTCCAGCTCCGGCTCCGGCCCGGGGACCGCGCCGACCCGGGGACCATCGGACGGCTGATGGTCCCCGGGTCGGGCGGGCGGCTCGTGCGGCTCGACCAGGTGGGGCGGCTCGTGAGCGCGACCGGTCCGTCGCGGATCGACCGCCTGGACCGCCAGCGGCAGGTGAGCCTCCGCGCGTCGGTGGGCCCGGGCCATGCCCTGGCCGACCGGCTCGCGGCGCTCCGGGGGGCGGCGCGCGAGCTGGGGCTCCCGTCGGCCTACACGACCCGCGTCTCCGGCCGCGGGCGGGAGCTGGAGCGGACCTTCGAGGAGTTCGTCTGGGCCTTCCTGCTCTCGATCGTGTTCATGTACCTGATCCTCGCGGCGCAGTTCGAGAGCGTGGTCCATCCGCTCACGATCCTGCTCTCGCTCCCGCTCGCGGTCCCGTTCGCGCTGTTCTCGCTCTGGGTGACCGGGGACACGCTGAACCTGTATTCGGCGCTGGGCATCCTGGTGCTCTTCGGGGTCGTGAAGAAGAACGCGATCCTGCAGATCGACCACATGAACCAGCTCCGCGCGCGCGGCCTGGAGCGCGGGGCGGCGGTGCTGCAGGCGAACCGGGACCGGCTCCGCCCGATCCTGATGACCACGCTCACGCTGGTCGCGGGCATGCTGCCGCTGGCGCTCGGGACCGGGCCGGGCGCGGAGGAGCGGCGGACGATCGCGGTGGTGGTGATCGGGGGGCAGTCGCTCTCGCTGCTGCTCACGCTGCTCGTGACGCCGGTTGCCTGGTCGCTGCTCGACGAGCTGCGCGAGCGCTTCCCCGCCGCGATCGCACGCCTGCGGCGGGAGCGCCCGGTCCCCGCTCCCGCCGCAGATCGGCGGGCCTGAGCCTCACGGCGCGATCTTCACCCGCGCCGGGTTCGAGACGTAGTTGAGCGCCGGCTGGTAGAGCGCGTACGCGAAGGACAGGTAGTATCCGTTCAGTCCGGCGAGGAGCCCCGGGGGGGGCCTGAAGTACGCGGTGGCATTTCCGTTCCCATCGAGCGTGCCCAGGGTGTTCTCGAGGGGCGCAAGGTTGGCGCCGACCAGGCTGGCGAAGACGATCGCGTCGTAGTTGAGGGGGAACGTCAGGGACCCGACCGGGATCCCCGGCGAGGTCCCGGACAGCGAGGCCAGGAGCACATACGGACGCCCCGCGTTGGCGGGACCGGCGATCAGGTTGAACTGCACGTTCCCGCCTCCCGAGGCGCTCACCGAGTCCTGCTCCCAGGTGAGCGGAGACTCGCGCAGGACCACGTCCCCGTTGTTCGCGGACGGGGTCACGTAGACCACCCAGCCGCGGTCGATCCATTCGCCGGACTGCGAGAAGTAGCCGAGCGCCAGGCCGGTGCTCAGCGTGCTGGTCGCCAGCCCGTCATGGAAGCGGAGGCGCAACGAGCCGTCATGCCAGGCCGCCATGCCATGACGCAGCCAGACCCCTGCTCCCCCCGTCTGCTCGAGGACCCGCCGCGGAGCGCGGACGTCGTCGAGCACCACATCCACGGGGGGTCCCCCAGGGCCGCTCGTCCGTCGGAGGTAGAGCGCCTGACCCTGATGGATCTTGTGGTCGTACTGAGCTCCGGTCTCGAGCGGCTGGGTCAGCCGCGTGCCGCCCGCGAAGGGGCCCGGGGAGAGGAAGACCCCTCTGGTCCCTCCCTTGAGCCCTCCGAAGAGATAGATCACCCGCCCCGCCTCGTCGGTGAACGCGTGCTGGCTGGCGTCCGCGACCCAGGTGCTCTGGCTGGGAGGCAGCCGGAGGTCGTATCGATGGACCCGGGAGGTGGTCGCGGTGGTGGAGGTATGCCAGGTCACGTAGGGCATCATGACGTGCGGGTAGGCGAGCGAGGGGAGCCCGCTCCCGAGCGGCGGTGTCGGACCCGGATAGAGGGAGATCTGTCCGTTCTTCGTCCAGGCGGAGAGCACGCCGTCTCCGTAGAGATCGCCGGCCTGGTTCGGAGTGGAGACCGGAGTCACGAGCGTGGGGGATCCCGGCACGCCGCCGAAGTACAGGCCCTGGTTGGCGCCCGTCTGGTTGAAGAGGACGCCGTTCCCGGAGATCGTGATCCGCGTTCCGATCCAGTCGGTCACGGGGAAGGTGTGGAGGCTCCCGTTCCACACGTAGAGCCGGTTGGCGGAGGACCAGGCCACGCGGCGGAGCGCGGTGACGGGGGGAGCGCCGTTGCCCAGGGCATAGTTGCCCAATACGCGCGTCCGCTGGGCGAGCCCCTCGCCGGCCGCGGCGAGGACGGTGACGACCAGGAGGAGGGCTTGCTCGATCCGTCTCATGTCAGGCTCCTTTCGGTGTCCCGATCGGGGCTTCCGGACCGCACGAAGGGGACGTGGTCCGCCAAGGGGACGGAGCAGCGGTCGGAACATTCCAGCGAACGAAAGGGGTCCGGACCCGCGACGGGTCCGGACCCCTGCATCAGAACCGCGAGCCGTCCACGGCCGAGTGGCAGATCGCCGTGCGGGGCACGCCCATCGGGATCTCCGTGTCGAACCACTCGACCGCGCCCTCGCGGAAGACGAAGATCTCCGCCGGAGTCCCGCCCTGGGCCGGAACCAGCCGCATGCTGTGGCGGTACTCGGGCGCCGCCGGTCGCCCCCGGACGGTCATGGTGTGGAACGCGATCCGACGTCCGTCCGTGGTCCAACCCGGGCCGAAACTGTGAGAGCCGTTGCCGTCGTAGCGCCAGCCATCCGTCGTGATCCGGATCTGATTCCCCCCTCCGGCCGCCTCGACGGTCACGATCTCGTAGTACTCCCGCAGTTCGACGGTGTCGGTCCACGCCCTCGTGACGGCCAGCCGGTTCCCGTCGGGGGACCAGGCGGGCGTGAGGTAGTTGGCGCCTTCCGCCGGCAGGAGCAGGATCGAGTCCGCGCCTCCCGTCGGCGCGCCATCGCCGCCCCGGAGCACGCGGAAGACGACGATGGAGCCGGACACGGAGACGGCGATCCGCTCCCCGTCGGGGGACCAGACGGGGTGAGCCACCACCAGGCCGGCGCCGGGCGTGTAGAGTTCCACGGGCGCGCCGGTCCCGTCGGCCTTCATCGCCCACACGCCCTCCCGGCGGACGAAGGCGACCCATCGCCCCGCGGGCTCGAAGGCCCCCAGGTAGCAGATCTCGCCGGCCAGGATCGGGACCGCGGCCCCCTGCGGAGCCTCCCGTTCGTCCAGCGCCTGGACCCGCAGCTCTTGTCCCGTGGGCAGAGGGACGTCGTAGACCATCGCGCGCCGGTCCGGCGACCAACGCGGGTTCATCCCGGCCCAGTGGGCCCGGCGCTGGTACTCGGCGTCCGTCGGCGGGGTCGTTGGTCGGGGCTCGCGGTACACCCGCTGGGCGCGGACCGTGGGCGAACCCGCGGGCCCGGAATGGAAGGCCATCCGTCCGTTCATGTCCAGGCTGCCGTTGCCGAAGAGGAGGTCCCGGCCCGCGACGCCGATATCCCGGACGCACCCTTGGAGCAGCATGTCGATCACCCGGTTCCTCCAGCTCGGACGGTCTTCGCCCGCCCTGCGGGGCGTCCAGGACCAGACGATCCCCAGCGCCGCGGATACGTGAGGGGCCGCTTGCGAAGTCCCGGGGAGTCCCAGGGGCCCGGAGTCCTGGTTGAAGGTGGTGAGGCTGACGATGTTGTCCCCCGGCGCGGCGAGATCCACCTGACGCTTCGGCGGGGAGGCCGCCGCCCGGGTGCGACAGGAGTCGGGCCAGATCTGGAGGGCGCCGGCCGCCCGGGTCTGATCCAGAGCCGAGACGATGACGATGTCGGGGTAGAGGGCGTCCGCGGCGGCGGCGTCGTTGATGTAGCTGACGTCGAGGGTCGGGTTGTGGTCGCGATTCCCCGCGGACTTCACGATGGCGATCCCGTCCCGGAAGGCGCTGTCGAGCGCGTCGCGGAGTGCGGCCTGTGCGGGCATCCCGGCGCTGATGTTGACGACCATCTCGCGTCCGAGCGCGCGGGCCTGGGCCGCCGCGGTCCCGATCGCTCGGGCGAGGACCGCGCTCCCCTGATCGGTGAACTCGCCGGCCTGCCACGCCTTGACCGGCATCACGGACAGGCCGAGCGTCATGCCGGTCACGTTCCGGGCGTTGTCCGTGACGGCGGCGATCACGCCCGTCACGTGGGTTCCATGGCGGTTGCCCCCCGTCTGCGGGACCCTTCCCGAGCCGGTGAGGTCCAGATCGACGCCCGCCGGCACCGTCAGGCGGCTCGATCCGTCGGGGTTCGTGAGATCGAGGTGCGGCTGCCGGTTGGTGGAGTCCCGGAAGAAAACGCCGCTGTCGAGGACCGCGACGAGGGGCGGCGTCGGGCCCTGGACCAGCGGGCCTCCCACCAGGTCCAGGTTCCACTGGTTCGCCCGGCGCGGATCGTTCGGGAAGCCCGGGTCCCCCATCCTCGCCTCCAGGCTCACGTAGACGTCCTGCTCGGCGTCGCTCGCGCCCGCGGGTCCCCCCGCGGAAGCGATGAACGAACTCTCGACCCCCGGAGGGACGATGCAGAGGGCGGAACGGATCCGGATGTCCGCCCATGCAAGCCTCGCTCCCAGCGTTCGCACCAGGTCCGGGAGGCCCGGATCCATCGTCGCGCGGACCGTCGGGAAGGTCAGGAGGACCCATCCAGGGATCGGCCCGGTCGCCGGCACCGGAGGCTGAAAAGTGAAATCCCCGGCCCCGACGCGTGGGACTCCGACCTGAACCGTCATCGGGAGGAGCTGATCGTCGGGTAGATGGGGAAGAACCAGCCGGACCTCGCCGTCCGTCACCGAGGTGGGCGGAACCGGGGTCTCGTCGAAGTAGACCGTCACCCGCGAGGGATCGGTCCCGAACCCGCTACCCTGGATCGTGACCGGGGCGCCGGGCCCCGCCGACGTCGGGCTCACGGACGTGACCGTGAAGGGGGGGCCCGAAACGGAGTAGACGTCGAAGGCCGCCACATTCGAGGTCTGGATCTCGAGCAGCGAGAGCGACGGCGGGACCATGAAGACCTGAGCGTGGAGACCCACCGAGATGCCGGCCGGGAATCCGGGGAGCGGGATCACGAGCCGGGTCGTCCCCTCCGAATCCACCGGTGGCATGGCGAGGGACAGGAAGGGCAGTACGCACAACCTCACCGGCCCGAAGGGAAACTCACCGCGGTCGGCGCCGATCGCGAGCCAGGCGAGCGATCCCGGACGGGCGAGGCTCACGGCGAAGACCAGCGAGGTCCCGGGCGTCCCCGGCCCATCCACCCGGAGGTCGCAGCCGACCTGGGCGGCACAAGAGCGCGGCGGGCAGTACGAGGGAAGCGCGGCGGGGACCGGGAGGGAGTGTCGTGCCGCCGCGGCCCGGATCTCCGCGCAGTCTGGAGTGCCGTTCGTCAAATCCCCGTCGTCGTCGTCGAGGATGAACACGCCGGCCACGGCGGCCACCTCGTCCGCTGGGTTCGAGGCAAACTGCGCGATCGTGATCCGCTCCGCCCGGTCGATTCCGGCCGCCCCTCCGTGGGCCGCGATCAGGTTGTCGCGAAGATCCATCGCGAACCCGGCCCAGACCTGCCCGCGCGTGTGGACGCTGCACGTCGAGCAAGGCCACTGCGTGGCATAGGCGGAGCCCCCCGGACGATAGTCGCGGATCGCGTTGCCATTCGTTAGAAAGTTGCGGCCGACCACCCGCTGGCCGCTCACATACATCCCCAGGTGGTCGCCGATCCCCTCGGAAAAACCGCCCGGGGTGGTGCTGCCGTGGAACCAGCGGTGGAAGGCGTGGGCGTACTCGTGCGCGATCACTTCCTGGTAGGCCGCGTTGTTGCAGCCTCCGCCCGCCCGCAGGAGATTGAGGCTGGTGCCGTTGTAGAACGCGTTGCAGGTGCCCGCTCCGTTCACGTTGACCGGGAGTGCCGGATTCCCCGAATAGCCGGCGATCCGCTCCTGGAGGAAGAAGCGGGTCGCCGTCGCCCAGTGGTAGCCGGCGGCCTCCGCGCTCTCGAACTCGCTTCCGGCCGTCCCGTTCAGGATGATCGCGGCCGGGACGCCGGGCGTGGCGCTCTGGGTGAACGAGAGGTTGCCGTTCCCGGACTGGTCGGATACTACGGCCCAGTCCCCGAGGAAACGGCCCGTCACCGTCACCGGCGTGGTTCCTGAGTGCGAGATGGAGAAGCTGCCGCCGCCATCGGTGGCTGCGCTCCCCCCGCCGGGCACCGAGACACGGAGCGCTCGAGAGGGCCGGACTTCAAAGGTGCCGCCGGGATGGTCCCAGCTTCCGGCCGAGACGCTCCCGACCACGTCGACATGGCGGAGGTCGTCCCGCTTCTCCTCCAGCGTGCCCGTGTGGGCGTTGAAGACGAACCGGTAGTCATGGGGGGGATCGGCGGTGACGATCTCCACTTCGCGGGCCAGGAAGCGACGTCCGGCTTCGACCGCGATGTAGGAACGCGAGGCGACCTTCTCCACGGAGGCGGCCTCCTCCCGGAGCCCGGCGAGGGCCGCCGGGACGGCCTCGTCCTCCGCGAGTCGCGACCCCTCGGGGTCGAGTCGGAGGTTCGGGACGGCGTCGGAACCGAGAAGTACCAGGCGTCCCAGCGTTCCGTTGAACTGAAACTTCACGAGGGCCGGATGCTCCCGGTCGCTGCCCGGGAAGCGATGCCACACGTCCAGCCCACCGATCGTCTGCTTGAAATGGATCGTCACGACCTCGTGCCCCGCGGCATTCCGGACGGACACGGCCCTTTCCAGGTGGAACGTGGAGGCTTCGTCCACGCCCAGGAGGTCGGCCAGCTCCTCGAGCAGGGCACGGGCGCGGGCGACGCCCGCGACGTCCGCTTGAATCGGTGCGCCCAGCGGAATCCCCGGCCCTACGAGCATGGTCGGCGAACCGGTTTCCGGGTCGAGGTAGACCGACCACCCCGGCCCCAGTCGCATCCCGAGTCCCGCGAGCGGGCCCGCCGTCTCCTCGACGGACACCCATCGGCGGGTGGTCTCGTCTCCGGCGCGGAGGGTGGGTCCGAGTGCGAGGAGCGCCCCGACCCAGAGGAGCCCTGCTCCTTTTCCGACGGACAGGGGGGGAACGGTGAGGATCGATCGGCGATTCAGGGCGGACATGACCAGGAGGAAGGCTTGCTCGAACCGGCTCATGTCAGGCTCCTTTCGGTGTCCCCGATCGGGGCTTCCCGGGCCGATCGATGGGGACGTGGTCTGCCAAGGGGACGGAGCAGCGGTCGGAACATTCCCGGGAGCGAAGAGGGGTCGGGGCCTGCGGCGGGGTCCTGACCCCCATTGACGCTCGAGTCCCCTTCCCCGAACAATGCGGCGGGAGGCAGATCACGTGGCGCAGGAGCCCGCGACGGAGACGCGCCCCGACGAGACGTCCGCGCTCGTGCGCGAGCACGAGCGGGTGCTCCGGGCGGCGTTCGAGGCCGGCACGCGGCTCCATGGGCCGCTCGCGCTGCCCTTTCCGGCCTTCGCCCGCGGAATGCTCTCCCGGGTGACGAGCGGGCTCGCGCGCCAGGGCCTCTCCGCAGAGGGGGAGAGCCTGGCGCGGGGCCTCGAGCGGGCCGCCGCCGCCGACCTCTTTCTGGCGCTCGCCTGCGAGGAACGGGTCGAGGGGGCCTGGAACGTGCTCGTCGAACGCTGCTCCGGCCGCATGAAGGCGATGGCGCTCCGCAACGGCTGCCCGGACGCAGAGGCCCAGGAGATCGCGCGCGACGTGCTGGGGGGGCTGCTCCTCCCGCCCGCCCGCGGGACGGCCCGCACCCGGCTGGGCACCTTCGAGGGCGCGGGCACCCTCGCTTCCTGGCTCTGCGCCATCGTGCTCCGCCACCTCGCCGACCGCGCGCGGGCCCGGCGTCCCGTCCCGCCCGAGGCGTGGCGCGCCCAAGCACCGGCCGATCCCGCGGAGGCGGTGCTGGACGAGGAGACAGAGCGCGACGTGGAACGCGCGCTGGCAGCCGGCTGGGAGCATCTCACCTCCAAGGAGGCGCTCGCGCTCGTCTGCCACTTCCGCGACCGCATGTCCCAGGAGGAGATCGGGCGCCTCCTCGCGGTCCGCCAGCCCCGGGTGAGCAAGGTGCTCAAAGGGGGGCTCGGCAAGCTGCGGGCGGCGCTGGAGAAGACTCTCGGCCGCGACGAGGTCGATCCGGCCCGGTTGCGGCGGGTCGTGGCGCTCGCGCTGGCGAAATACCTCGGAATACTCCCGGTCCTCCACGGTCTCCTCTGAGGAACATGCGTATGTCCGCTCGCACGCCGCCCGAGGATGAGGCCCGGGCCCGCAATCTGGGGGCCCGTATCCGCCGGAGCCTTCCGCCGCCCCTGGCCGAGGCCGGGCCGTGCCCCGACGAGAACGTCCTCGCGGCGTTCGCTGAGGACCGGCTCCCGGGCAGGACCCGCGAGACCGTCGAGCGGCACCTGGCCCGGTGCGATCCCTGCCGCGGCGTCTGCCGGGAGCTGGTCCGGGACGCGGCGGGCGCTCCCGGGCTCATCGTCCGCCGCGGGTTCCGCCGCTTCACGCTGGCAGTCGCCGCCGCCGCCGCCCTCCTGGTCTCGACCGTGACGCTGCTCCGCCTCCTCGACCGGCCATCCGGGACCGAAGAGGCGCTCTGGGCCTCGACCCGGAACGCCGCGCGCGCGCGAGCGGACCTCTTCCCGTCCGGCGTGATCCCCTTCACCGAGGCCGAACGCCTGGCCGGCGGGAGCGGCGTGTCGCGGAGCGGCGGCGACCCGGTGCCGATCCACCCGGCGGGACGGATCCTCGAGACGCGGCCGGCCTTCCGGTGGGAATCGGCGGGAGACGGCACGGCGACGGTCACGCTTGCCGACGCGGCGGGCCGGCGGCTCTGGCAGCGCTCGACCCCGAGCTCCGGCGGGCGGGCGACCCTCGCCTATCCGCCCGACGAGCCGGCGCTCGCGATCGGGGCCGGTTACGCCTGGGAGGTCGAGGTCCGGGGCGATCTCGGGACCGGCGCCTCCGGTCCCCGGGTCTTCGAGGTGAGCCCGCGCGCTTGGTTCGACGAGCGGGCCGCGGCGATCGAGGCCGCGTCGGATCCGGCGGTCCGGCTCCTCGTGCGCGCGCACTGGGCGCTCCGCGAGCGGTTCCTGGCCGAGGCCGAAGCCGCGGCCCGCTCCTTCCATGAGGCGCACCCCGACGACGTGGTCGGGCGCGAGACGCTCCTCCTCGTCCTCCGTCGAACGGGCTCCTCCGATGCAGAAGCGATCGCCCGGACCCTCGCCCCGCCGCGCTGATCCGCGCCCGGCGGTCCCCGGGCCCGCCGCCGCGATCCTCGCGCTCCTGCTCTCCGCCCCCGCCGGCGGACAGGTGGCGGGCGCGGAAGAGGCGGCCGGCGCCTTCCTCACGGCGTTCCGGGCGCGGGACGAGGCCTCGATGAGGAAGGTGGCTTTCGCGCCGGCGGTGGATCCGTTCATGGTCGCGGATGCGCTGCTGGGCCGGCACGTCGAGGGAGCCTTGAAACGCCCGCCCGAACCACGCGATTTCCTGGAGTGCGCGGCCGCGCTGGCCGAGCGGACCCGCGGACGCCGGGGGATGGAGGGCCTGCCGGCCTTCGTGGGGGAATGGCGCGCGCTCGCGGCCGTGGACCTGGAACGGGAAGCCCGGCTGCGACAGGCGCTTCGTCGGGTGATCCCTGCGAGCCTGAAGGCCGCCTCGAAGCAGGTGGTCGATGCGTCCGAGGACTCGATGAGGGAGGCGCGGGAAGCGCGCGCGGGCCTTTCGGGGATCCTGCTCCGGTACTTTGCCGCCTTCGCGCTCCAGGGGCTCGGGCGCATGGAAGAAGCCGCGAAGCTCTTTCGCGAGGCGGTCACGGAGGCGGAGCGCATCGGCTGGAAGCAGGGGCGGGCGGATGCCTCCGTGGAGCTCGCCGTCGTGGAGCTCCATCGCGGCCGGCTCGCGGAGGCCCGGGAGAAGTCCGAGGAGGCGCTCCGGACCTTCCAGGAGATCGGCAGCGCGCGGAAGGCCGCCCTCGCCCGCAAACTGCTCGGGGGGGTGCTGACGGAGTCGGGGGAATACGCGCAGGCGCTCGAGCACCTCGAGCGGGCGTGGACTGCGCTCCGGGAGCTGAAGCTTCCCGGAGAGGCCGCCCGGGCGCTCGCCCAGATCGGGATGGTCCGCCGCCTCGAGGGTCGCCCCACGCAGGCGCTTCAGGCCCTCGAGATCGCCCACCGGGAGCTGACGGGGCTCGGCCTGCGGGGAGACGCGGCCTTCGTCCTGGCGGACCGGGCCGCGGTCCATCGAGAGCTGGGAGAGCCGCTCCGCGCGTTCCCCCTGCTCGAGACCGCCCTTCAGGAGTTCGAGGCCCTCGGGGACCGGGAGGGCTGCGCCCGGACGGAGGCCGAGCTGGGGATCCTGTGCGGCTTCCTCGGCCGGCACGACGAGGCGCTGGAACACAAGCTGCGGGCCGCGCGGGTCTACCAGGCGCTGGGGCATCGGGTCCAGGAGGCCCAGGCGCAGGCGAGTCTCGCCTCGACCTATCGCGCGCTGGGCGATCCGGCGCGGGCGATCGAGTGCCAGCGACAGGCCTGCGAATGGAGCGAAAAGGCCGGGGCGGCGAAGGCCGGCGCGCTGCAGCGCGCCGCGCTCGGAGTGATGCTCGCGGACCGGGGCGAGCCCGGCCCGGCCCTCCAGTGCCTGGAGACGGCGCACGGCCGGCTGGCGAAGGTCGAACGCTGGAAGGCGGCGGCGGTCCTGAGCCTGATCGGAGGGCTCCGCTTCGAGCTCGGGCGCGCGGACGAGGGGCTCGAGACGCTCGAACGGGCGCGCCGCGAGCAGGAGGAGCTGGGCGACCGCCTGGGCGCCGGAGACACCTGGCTCCGGCTGGCGCGGGCGCACCTCCGGCGGGACCGGCCGCGCCAGGCCCTCGAGGCGGCGCGGGCGGGGGTCGGGGCCCACCTCCTGTTCTCGCGCGGTCTGGGAGACGAGGAGGCGCCGGAGCCCCGCCGGGCGCTCCGCGACGGCGCGGACCTGGGGGTCCGGGCGGCGCTCACCGTGCGCCCCGGCGGAGGGCCCGCCGAGGCCTTCCACTTCATGGAGGCCGGGCGCGCGATCGCGCTCCGGGAGCTGCTCGTGAACCGCGCGGCCCTCCTCCGGGCGCGGCTCCCCGGTCCGCTCGTCGAGGCCTTCGCCTCCGCCCAGGCCCGGCTGGGCGCGAGCGAGCGGCGCCTCGCCCGCCTCGCGGCGGCGGGCGACGCGGCGCGCGCGCGCGAGGCCCGCGGCGAGCTGGACTTCGCCTACCAGGAGCTGGCCAAGCTCGGCGAACGGATCCGCCGGGAGGCCCTCTGCGTGGCGGACCTCGTCCACGCGGAGCCCGTCACGCTGGTGCGGGCGCAGGAGACCCTCTCCAGGGAGACGCTCGTCCTCTACCACGTCGCGCTGGGTCGCGTGGTCGCGCTCGCCGTCGGGCCAGAGACCGCGAGGCTCGTCGACCTGGGGAGCGCGGAGGCGATCCTGCCGAAGGGGGAGGCCTACGTGCGCCGGGTGGCGCGCTCGGAGGAGTGGAGCGAGGAGGAGGGGAGCGCCCGGGAGCTCTACGACCTCCTGCTCCGTCCCCTGGAAGGCGCGATCGGCGCCGCGCCCCGGCTGGTGGTCTCGCCGGACCTCCAGCTCGCGTGGCTCCCCTTCGAGGCGCTCGTCCGGGACGAGGGCGGGACCAGGGAGCGCGCGCTCGAACGATGGGAGGTCCGCTACGTCCCCTCGGCCGCGGTGCACGTCGCGTTGCTGGAGGAGGCGCGGGGGCGACCGCGCGGACGGGGGCTCCTGGCCCTGGGCGACCCGCGGTATCCGACGGAGGGGGCCGGCCGGCCGGAGGGGCGCCTGCCCCGCGGCTTCGGCCCGCTCCGCCGGCTGGTGCACAGCGCCGAGGAGGTCCGCCTCATCGCCGAGCTGTTCCCGGAGGAGGAACGCAAGGTGCTCGTGCGCGAGCAGGCGACCGCCGCCGCGCTCCGCGAGGCGCTCGCGCGCGCGCGGGGGCCCTGGGCCCTGATCCACCTCGCCGCCCACGGGTTCGTGGATCCGGAGTGGCCCCGCAGCACCGGGCTCTTCCTGGGCGGAGGCGAGGTCCTCGGGCTCGATGACCTCTTCGGCCTCGAGGCGCCCGCGGACCTCGCGGTGCTCTCGGCCTGCGCGACGGGGCTCGGGAAGCTGGAGCGCGGCGAGGGGGTGATCGGGCTCACGCGCGCCTTTCTCGCGGCGGGGTGCCTGCGGGTGGTCGTCTCCAACTGGAAGGTGGACGACGAGGCGACGCGGGACTTCATGGTGACCCTCCACGCGAAGATGCGGAAGGAGGGGCTGCCCGCCGCCTCCGCGCTCCGCGAGGCGAAGCGGGCCGCGCTCCGCTCCGGGGGCGCGGCCGCGCAACCGTCGGCGTGGGCGGCCTTCGTGCTCTGGGGGCTGGGGGACTGACCCGGACGCGGCGCGGCTCAGGCGCGGCGCGCGACGAGCACGAGCGCGGGCGCGACGCCCGCGAGCAGGCCCAGCGCCATGCCGGCGAGCCCGGCGACGCCCCCCAGCAGGCAGCCGAGCGAGCCCGAGAGGGCCGCGGTCGCCGCGGCCGAGGCCAGGAAGCCGCCGCG
>Ga0187892_10006068_pt1 | contig 18328 bp, 19 predicted proteins | sample MA1701073metaG_FD_139345 | JGI IMG/M metagenome (GOLD analysis project Ga0187892, IMG submission 139345) | Bio-ooze microbial communities from a basaltic lava cave in the Kipuka Kanohina Cave System on the Island of Hawaii, USA - MA170107-3 metaG ... | reverse complement strand
CGCATGCCGTTGCCCAAGGAAGCGCCGAACCTGCCGAACCCGATCGCCACGCTGCAGCGCGATGGCGTGGGCGCTCCCACCAAGCTCGTGAAGCTCACGCCGCCCACGCATTATTACGACGGCACGCGCATGCATGTGCATTTCACCGAAGTTCCCGGCGCGAAGAAGTACACGCTCTGGGTTGGCGCGCACGAGGACGGACGCGGCGCTATCAACCTCGTCCCCGCCGGCATCACCACCGGCCAGCTTGTCACCGGACTGCGCCCCGGCGTTAAGCTCTACTATTGGATTACCTACACCGACGCGAACGACAAGGAATCCAAGCCGTCACCGGTTCTCGGGGAAGTGACGGTGGACAATTTCAAGGAGAAGTAGCGCTTCTAGGGTTTCTGCTCGCGCACCGTCGCGTCTTCGACCCACGTGCCTTCCACCAGGATCAACTTCGGCAACGTGGGGACGCCGAACTCGCTGCGATGGATCTGGGCAACGAGCAGGTCCACCGCGGTCGCCGCGAGCGTGTCGGAGTGTTGGTCGATGCCTGCGCAGGCGCCGCTCGTGTCGGGCAGATCGAGTTCGACGAAACCGACCTGTCCCGGGATTCTGAGACCGAGATTTCGCAGCCACCCAAGCGCTGGGCCACCCAAGGAGACGACGACATCAGGCCGGTGCGCTTGGAACCATCGGGCAAACTGCCGTTCGCCTCGCGTTCCGATCACCAGGACCGGGAGCCGACTGGCGACGTTCGTCCCTTGCTGGACGCTATGAAAGCTCGCGACGAGGTTTCGGTCCAATCGTTCGTCCAAGCCGTCGAGCAGGGCCAGACCGATGCGCCGGTAGCCAAGCCGACGCAACTCGTGGACCGCGCGCACGATGTTGTTGCCGTGATGACTGGCCACGCGATCCAGGTTGGGTCTCCAGAGCGAATACCCCAGCGTCACGACGGCGAAGCGCGACCAATCCAGCGAGAGATGTCCACGAGCCGGCGGGAACGGCAACGGCGCGACGATCAGGCCGCGGATGCCACGCGCATCGAGGATCTGGCTCATGCGCCGGCTGGTCATGCCGGGTTCTTTCAGCCAGAACTCCTCCAGGCGGTAGCCCGAATGAACCGCCCGCTCGGAGGCGCCGCGAAAGTAGGCTGCATCGGTCGGCGACGACTTCCCACCGTCCCGTGTTGGCCAGGCGGTGAGGTACGCGATCGTGCCGAGCTGCTTGCCGCTGCGCACGGCGCGCACGTGCGTCATCAAAGCCGAGAGCAGGGGATTGACGGCGTGGCCCAGCCGACGGGCGACGCTCTGGACCCGCTCGCGCGTCTCGGCAGGAATGGCAGGATGATGGCGCAACGCCCGCGACGCCGTGGCGCGACTGACGCCCGCTTCGGCGGCGATCTGTTGCAAGCTGACCCGTCTCGTTGGCTTCATGATCGGATGTAGCGCAAGCATCCTGCTTGCGAGTTCCTGATGGAAGCGCAACCAGGATGGTTGCTCTACGATGAATCCATGCAACGTTGCATAACAAAGCCTTTGTCTCCCGACAAGTCGGCAAGTAGCCTCCGCTCGCGTAACAACAGAAAGGATGGGTCGGGCATGAAACAAATCAATCAAGTCATCTCGGGATTGGCGTTGCTCTGCTGGGGCGCGGTAATACCAGCACAGGCCGCGCTCTTCAGCAACTTCGAACCGCCCACCTACACGGCCGGCACCAGCTTCGACGGCGTCGATGGGTGGAGCGGGAGTGCCAGCACGCGGGTCACACCGCTCCCGGGCTACCCGCAAGTGCTCGAAGGGACGCAGTCGGCCTGGCTTGCGAACGCGAACGCGAGACGCGCGTGGAACAACGAAGTCAAGCCGTTCATCGTGACCAACGGCACGTACATTTCCGCCCTGGTCAGCGTCGTGGATCATTACGAAAGTACTGAAATGTATTTCTCTGACAATCTTTCCATCAGCTCCACGCCGGCTGGTCTCATCCTGGGCGGCGACGGCACGTTCCGTGTGTTCTCGCCGACCGTGGGCGGCGAAGCGAGTACCGGAGTGGCCTACAACGCCGATGACACGTACCGGATCGGGATGCTGTTGGACATGGCCGCAAACACCTTCAGTGCCTTCCAGCAAAATGTCACGGCGGGCGCGCCGCTTTCCTACCTCGGCACGTTCTCCATGTACGGCGGCCCCAAGGATACGACGTTCGTGGCCAATAACGGTGGCCTGTGGCTTTTCGAACGGAATGGCACGACTGCCGCCATCTGGGACGACATTCAAGTGATCCCCGAGCCGAGCGCGGCGGTGTTGCTGGCGATGGGCGGGCTGATGTGGTGGCGACGGCGATGATCACATTGGGAAGGATGGAAAGATGGAAGACTGGAAGAATTGACCGACCTCGGGCTTCCACCCTTCCACCCTTCCACGCTTCCAACGCGTTCACTTGTCCGCTTCCGAACGAAATCCGTGCCGGGGTCAGCGCCTCTTTCACGCTCATCGAGTTACTGGTCGTGGTGGCCATCGTCGCGGTGCTGGCCGCGATGCTTCTCCCTGCATTGCAGAACGCGAAAGAGAAAGGCAAGGCCGCCCTTTGTATGGGCAACTTGAGGCAGCTTTACACCGCGTTCGCGACTTATGCAGAAGACAACAATGGGCATCTTCCTCCGCATTGGCAACCCAATGTCTGGCTGTACTACTGGCAGTTCTTGGGAAGCTCGTACCTCGGCTCCGGCCAGTCCTACCCGAACGCCGCGAACGGAGTGCGTTATCCCATCTTGCAATGCCTCGCTGAGAAAGGCGCGGTTTGTCCGGGAAACACAACGCCGACCAAAATGTATGATCATCCCTGGGTGCCGAGCAGTTACGCCATGAACTACGCGATCCCCGGCACACCGTGGCCCTGGACGTCCCCGCCTTATCCGACCGCTGTGTTCGGAGAATACACTTCGGATGCGACACTGGCCGGCTCTGGCCCGCCCTATCGCGTGTTCAGCGTGGCGGACGTATCGTTCCTGATGGATTGCCACGTGTGGCAATACGGATGGGATGCTCCGACCTTCCAGGCGCATGCGGACGATCCCACGTGGTGGGACACGTTCTGGCAATATCGTTACGCGTTCCGTCATCCTGGCAACCGCGCGAACGTTCTGTACTACGACGGCCATGTCGCCTCCGTTGCGAGTTCGTTCCAGACTGGAAAGCCGATCTGGACTTACAAGTACCCCTGAGCGCCGGTCGCGTTCTCCAGCGAGTTTCGCGCTGCGGATTACCTAGGAACCTGCGACAAAACGCTCTCGATTGGATTCGGGCCACACGATTATTTTCATGGTGCCATGAGCGACTTTCGGATTTACAATCGCGCCCTGGGATCGACAGAAGTCGCTCGCCTGGCAGGCAAGAAAGCGAGACTAGTTTGACAATGTTAGATTCGATGGAAACGCGAGCATTCACCGACAATTTCATTAACACCCCGCTTCAGCGGGGTGACTTGGGAATGAGAGGGTAGCGGAACCGTTTCAACGGTTTCCCAGCGACTACGAAAACCGCTGAAGCGGTTGGTCGCGTTCTTGGTCTGCCACCCACCCCGCTGAAGCGGGGTGTTAATGATAAAGCCACAGAAACTCATCGAATCTAACATTGTCAAACTAGGAGCGGCTTTTTGAATCAACCATGAACGAAATCCGCATCGGACTCGCCGGGCTGGGTCATCGCGGGCTGTACATGCTGCTCTTATTACAGCGGATCAAAGGCTTCCGCGTCGTGGCCCTCTGTGATGCCGTGGAAGCGCTTCACCAGAAAGGCCTCGAAGCGTTGCGAGACCGCGACCGGGTCCGTCTCTACACCGACTACGAGAAATTCCTCGCCCACCCCGAGATGGACGCCGTCATGCTCACCGTGCGATGCAAGGAACAGGGCGCGATGGCCGCAATGACGCTCGAAGCCGGCAAGCACGTGAACTCCGAAGTGCCCGACGCATGGAAGCTCACCCGAACAAAATGAGAATATTCATCCCACCCGGCCATTCGCGCGATGGCTCGGCATATCTGGCTGAGATTCTCCAAGCCTTCGGTCTTTCGTTTACGGAGCGGTGCTCCCTTGGTGAAGCTCTCAAGGTTGCCGATGGAAAGCGCGACGTGATCTTGCTGCCATCCGGCTCTGAGTCGCCGGGAATCGAGTCGTTCCTGCAAGCGGGGGGTAGCGTCGTCGCGATTCGCCCGGGTGAATCGTTGGAGCGATTGGCGGGATTGCATCGCAAGGGCGAGCACGATGGTCCCTCACGCCTGCGATTGGTGCGACCGCTTTGCAATGGTGCTCGTGGCGAAACGCTCTGGACGCCCGGTCCAATCACCGTGTACGAGAACAAGCCCGATCCAGGCGTCTCGGCCTATCTCTTCCGTCCCGGCGATGCGAACAGCGAATCTCTTGGAATCGTCGAGTCTCGGCTCGGCTCGGGTCGACTTGTCGTTTATGCGTACGATCCTTGGTTGTGCGTTGCCCGCTTGAGACAGGGTAACCCGGAGCGGGTGGGCTGGCTGCCGCCCGGGGAGAATCGGCCACGCTCGCTTTACCTTCACGATCCGAACCCGCCGCCGGACACTCTCTGGAATCCGACGGCCGATCTACATTGTATCGTGTGGTGTGAGATCGTCCGACATTTACTCTCTCACCACGCGCCTGCCCCGACGCTCTGGCACATTCCCAACGGCAAGCCAGCGATCCTCCTTTTCTCGGGCGATGAAGACGTGGGGACGCAGGAAGCCAACCACCGACAAATGAGCGACCTCGAATCAGTCGGCGGCTCGATGAGCTTGTACGTCATTCCCGACAACACCTCGATCACGCGCGAACGAGTAGAGGAATACACGCGGCGCGGCCATGCGGTCTCCGTGCACCCGAACATGGTGCCGCTCGCGGATCAGCCAATCGCGGAACAATTGGCTCGCGCCGAGCAGCTGGTGCGGTTGTTTCGTGACACATTCCAATGGCCCGTGCTCACCGTTCGCAACCACAACTACGGATGGCCCGGCTATCTGGAGATTCCCGGGCTGTGGGAACGTCTCGGCATCGGTCTCGACGCCAACACCTGTGCTTACCTCTACAGGCTGTCGCCCGAGATGGGGCCGTTCGCGAACGTCCACGCCGGCTTGCCGCTTCGGTTCGTGCGCGAGGACGGTAGTTTGATCGATGTGTTTCAGCAGCCCACGCACATCAACGACGACCTCTGGTTTCATCCCACCGTTCCTCATTCGATGAAATACTCGAGGGAACAGTTCGATTGGATCGCGCAACGCATTTGGGACGACTCGGTCCGGTACTTCCACACGCCGATCTGTGCGAACTTTCATCCATGCAACTACGTAAAGTACTCCGGCGAGTACGGGCGAATCATGATGACGCGTGCTCATGAGCTCGGCCTGCCGATCTGGTCGCTGGATCGCTGGCACAATTTCTGGCGCGCGCGATCCACCTGGCGGATGACGCAGCATGAATGGGACGGCGAACAACTCCGGCTCCGACTCGCCGGGCAACCCTGCGAGGGTTTGACGCTGACGCTTCCTTCGAATGTGGAGGCGCGCCCGTTCCGAAGTCTCTGGATCGGAGACAGTCCCGCCCTCTTCGAGATGGTTCAACGGCAGGGGCGATCGGTCGTTCAGGCAATCGTACCGTCCGGCTCGACGGAAGTCACAGCCACAGCCGAGTATTCACCCCTTGCGGTCGGCCAAAAGGTACTGGGATTCACAACGTCAACTTTCCATCCATCACGCGAAGAGTCACCTTTCGCTGGAATGACATGAGAATTTGTGTGGGCTCACTCCCCGTAACAACGAGAGGCAGCTACCACGATCCACAACGGAGCGGAGTGGCATCGCTTCCGGTCGAAGATCGTGTCGAGCTCGTCGTTGTGGAGCTGAATCCCAGATTGATTGGCAAGTATGGCTTGTTGGTCTTGGAGGATTGATCAGATCGAATGAAAACGTCCATACCGCTCAAAATCAAACGACTCGTCGCCGACATCAATGTGCATCCGGTGCGCGCCGACCGCGTGGTCGTGTCCGCCGCCGGCACGCACGACAGGTCCGAATTCCTCACCGTGACCCTGGAAGATGGCGACGGACTGCGCGGCTACGGCGAGGCGGCGACAACTCTGCTGTGGAGCGGCGAAACGGCGCAAGGAGCTAAATGGCTCATCGATTCGGTGTTCGCCCCGCGCCTGGTTGGCGCGAGTTTCGACCATCCGCGCGACGCGCTGGCGGTAATGGATCGTCTGGCGGTTGGCAACCCGTTCGCGAAGTCAGCCATCGATACCGCCCTGTGGGACTTGTGGGCGAAACAGCAAGGCGTGCCCGCCTCCAAGCTCTTCGGCGATCGCGCGCCCGTGCCGGCCATCCCGACCCGCGTCAGCCTCGGCGCATATCCGCTGGAGAAAACGCTGGCGTTGGCGCACGAGTTCTGGGTCGCCGGCATTCGCACGCTCAAGTTCAAGACGGGTGTGGCCGGTGTGGACGACCCGTCTCGCCTGCGCGCGGTTCGCGATGCACTCGGTGACGAGCCGGTCTTCACGGTGGATTACAACGGCGCATTTCAGGACGTGGACACAGCGGTGAAGCACATTGAATCATTGCTGCCGATGAACATCGCCCTTGTCGAACAACCCACGCATCGCGACCGCATCCATGCGATGGCCGAGGTGCGCAAGCGCGTCAAAATTCCGATCTTGGCCGACGAGAGTATTTTCACGCCCGAACATCTCGCCGAAGCGTTGGACCTCGACGCGTTCGATTATCTTTCCGTGTACCCGGGCAAGAACGGCGGTTTTTCCCGCTCAGTCGAAATGGTTCGCACCGCCGCGCAGGCCGGCAAGCTTTGCGCGATCGGCAACAACGGCGAAACCGATCTCGGCCACGCCGCGCTCGCGTCGCTGGCGTCGGCGCTGACGGCGTTTCCCGTTCACAAACTCGCGTGCGACCTGGCCGGGCCGCTGTACTACGAGCGTTCGTCGGTGACGCATCCCTTGCGTCTCGAACGCGGCGAACTCGTCCTGCCGGACGGACCCGGTTTCGGCGTCACCCCGAGGAGCGTGCCGCAATGAAAAGAAAAGATTGCTATCGCGTCGCCGTTATCGGTTGCGGGAACATCGCGATGACGGGCCATTTGCCCGCCGTGCTCGAACATCCGCGCTTCGATCTGCGCGGCTTGTGCGACCTCAGCGTGGATCGACTCAATGCGGCGCGGAAACTTTGCGAGTCGAGGGATGTCGCAGTTTCCACAAACTACGAATCACTGATAGCCGATCATGAGTTCGACGCTTGCATCCTCGCGCTGCACCCCGAGCACAGCGTCGAAATCGCGATCGCGCTTCTGAAAAGTGGTATCGCGGTGTTGGGCGAGAAACCGCTGGCCACAAACGTCGCCGACGGAATGCGGCTGGCGAAAACCGTCGAGGAGACCAGCGGCATTTATCAAATCGGTTTCTGCCTTCGATACTCCGAGCTGTTTCGCGAAGTTGCGACGATGACAAAATCCATTGGGCGTCCAAGCCTTTTTCAGGTTGCAGTGTATGACGAGAGCCTCGATCAATGCCGGGGCGCGTACGGCGAGACAATCCACGGCATCTTGCGACGATCTTCGGCGATCACACATGAAGGTTCGCATGTGATTGATTGGATGAGCGTCCTTCACTCCGCGTCGATCCGCGCGGTGCATGCCTCGGCGATGAAGACGCTGGACGAGTTGCCAGGGCCAAACTTCTGGGTCTGCAAATTCGATTACGCCGACGGCTCGACGTTGCAGCTCAACATCGGCTGGGTGCTCCGCAACCAGCCGCCCACGTCGCTTCGCATTCTCGGCCCGAATGGATGGCTCGACGTGGTCTTGTTTCAAGGCACCGGCCACTTCGCAAGCGGCCCGGAGACGAAGCAGCTTCGCCTGCCGCCGATGCGTCAATGCTGGCGTGAGCAATTGGACGCATTTGCGGAGGCGATCGATCGCGGCAAGGCGACCGTCGCCACCGTCCACGACGGTTTGCGAGCGCTGCGCGCCACCCTCGCGTGCGAGCAGTCAGTGGCAGAAAATAGAACCCTGACGCTGGAGGACGAAACTCGTGTTGGCTAGTTTTAAAAGAAGCATCTCGCTGAGGCTTTAGAAAATTGGACCCCATGAAAAAACAGCGCCTCCACAAGATTCGCCAAGAGCATCAGGTCTCCGCGAATCCCGTCACAAGCTTCTTCACAACGGCTCGTCCACTTCGTGTCCTGACGATGAACATTCTCAACTTTTCGAATTCGTACGAGAAGCGACAGGTTCTCCTCCGCAAAGGCATCCAACAACTTGATCCCGACGTGATGGCCTTCCAAGAGGCGGGATACGACGGTGATCGGAACCAAGTGGCGGAGATGCTTGCGGGGCTCGGTTACCATGTGGCGCATCAATTCGATGGGCACACTTCGCTGTCCCGTCCCGAAGGCAATGCAGTAGCCAGTCGATGGCCGATGAAACGGGTAGAAACATTGTCGCTCCAGATCACCGAGCGCTGCCAAGACTATCCTTACTGTGCACTGATGATGCGCATTGCGGCTCCCGAACCAGTGGGCCAGTTCCTGTTTGGTAGCTGCAAAACTGCAGGGTCCATTGTGAATACGAACGGGAATCACAAGCGGTCGCCATCGCCAGGCAGGCAAGACAGCGAAACTGGGAGCGGCTTTTTGAATCAACCATGAACGAAATCCGCATCGGACTCGCCGGGCTTGGCTCGCGTGGATTGTACATGCTGCTACTGCTGCAGCGGATCGAAGGTTTCCGCGTCGTTGCGCTCTGCGATTCCGTGGCCGCGCTGCACGAAAAGGGCCTGGAAACGTTGCGTGATCGCGACGAAGTCCGACTTTACACCGACTACCAAAAATTCCTTGCCGATCCCGGCATGGACGCGGTGATGCTCGCGGTGCGTTGCAAGGGACAAGGCGCGATGGCCGCGATGGCGCTCAAAGCCGGCAAGCACGTGAACAGCGAAGTGCCCGCCGCGCATTCCATCGAAGATTGCTGGCGGATCGTGCTCGCGCACGAGCGTTCGGGCAAGGTCTATCAACTCGCCGAGCAGGTGCGCTACGCCGGCTTTGTTGAGACGTGGCGGAACCTCGTCGCCGAGGGCGCGCTCGGCACGATCACCTACGCCGAGGGACAATATCTGCACTACATCCCGGAGCGGATGCTGCGTGATCCAAAGACGGGAGCTTATATTCCTGTCGCGGAATGGAAATCGCGTTCCGACGCGTTGCGCGGTTGGCTCTCCGTGATGCCGCCGATCCATTACGTCGTCCACGATCTCAGTCCATTGTTGAAAGTGTTCGACGATCGCGTCGTGGAAGTCGTCGGCATGAGCACCGATTCGCCAAGCGCAGCCCATCCCGAACTCACGTCGCCCGACGTGCAGGTGGCGCTGATGAAAACCGCAAAGGGCGCCTTGCTGCGCATGCTCGTCAGTTTTTCCCAGCCGCACCCTCATCGCGAACAGCACTGGCTTCAGATCATCGGCACCAAGGGCAGCGTCGAATGGAAACGTTCCGCGCACGACAAGCCGAAGCTGTGGCTGGCCAATTCGGGGTCGCCCGACAAGACCGACACGGATTGGACGTGGGAACGCCCGAACGATCCACCGCAGGCGCGCGAGACCGGCCACGGTGGACTCGATTACCACGTGCACGTTGCCTTTCGCGACGCCATCCTTGGCGTCCGGCCGCTGGAGTTCGACGTGTACAAGGCGATGGACGTGGCCGCGCCGTCGATTCTCGCGGCCGATTCGATCGCGCAGGGATCGAAGCCGATGCGCGTACCCGACTTTCGTCCGAGCGCTGCGCGCCCGAGTGGCGCGACTCCGCCGCGTTAGAGTTCACACGCAGGAATCCCATCCAGGCCGGTCGTACTCGGGATTTCGGATGCCCGTTTCTCTCTTTGTGATATGTGCTGCGGTTTGGTAGTCTCGATGGCTCACGGAATTATTGATAGCATGATGGGCGTGGCCAAACTTCGAATGACGAACTGAACTCTCATGCACTGGATCGCACCGTCCGAAAAAGATGCCGCAAATGATACGCTGGAGAAACGGCTTTGGGCCGCCGCCGACCAACTCCGCGCCAATAGCGGGCTGACCTCTCAACAGTACTCCCAGCCGGTACTCGGTCTGATCTTCTTGCGCTTCGCCGAAGTCCGCTTCAATGCCCGCCGGGCCGCGCTCGAAAAAGCCGGTAGCTCGGGCCGGCGCGTTTCCCGCGTGGACGACCCGACCGCTTACCACGCCGAGGGCGTCATCTACCTCACGCCGAATGCCCGGTTCGATGCGCTCTTGAATCTCCCCGAACGCGCCGACGTGGGCAAAGCCGTCAACGAGGCGATGGCCGACATCGAGAAACAGAATCCCCAACTCTCCGGCGTGCTCCCGCGCACCTATCAAGTCTTCACCAGCACGCTCCTCAAGGAGCTGCTCAAGAAAGTCAGCGAAATCCCCGCCACGCTCGACTACGACGCCTTTGGCCGCGTCTATGAATACTTCCTCGGCGAATTCGCCATGACCGAAGGCCAGCAAGGCGGCGAATTCTACACCCCGTCCAGCATCGTCAAGTTGATGGTCGAAATCCTCGAACCCTATCACGGGCGCATCCTCGATCCCGCGTGCGGTTCCGGCGGCATGTTCGTCCAATCCGCCCGGTTCATGGAATCCCATCGCAAAACGCAGACCGACCGGCTCGCCATCCACGGCCAGGAAAAAGTCGCCGCCACCGTCAACCTCTGCCGCATGAACCTCGCCGTCCACGGTTTGGAAGGCGACATCCGGCAGGCCATCACCTACTACGAAGACCCATTCGATGCTTGCGGGGCAAGCCGCGAACCCTCAACCCGTCCTGGCGGACACCCTTCTCCCAGTGGGAGAAGGGCCGGGGATGAGGGATACGGAAACGAACGCGGCGGGCGCTTCGATTACGTGTTAGCCAATCCGCCCTTCAACGTCGATGCCGTGGACAAGGAACGCCTTTCTGCAGAAGTCGGCAACAACCGCCGGTATCCCTTCGGCCTGCCGCGCACCGACAACGCCAACTACCTCTGGATTCAACTCTTCTACTCCGCGCTGAGCGCCAAAGGACGGGCCGGCTTCGTCATGGCCAACTCCGCCGCCGATGCCCGGTCGAGCGAACAAGACATCCGCAAACAACTCATCCAAAGCCGCGCCATAGACGTGATGGTGTCTGTCGGGCCGAATATGTTTTACACGGTAACGCTCCCTTGCACGCTGTGGTTCATGGACAAGGCGAAAGCAGCGCTTCCGCCTCGTCCACCCTCACCCCAACCCTCTCCCAGTGGGAGAGGGAGGAGCGCAGCGGAGGATGAGGGTAAACAGAATCGTGCTGACACGGTTCTGTTTATAGATGCGCGCCACATTTATCGCCAAATCGACCGTGCCCACCGCGACTGGACGCCCGCGCAAATCGGATTCCTCGGCAACATTGTGCGGCTGTATCGCGGCGAGGAGTTGGATTTCACGGTGGGTGGCGACGAAGCCAAAACCAAACTTCTTGAAGTGTTCGCCGCACAACCCTCAACCCGTCCTGACGGACACCCTTCTCCCAAGGGGAGAAGGGATGGGGATGAGGGTGCGGAGCATGGAGAGGGGCGCAAGGGTGAGGGTGGCGCAGCCATGAGAGGGGGATTGAAATTCGCTGGACTGGTCGAACGCGCCCGCGAGATGCGGAAGAAACAGACTCCGGCGGAAACCATTCTCTGGGAAACGCTGCGCGACCGGCAATTCAACGACATCAAGTTCCGTCGCCAACACCAACTCGGCGATTACATCGTGGACTTCTACTGCCACGAACACAGCTTGGTCATTGAAGCGGACGGCTACCAAAAGAAACATGACAAGAAGCGTGGTGCTTACCTGAAAAGTGTGGGCATGACCGTGCTGCGCTTCCGTAACGAGGACATCCTAAACAATCTAGAAGCTGCTCTCACCAAGATTGCTGCCGTGCTCCCTTCTCCCGCTGGGAGAAGGGCTGGGGATGAGGGTGCTCCAACCGCGTTCGCCTACCGGGACGTGCCGGGACTGTGTCGAGCAGCGACCATCGCCGAGATCGAACAGCAAGGTTGGAGCTTGAATCCGGGCCGGTACGTCGGCGTCGCGCCCGGCGAAGAAGTCAGCGACGAGGATTTCAAGGAACAACTCGAAACCCTCAACGAAGAACTCGAAACCTTGAACACCCAAGCCCGGTCGTTGGAACGCACGATTGCCAAGAACGTGACCGAGATACTGGAAACATGAGCGCCAAACGATCATCCAAGACCCGACCGGCAATTGTGCACCAGCCTGCTGCACAATTGTATGACGGTTTCGTTGAGGGCATCAAGCAGCGCATCCGTACCGCCCAAATCAAGGCCGCGTTGGCTGCCAATGCCGAATTGGTACTGCATTATTGGGAGATTGGGCGCGACATCCTTGCCGCGCAGAAACGCGAAGGTTGGGGCGCGAAGGTCATTGACCGGCTCGCCGCCGACCTCCACCGCGCGTTTCCCAAACTCAGCGGCTACTCTGCCCGCAACCTCAAGTATATGCGCGCGTTTGCCGAAGCCTGGCCCAAGCGGGCAATTGTGCACCAGCTTGGTGCACAAATACCGTGGAAGCACAACTGCGTTCTCCTCGACCGGGTGAAGGATGCCAACACGCGCACTTTCTACATCGAGAAAACCCTTGAGCACGGCTGGTCGCGCAGCGTGCTGGTCCACCAACTCGATACCCACCTCCACGAACGCCACGGCAAAGCCGCCACGAACTTCGCACTGACCCTGCCACCCGCCCAATCCGATCTCGCCCAAGAACTCCTGAAAGACCCCTACATCTTCAAACCCGCGCCCCTCGATGAAGCGACCAATGAACGCGCCCTCGAAACCGCGCTGCTGGCCCGTTTGAAGGATTTCCTGATCGAGATGGGCACCGGCTTCGCCTTCGTCGGCAATCAATACCGGCTCGAAGTGGATGGCGACGAATTCTTCCTCGACCTGTTGTTCTACCACACCCGGTTGCATTGCTACCTCGTCGTGGATTTGAAGGTCGGCGAATTCCAACCCGAGTTCGTTGGCAAAATGAGTTTCTATCAGACCGCCGTGGACAACCTCGTGAAAACGCCGCCCGACGGCCCGACCATCGGCCTTATCCTCTGCCGAGGCAAAAACCAGACCGTCGTCGAATACACCCTGCGCGACGCCAAAAGTCCGATGGGAGTGGCCGAGTACCGGCTCCTGCCGCCCAAGCTGAAATCCAAGCTGCCGGACACCAGGAAATTGAAGCAACTCGTCGCCAATGCAGAGGTCGAGGATGCCGAATAGCCGCCCACGATCAGCGCCCGCTGCCGCCTTCATCTCCCTCTGGGAGAGGACCAAGGTGAGGGTGCGGCCACGCCGCATGGAGAAAACCATCGCCCGCAACGTCGCGGAGATTCTGGAGGCGTGAGCGTGTCCGGCAACGGGTGGCAAACCGCGAAGCTCGGTGATGTCGTCGAGTTGTTCGACCACATGCGCGTTCCTCTCAACAGCCGCGAACGCCAGCAACGACAAGGCGAATATCCGTATTATGGCGCACAGGGAATCATTGACCGCATCGACGGCTATATTTTCGATGGGCGCTACATCCTCGTCGCTGAGGATGGCGAGAATCTAAACAGCAAGAAGCTGCCGCTTGCGCTGTTTGCCGACGGAAAGTTTTGGGTGAATAATCACGCCCACATCTTGCGCGGCAAGCCGGACGTTGCCGATGACACGTTTTTGCTTGCGTGCCTGAATAACGCGAACATCAAACCATTCGTTACCGGCGCAGCTCAGCCGAAACTTTCACAAGCCAATCTCCGGCAGATTGAGATTCCGTTCGCCCCGCTCCCGGTGCAGCGGCGGATAGCGGGGATCTTGTCGGCCTACGACGAGTTGATGGAGAACAACCGGCGGCGGATTCGGCTGTTGGAGGCGATGGCCCGCGCCCTCTACCGCGAGTGGTTCGTCCGCCCCTGCCAGTCCGGCAAGCTGCCGAAAGGCTGGGAGACGAAGAAGCTCGTCGAGGTTTGCCACCTGACGATGGGGCAATCGCCGAAGTCCGAATTCTACAACGAAACCGGTGAAGGCCAGCCGTTCCACCAAGGCGTGACAGATTTCGGCGAGCGATTCCCAACCGACCGGCTTTTCTGCACCGTCGAGGGACGAGTTGCCGAAGCCGGTGACATTCTGTTCAGCGTTCGTGCTCCCGTTGGACGCCTGAACATCGCCGACAAGAAAATTATCATCGGTCGTGGCCTATCAGCCATCCGTCACCGGAAAGGACTTCAAGCGTTCCTGTGGGAGCAGTTGCGCGCCCGTTTCACCGAAGACGACATGATGGGCAACGGCGCTATCTTCGCGGCGGTCACGAAGGACGACATGCAGAAGATCGAGTTGCTGTGTCCGCCGTCGCAGGTTGTCCGGGAAGCCACGCGCCACTTCGAGCCGCTGCACGAACAAATCGGCACGCTTGTCAAACAAACCGTCAGCCTTCGACAAACTCGCGACCTGCTTCTTCCCCGGTTACTCTCCGGGAACGTCGAACTCAACCCAGAAGCAAACTGATGCGAAACGACAAAGCTTTTCATGCGCCGTTGCACCCGGTAGACACCGAAAAGCAGACGAAGGGATGCCGGCACACAAACCCCGACATTTGCGCCAAGCATTCCTTGCCGGCAGTCTGCGCCTTCGTCCGCAAGGACGGCATGTATTTCGCGCCGCCGCAATCGTGGCCGAAGCAGTTTCGAAAACTAAAAGCCCAAAAGAAAGCGACCAAATGAACCCGTTGCCCTGCTCGATCAAAGAGGTTTACGACGCTTACGAAGCGAATGGTGAGAAGAAAGTTGAGGAGAACGCTATCTACCTCTGCCAAGTCTCCGAAATCATGGATGGCCGGTATCTAAAGATGAAACGAGCGCGAGAGAAGGCCCTCGCTCCAGGTCGTGTACGCAACAAATCGGAGGACGATGTTAAGCGCGGCCAAGAAAAATGGGATGCAATCCATGAATCGATGAAGACCATCGGTTATGACCGCACAAAGCCAATCGAGTTCATCGTCAGGAAACAAAACAAGAAGCGAAAACTGCATCAAGGACATCATCGAGTAACGATCGCTGAGTTGCTAGAGATCGAAACCGTTTCAGTTGTCTTCAAGTACGAATGAAGGGCTGATTCTAAGCGGTGTAAAACTTTCGTGCCTACAACACCTAAAAGACATTTCGACGAGGACATCGCTCGCGCTTTCGCTCTTCACGCGAAGGCAGAGGCGCTAACAATTGCAGGCGATACAACGCAGTTGCCGAAGGACGTAAGAGGGGCAGCTGTCGCGATGGCCGTCGGTGCAATGGACGCATACTTCTGTGATAAGTACGTCGATTGCTTGACGAAGGCCCTGCAAGCGTACACTGGGCGGTCGTGGGTAGGATCGTTTCCATCCTCTTACCGAAATCAGCAGCTGCCTGCTGGTGAAGTCTTGGACGCCTCGCGTGTTCATCGTCCAAAGTGGGGCATCCGTATGGCGGCTAAGGCGATAATGGAAAAAGACAATATGTATTCGCTCTCACGGCTCGCTGATGCGTTCAATGGCAGTTTGCCGATAGGCCAGAAACTCTGGATTGCACTCGTTCCCCAGTTCGCCGCCCTTGGTCGCCGTAGATTTACACGACATCTCACGGCAGATTTGGCTGCATTGAGTGGCAAGCCTCTCCAAGACGCTCAGAAAGAGGTTGTCGCTTCGGTTAAGGAGCGCATTGGGCTGACGGTTCAGTTCCGTCACGATTGGATTCATAACTGTGCGAGGCCGAAGGGAACGATTGTGAATTATACCGACGGCCAAGCTAGGGCAGCAATGAATGAGGTCAAGAGTCTGGTGGAGATATTCGAAACACATATCGAGGCGCATCGCCTCGCCTGACACGATGTGCCCCCACGCCTACACTGAAGACCAGCTTGTCGAGCAGCCCGCCAACGCCGCTGGGCGACCCTCACCCCATCCCTCTCCCAGGGGGCGAGGGCGCGGAGGGTTGTTCGCGGAGCAATCGGCAGCCGCCGAACCCTCACCCAAGCTGCGCACCCTCACCCTTCCTCTCCCAAAGGGAGAGGAGAACCGCAAGGCAAACAGTGTCGGCCTTCCGAAACCTCCGCCGCACGCGCGACCTGCTGCTGCCGCGTCTGCTGTCGGGGCAGACTTCTTTGGTTACGACGAAGCAAGGTGATAGTTTGTTGCCGCACCAAACCAAAACCTGATTATGGCCTGGCTACTGTTCATGGACGAAAGCGGGCACAGCCACAAGGAACTGCCCTACGAGGTCCGCGGCGGCTACGCGCTGGCGGACGTGGAACTGTGGCCTTTTGTGCAAGACGTGCTCCGTCATGAACTGTCGTGCTTCGGGGCACGGCTGGCGGACTACAAGTCGGAACTCAAAGGCATGAAGTTGTTGGCCGCTGACCGCTTCGAGCACGCCGCGCAGATGCCGGAGTTTGAGGCGCTGAGACGGCAGCACCTTTGCCGGGCGTTGCTCCAAGCCGGCTTGGAAAAACGTCCGCCGACACGCGAACAACTGACGGCCTACGGGCAGGCGTCGTTGCGCATGGCGGATGGTATGTTCGATTTGTTGGAGCGGCACAAGGCGATCGTTTTCGCGTCCGCCGTGCCTCGGGGGACAGCCAAGCCGCCAGCGGGAGCGCCGCCACCACCGGACATTCTGCGCAAGGATCATATTTTTCTGCTGGAGCGATTCTTTTATTTTTTGGAGAGGGAGCGGCAGATGGGGTTGCTTGTGATGGATGAAGTGGAGAAGACGGAAGACCGGCGATTCGTGCAGCGATTGCACGACTACTTTGTGAAGACCGGTCCCGGCCGGGAACGGTCGCGCTGGATCGTACCGTCGCCGTTCTTCGTGTCGTCGGACATGGCGTTGCCGGTGCAAGTGGCCGATGTCATGATCTACGCGCTGAATTGGGGATACCGGCATCCTGCCGAAATGACCGCGCCAACGCGACCAGAGATCGAAAACCGTTTCGGCGCCCGGATTGAAAAGCTCAAATGGAAAGGTATGGGGTATGACGGCACTCGAACCTACAAGAGCTTTGGTATTGTGTGCGTGCCGGACCTCTACACATCCCGAAAATAGAAAAGGAGACAATGCTTTTGAGTTTCCCCCGCACAGAGACGCTTGCGCGCCCGAAGCAAAGGCCACTCTCAGCCGAGTCTCCGAGCGCAATATAAGCAGATGACGGACCGATTGCCAACCTATATTTCACTTCAAAATGGCAGAGCCCCGACCCTATCCTTTCGGAACGCACACCATCTGGTGTCAGTTCAGGTCGAGGCTCGATTCCACGGGCAGTGTAGCCGTTCACAGAGCGAAATCAACAACCTGCCGTTGTCGTTGAAAGAATTGTCGTGAGCCCTCACGCCACACCGAAGACCAGCAAGCGCAGCGCTCCCTCACCCGGCCTCTCCTGTCGGGAGAGGAGGCAGACGCGCAGCCCCGAAAGCTTTCGGGGTTGTTCGTGGAGCAATCGGCAGCCGCCGAACCCTCACCCAGCCTCTCCCAGCGGGAGAGGAGACCGGGTTGGCAAACGGTCTCGGCGTTTCCACACCTCCGCCGCACGCGCGACCTGCTGCTGCCGCGTCTACTGTCGGGGCAGGTGGCAGTGGCGGCTTGACGTGTTCACTATAAGTGGTACGTTCACCGCACGGTGAACAAGTCCATTCCAATGAACGAGCGAGAGTTTGAAAAGCAGGGTCTCCAGCGGCTGGAAGCTGTGCTGCGGGAAGTGCCGTTTGTCAAAGGCGTGAAGGTGGAGCAGCAACCACCGCAGACCGGTTGGGATGCCGAGGTGGCTGTGCGCACCCGAAGTGGGTCGTTGCGGTTGCTGGTGGAGTGCAAGCAGCGTAGCGAGCCGCGATTTCTGCGGGAGGCGTCCGCCCGATTTGAGCTTGCCCGGATCAAGCGACCCGACGTGTACCCGGTCGTGGTGGCGTCCTACGTGTCGCCGGACTCCGCTGCGATTTGCCGGGAGCACGGCGTCGGCTATCTGGACTTGGCCGGGAATTGTCTGCTGAGCGTGGGCGAGATTCACATCCAGCGGGAAAACTTCGAGAATCCGTTTCGGGAGAAGCGTCCGCTTGTGGCCTTGTTCTCACCGAAGGCGGAGCGGGTGTTGCGCGCGCTGTTGCAACCGGAAAACTGGGGGCAAAACTGGACGTTTCGTGATCTGGCCGACCATGTCCAGCCTGGTGTCAGCCTCGGGTACGTTCACAAGGTGATGCAAGCGTT
>Ga0187892_10006067_pt1 | contig 18329 bp, 34 predicted proteins | sample MA1701073metaG_FD_139345 | JGI IMG/M metagenome (GOLD analysis project Ga0187892, IMG submission 139345) | Bio-ooze microbial communities from a basaltic lava cave in the Kipuka Kanohina Cave System on the Island of Hawaii, USA - MA170107-3 metaG ... | reverse complement strand
GGCAGGATGTGGTCGGCACGCGGAAGAGAGAGTAAACAGACACCCGATGAGTGAGAACAACGAGATCTTCATCGCTTTCCCCTTTCCATGAGCCACTTTGTCTCTTCGACAATCGAATCAAGCATGCTTATCCGGTTGCTTGACAAAGGCTAAGATCCCTGCTACCGTCTGAGACATGGACCCACGCGGTTTTCCGACGAGTCTCCCCGAGTTTCAGCGCGTTTTTCCTGATGACGCGGCCTGTAACAAGTACCTTGAAGCGGTGCGTTGGCCGGAAGGCTTCACCTGCCCAAAGTGCGGCCGGTGTGGCGAGCCATACCGCTTCCCTACCCGTTCCTCCGTGGTGCTCCGTTGCCGTGGCTGCAAGGTCAACACGTCCCTGACCGCCGGCACCATCATGCAGGGCACTCACACACCGCTCTCGACATGGTTCTGGGGCGCGTACCTCGTTACCACACAGACTCCCGGTCAATCGGCCTTGCAGTTCCAGCGACAGCTCGGCTTGAGCCGCTACGAGACGGCTTTTCAGATCCTCCACAAACTGCGATCCGGTATGGTCCGCCCCGAGCGAGATACCATCGGCGGATCGCATCCCGTCGAAGTGGACGAGTGCTACATCGGCGGTCGGACGCGCGGCGAGGGGCGCGGCGTCCACCATCAAGCCACCGTCGTCGGAGCCATCGAGGTGCGTACGCGGAAAGACGCTGAGGAGCGTAAAGCGAAGTGGCGTGACAGCCACGATGGCGGTATCCCAACAAAAAAGCTGGTCTATGCCGGCCGGTTGCGTCTCCGCGTCGTCTCGGGACTCCCAACGCGACTGGCAATGCTCGCCAATCCGAGTGGGCGCGGCTCCGAGGAATTGACAGGCTTCGTGCGGGAGAACGTGACCACCGGTTCCGTCGTCCGCACCGACGGTTGGACGGGATATGGCAACCTTGCTGATATGGGCTACGTTCACAACGCGCTCGTTCTCGGCGGCGATCCCGAGAAGGCCGAGGCGCACCTGCCTATGATCCACCTCGTCTTCAGTAACCTCAAGACTTGGATTCTCGGGACGCATCACGGTGTCTCTCAGCAACATTTGCAGGCTTACCTCAACGAATACGTGTTTCGCTTCAACCGACGGTTCTATCCGATGACCGCCTTCAACTCCGTTTTGGGTGTCGCCGCTCGCTCCGTGCCACCGACTTACGAGCAGCTTTACTCGGGGGAGTGGGCGCATCCGGGGTCTTCGGAGGCCGCGTGAAGTGGTCGTAGTCTTCGACCAGGACGGATCGATCCTTAGCGAAGGACTTGCGCATTCGGGCGAGGCGTTGATCGGAAGTGAGAAGAGATTTCGTCATTTCATTGGATAGAAGCGTTTACTGCCTTACCCCAATGCTTCCAATGTACACCGTGCCTTGTGTATCCAAACGACACCCACGCATCTCCTGACGATGCGGCAGCGACGTGCCGAGCTATTTCAAAAGAATTTGCGACCTGCTCACTGTCCTTCACTTCTTTACGCTCGGACGGCAATACGCACAACCTGTGAGGAATCAATGGCGTACTATCTGCGGCTCTGACCCAATCCACACAAACGCCGTTGACGGCGACGTTGTCTTTGCTCAGGTTCACTACATTCATCGAAATATTTACCTTCGACCCTTGTGGGCCGTCGGACACTTCCAAAACTAAATCGCGAATCGTGATGTCTTCTGGTGCCAACGCTTCGTCAGCTGCCTTTGATTTGTGCCACGCAAGAACCGGAACAAGATCGCGTTTCATACGCGATTCATGAACAGATTGGGCATATATCCGCTTACCTACTACCCACAGCGAAACGCCAATTCCAACTAATGCCACGATGCCCCAACCTATCGGGCTATCTGCAAAGGTCAGTGTCGATGGTATTCCCATCAAGTGCAGAAGACGTGGCTCCGCACGTAGACCCAACGCACCAGCCAGCGCAAAACCTCCTAGGATGAAACCTGCAAAGCGCCATAAAGACTTCACGATATCCACCCATCCGTGAAGGACGCGCTGCCACTTTTCAGGATCGGGTAGGTCCATGGCGCAGCACGGTATCTCGCTCCGGTCTTCATGTCAAGCAACCGGATAGGCATGGAATCAGGCTCTCTTGCGGCGTACTTTCCAATCATCTGGTACCCCCTCTCAAATTCTCGCCAGACAGTCATCACAAGTGTCCTCGTCCTTCTCGGGAGAGATCCTGTTCCTGCCACACCACGCGTTTCTGGTCACCTCAACGTCCACGAGGAAGTAGGTCCCCTCCATCAGCGTGAACCCCTGATCAGAGGTGAGATGACGAGGTCGCGCATGGTCATCTCGAAGAGGGGGGTCCAGCCGAGGAACTCGGTGACAATCATGACCGCCGCCTCCGCGTAATCCCCCTCACCGGACAGCGTGACCGTCAGGCCGTCGTCAGAGACCTGAATCTTTACCCTGGCGCCGAGGTCGGCAAACGTCGAGGCCATGACGTCTGCCGTCGTCCTCAAGATCTCCTTGCCCTCCTCCTCCACAGTCTCCGAGTAGCACCACCTCGTCGACCTCTGACCATCTACCCTTTCGATCTTAAACTCCGCCACCTTCGGGAGGACGGTGCCGAAGCCCCTCTCGGACGGCACCGGCGGGCGCCCGCGCTCGAAGCACTCCTTCGCTCTCCTCGCCACGTCGCGGGCGTGAACGACCGTCGGCCATCCAGTCGTCCGGTAAACGACGCATCCTAGGTTGTCGTGGACCTCCGCGGCGAACACTCTTCCCTCCTGCTGGCAGGTCGCGAAGAAGGTGACGGGTTCGGGCAGATCGATTACTTCGAGGTTTCCAGAACCAGACACGAGTTCCTTCAGAGACTCGTCGGTGTCATCCGATCTCCCTGATAGATGCTTCAGCCCACCAGAAGGGTGGTCCTTCTCATCGTTACCGTAGCTCATCGGGTGCTCCCCCTTCTGACTTCGTTCTCCTCTTGCAGGTCGGCCGCGAGCACTCGGCATGAGCGCATGCACCGTCTTGTGGACTCCATGTGCCCACGGAACTTCGCCATTTCATCCGCCATCGCGTGTAGCAGAACGACAAGCGAGCCCATCTTGTTCATGATATCCACGTCGCCGAGATCGTTGAATACTTCGGCCGTGATCCCAAGACCGCGCTGCTTGTCAACGTGGTAGCTGTCCGGAACGTGCAGGGGAGCCGGTAGGTGTCGCGACAGCGCGAGTGGCAGGGGTGGCGGAGGTGGCGGAGCCGAAGGGTTGTTGATGTTGATGGTGACGCCGGAGTGGGGAACTAAGTCGACGTTCCGAGGAGGAACCACGTCGAAGCCTTGATCTGTGAACCTGCGGTCCGTCCTCGTCTCCCCCCTGGCACACGCGCGGCACGTGCTGTCGCCCCTCTGGACGACGTGCCGGCAGACGGAGCAGGCCAGCTCGGAGACGAAACCGTTCTTGCAGTTGCGGCATTGGGTGTCACCCTCATCGGCCAAGGTCCGGCATGTCGTGCAGTAGAGCATCTACTCCTCTCTCTCTCCTCCGAAGACCGCCAGCAGGGTGAAGACGCCGAAGGAAAACAGGGCCAGGCCCAGAGACACCTTGCTCGTCGCGAGGACGGCCATTGCGAACGAGGCGCCGGCCCCGAGCGTCGAGAGTAGCCTCGTCCTCGACGGCTTGCTGCTCACCGCTCCGCCTCCGCCGTCTCTGCCACCTCGTAGTTGACGAGCGCGTAGATGCTGTTGAGACCGTCGTTTTCATTCGCGAAGACGGCGAGCTGGGTCCTCCTTATCTTGGCGCTGGGGTGGAGCGACCTAACCCACTCGTTGAGTATCCGTTCCAGATCAGAGGCGGACGCGCCGCAGAAGACCTTGAACCTCTGTCTCATCACCTCACCCATCGAGCAGGTCCTCGTCCCCGTCCCCGTCCCCCGAGTCGTCATCCTCGCGCGACTTCATTTCCGGCAGTGGGTGTTTCGAACAGATTATGTTCGAGCGAGGTCTCTTGGCCGAGGCGTCTGAACCGATTCCGGACTCTCCGAAGAATCCCGGGTCCATCATGCTCGGCCCGAGCTTCCTCCGCATCTTGATCACCTCGGCCGCCGACATCTTCTCGACCCACATGATCCGCTTCCACCCTTCGGGGAGGCCGCCGGCATGCAGGCCGTGGCTTTCGGCTTCCCTGATCTGCTCCTGTTCCTCGCAGCCCGCAACGTCACACCTGATGATGAGCATGTCCTTATTTTACCTCCCGGCCCTTCTTGAACACCAGCCACTCCTCGAACGACACGGTGAAAGTGGGCATGGAGTCGACGGAGAAGTTCCGATCGATACCGGTCTCCCTCCTGACGAGGCTCTTCTCTAGCTGCAAGAGATGATGGAAAGCCTTCCGCTTGCGCGAGGCGGCCTCGTCGGCTGCGTCGGCCGCCGCCATGAACTCTTCGAGCGCCTTCGCGTACTCCTCCTTGAAGTTCATTCCCGGAATGGTCACCGGCTCACCTCCCATGGACCGGTTTGCGGTCGAGCGCCTGTTTCTGGGTTTCGACGAAGACCGCGAGGGACTCGGCCGACGAGGCGGCAAATGCCAGGACATCGACGAACTCGGCTGCCATGGCCAGCTCGGAGACCTCCTCACCCACCTTGACGAGGTGGACCCTCCGGGACACCACCGACCTCGCGGCCCTGGCCGCCTTCGCGTCCCAATCGTCCTGCATGACGACGTGGAGGAGGACCTCTATCTTGACGTCGTCACTCTCCTCCGGCATTGAGATCTTATAGGCCGCCCCGAGGACGACCGCGTCGGCCGGCAGCTCGACCTCAGGTCCTGTGACCGGAACCTGCTTGATCACCTTCTTCATCTCTTCCCCCTGATCTTGTTCCTTGGTTTCCTCGTCTCTGTCGGTCTCTCCCTCATGAACGGCACGTCCGTCAGGTACTGAGTCCACCTGCCGGCCCTGATGTCCTCCGCGGCAGAGAACATCTCCTCCGACGCCTTCTCGAAGCGTTCCCCGAGATGTAACAGCGTCCTTGCTCTCTCCGAAAGCATGAGCGCGATGGCTAAGGCGGAGTCCTCCTGCTCCCTCGTCATCTTCGGTCGGAGTGTGTCCTCGTACCCGCGCTGCTCCGGAACTACCATCAGAAGAGCCTTCGCAGGAGAAACTCTCCGAGAGCCCATCCGAGCCGGGCAAGCGCGAAGGCGATCACAACTCCGACAGCATAGAGGGCAAGACTTCCGGCTTTGTGAATCATGTGTCCTCTTCGTCGTAGAACTCGTCGACCGAGACGTCGTCGTCGTCCGCCGACAGGTCGACCTCGACAGGCTTCTCCTTCTCTCCGAACATGTAGATTCCGATCGTTCCAGGAAGCGCCTCGATGACGGTCTCCTTGACCTGGTCTTGAGTCAGCTTCTCGTGGTAAGCCACCGTGAAACGGACTCGAACCTCCCCCTCGTAGGTGTATCTGCTCGTCATCGCCGCTCCCTGGAGAGCGCCTCCGCTACCACTGCTACCGCTGCGAGCAGCTCGTCCTCGTCGAACGCTATCGAGGCCTCGCGATACATCAGCTCGGGCTCCATGGGCTCCGGCATGTAGACCACGTGGGACACTCCCGTGTGGCCGAAGTGGAAACCCGCTTCCCACGATGCGGAGCGGCCGGACGGGAGCACGAGGACGCAGAGATCGGCGCCGCAGAGCGCGGCCATGTCGAGGTCGTAGCCCTTCTTCGCGACCGGATGCTTTAAGGCCTCGCGGTAGGCCCTGGGGTCCCAGCTCTTCCACTCAGGGTCTATCTCGGTCCATTGAAAACCGTTGTTGCCGGGCTCTGGATTCTTGAAGTCGTAGACGTCATGACCGGCACCGCGCAGCAGCTTGACGACACCCTGCTGGTAGCTGTTCCGCCACGACGACGCCACATAGATTTTCATACCTCAGAACCTCCCTCCGACGTGAGATGCTCCGAGCTTGCCGTAGAGCGAGTTCTTGTACATCTTCGCGACGGCAGCCCGGACGGCGACCACGTCGCTCGGGTAGACGCTCACGACGTCATATGAGCATGGTCCCTTCCCGTAAACTGAGTTCATGACGTCCTTGAAGGTGAGCGGCAGCCTCCTCCTGGGCAGCATCCTCGCGAGCGGGACGGCCATGGACGAGCCCGCGATGACTGCCGCCTTGAAAGGCAGCCTGAGGAAAAGTCTCCTCCCCGCGTTTACCATCAGTCCTCCTCCGGTATGGAGTCCGCCATGGCGGAGACGGAGACATTGTTGACGTCAGCCTCAGAGACGTTGACGACGGTCGCGATCACGAAGTCGCCCACGTTCACGTATCTCTTGTCCCCGGGGACCTCCATCCGCCGGTTCTGAAAGGAGGCAGGGGCGGCAAGCTCCTCCCTCATGACGAAATTGTGCCCGACCGTCAGCTCCACTAAGAGCGAACCTGATCTCTTGTAGACCGTCGCGCCGCGGAGGACGTCGGAGGTCACCGTCACATGTCTGATCAGTCCTGACAACTGGAGGGACGTCTCGAAGGTGGCCTTCTCCCTTGGCGCGAGCCTCGGGATGACGTTCGCCGTCGGCCAGGTCTGCCCGGCGGCTACAACCCCGAGAGGAGCCATGAATGAGATTTTATCCTTAGACCTCCTTCCCCAATCGCCAGTGAAGGCGACCTTGGTTCTCTTCTCGAACCCCACCTCCAGCTCGACGTCGACGGGCGTCGATGTGATGTTCTTCAGGTCGACGTGAAGTCCCGTACCAGGTGAGAGCGGCTCCATGCACCAGGGGACGCCATCCAGGGCCCTGGCGTCGAGAGAGCCGGAGCACGCAGTCTGGCTATTCTTGCCGACCTTGACGTCCTCGACGAGGAGTCCGGGTGCGCCTCCGCCGCCAACCTTGGACTTGATCCACAGCGGGGAGATCCAACCTTTGAGGTCGTTGTGGATGGAAAGGACGAGCGACTGTCCCCTCTCGACCTTCCCGGAAACAGATTTTCTCAGGTCCTCGCTCACGTCAGTGCTCCTCCTTTGACGACCTTCAGCTCAGGCGGGTGCTTCCTCGGCGTCGCCTTGATAACCGCCATGAACACCTTGTGGTCCCAGTCGTGCGTGCCTGCCTCGCACTCCGCGGCGATGGCCTGGGCGAGTATCTTGGCCGTCACGTCCTCGCCGTCCGGTCCGGCCGCCTTGAACTCGCCGCCCGCGCGGACGTGTTCCGAGATCTCAACGAGGCTCACGTAGCGGTGCAAGACCGAGTCGTAGAGCTTCCGATTCTTGTACTTCTTCACGTCCATCATGGTGGGTGTCCGTAGTCGCACGTCCATCTGATTTACGGCGAGCGTACGCAGACGATTCTCATAGACGTCCTTTCTTCGACTCCTCGTAGGCCGACACACATTCGCCGCAGTTACTGTCCTTGGCGTCGAGGACGGTGACGAAGACGTGGCCATCGGGCCACTTGTTGGGGGTCCCATGGGTATATGAGATCGGACAGAAAGTTCGTCCGTAGTGAATGATGTGGACGACCATCTCCTGCCTCAGCGTCTTCTCCCTCACTTCTCCTCCTCCACGTTCTTGATCAGCCGCTCCAGGTACCACCTCGCCTTCTTGAGGTCTTCGAGCTTGGAACCCTTCTTCCCGGCCCTGAGGATGTACTTCACTGTGTTGCCGTCGGAGAAGCCAAGCTCGAAGGCTTCGATCACGTCGATGACCTCCATCTTCCCGGACTTCGTCTGGTAATGGGCAGGATGGTTGACCATGTTCGGCCGTTCGCTCGCGAGCTTCAAGTTCTTCGGCAGCTTGACGTGGTACCTGCCACGGCCCTCCTTCCTGACCTCCACGACCTGCTTGCTGGCCGGCCTGCGCCTCACGTGTTCCTCCCGATCATGCGAAGCTTGCTCCAGTCAACGTCGAGACCGGCCTTGGTTGCCACGTCCGACTCCTCGAAGGTCAGAAGAGCGGTATCGTGTTCCTCCGGTCCGATCTTACCGAGGTGGACACGGGTCCTGAGGAATATCAGGGCGGTCTGGAGAGAGTCGGAGAGACAGTACCTCGCGACCTTGGCCGTCGCGGCGTCAAGGTCGGCCGACCTGCTCGACTCGCGCAGGAGGGCGTCGACGTTCCTGCCTCCGAGCTGACCTGCCTTTCCTGGCAGTCCGATCAGTCTCGCCATGTCGTCGAGAGACAAGAACCTGGACGCCCCGTAGTCCGACAGGTAGTCCATGAGGTCGATATGCCCGGCCTGGGAGTACCGATATCTCATATCCGTGTCCGTGTAGTAGAAGTCGAAGGGGACGCCGTGCTTGAGGGAGCGAAGCGAGAGGACCGGCAGGTCGAAGGTCCTGCCGTTCCACGTGATCAACATGGCGTCGTCCGCCTTCTCAGCCGTCGAGAACTCCGAGAGCAGGCTACGCTCGAAGAGACCGTCCTCCGAGTAGAGACACTTCGAGAAGTGTCCGCCGTAATGGTAGCGAGAACCGTCGCCGCCGAGCATGTTCACCCACGAGACGGCGGTGACCCTGTGGGCGAGCGGCGGCAAGAAAGGCTCGTCCAGCTCCACACCTGCCGGAGCCACGAAGCTTATGTCCTCCGGCCGGACGGGCACCCCCGGCATCGGCTGCATGGGCCCCAAGGCCCTGAGCGAGAACTTCGGCTTCGAGGCCCCCGGCGGGTGGGCCTCGTGGTCCGGCACGGTCTCTATGTCGAGGACTCGGTAGGCGACCATCGGGTTTTTTCACAAAGCGTCGAACATCAAATTGATACTAGGTTCTGCCATCACCCGTCAATGAAATTTCTCTGACCTCCTCCGGCGTGGCCGGCCTGACCTGCCTCTCACCGTCGAGCTGCCTACCCCTGCCGTCTCCTCCCTCGAAGTTTCTCCACATCTTGGAGGGGACGGGCCTGACGTCTCGCCCGTTGTACTTGGCTCCCTCCTTCTTGTCGTACGATGTGAGGACATCGCCGGTGGAGAAGAAGATAAACTGGCCGATGGGCATGCCGGCGTAGACCTTGACTGGCTGGACGACTGCGATCTCCATCGTCCAGTGATTATGAAACCCGACGTCGCCCCTGCCGGCGGTGATGTGGACACAGATCCCAAGCCGACCCACACTCGATTTACCGTCGAGGAAGGGGACGTGTCTGCGCGAACCTACGAACTCCTCCGTGACTCCGAGGTAGAGCTTGTTCGGCTGAAGGAAGATCCCATTTTCCGGGATGTCGAATTCGACGCACCTGTTGACCTTCCTGGGGTCGAGGTAGTGGTCCTCGTAGGCGACTAACGTCTTGCCGAGCTTGACGTCGTAGGAGTTGGAGCCGAGCTGTTTTGCATCAAATGGCTCGATAACGACATCTCCAGCCCCGATAGCTTCGAGTATCTGCCTGTCGCTCAGGATGCTCATATGTGAAACGTCTCCTTGCAGATTGAGGCGAGTCTTGAGATCTCATCTGGCCCGGTATGGTTCTTGTCTCTCTTCCATTCATGTATTTTCTTGCACGGGCACCCTGAATCCAGCGCCCTCAACTTGGCGTAGATGTCGTTGCCCCGCGCGACGGCCATGCCGAGCAGGCAGACCACGTCGTTCGCATCGCGAGGGTCGTCAGTTCCAGTCCAGAAGACGTACGAGAGCTTAGATTCGGGTACGTTCGTACCGGTCTTGCTGCCGTCCAAGACCACCGACGGACTTAACTTCACACCATCTCCACCACCACCACCCTCTTCATAGAACGGCCTGCGGTCCGAGCCGTAGGGAGACTGCCCGCTCCCAGGTTTCCTCCGTGTCGGCTTCGAAAGTAGGTCCTCCAAGTCTTCTATCAGATCGTCTAGCATGTCCTCGTCGAAGTCGTAGTCCGTAGACCTGAAAGGTCCGAAGTCTTTACTACGCCGAGTCGTCTTCGTTTTTCCATCTTCGATCAACCTCCCCTTCTCCGCCGGCTCAGCCTTTCCCGGGATGTGCATCTCGGAGCCGCGCACGTAACCCCTGTAGAGGGCGACCTCATCTAGGTCTTGTTTTCCGAGCCCCCCTTGCGTCTCCTTCGACTCGCCGAACTTCGCCTTCATGAACTCTTTGATCTCATCGCGATTATTCTTCGCGATGGCCATGGCCCTGTCGGAGGCTCGTGCGAACTCCTCTCTTCCTCTCCTGAGCCTCTCCGTGATGGCCTGGACGGCTCCGCGCCGGAAGGAATCCTTGTAGGCGCGGACGTCGATTCCGCCCGGGGTGTTCCGGCCGGAGGTCACGACGAACGGGTCTTTGACTTCTTCGTCGGCCATGCGATCTGTTTCTTTGACCAAGTACCTGAACACCTCGACCGTCGCCTCGGTATCCTCCTGCCTGCCCACAATCCGAACCTTCCGCCTCTGCCCGACTCGCAGCCCGACCGCCTCGCAGAAAAACGAGCGCGCCACGGCCGTCGCCAGCACGAACTTCCACGGCGCCATCATGCCGTCCCCGCCAAGGGGGACCGAGGTCAGCTTGCCCGGGTCCACCTCGTCGAGGTCGGCCTGCGAGAGCTTGTGCTCCTCCATCAGCCGCTGGGCGGCTGCCGCCGCGTTCGCGGCTTCGTGCATGTTAGACGACTGCCCGAGCGCGAGCAGCTTCCGGATGCGCTCTGCGATCTTGAGCTTGTGCTCCGGTTCGTCGGCTTGCTCACTCACGGTCTCGGGCCTCCTTACTGTATTTTTTCTCTATATACCTTCAGCGTCTCGTCAAAGCGATGGACCATGATCTCCACGAACTCTTCTTTTGGCCTGCCGAAGGCCACGGCGATGACAGCAGCTTCAGAAGCGAAGAAGTGAAAGACGTCTACTGGCTGGAGACCAAGATCTAGAAGTTCGTTCCGGAAACGCGTGGCCACGTCGATGATCTTGTTACCCACCATTTTAGTATTCGTCATCAATCATCCTCCAGGAGCGGCTTGTCCGCCTCGGCCTTCTTGTCTGCCGCGAGCTGGAGCAGCCCTGACGTCTCGAATGCCCCTTCCAGGGCAGCCGTGGCCCGCTCGACGTTCGAGACAGCCTCCCTTGCCATTTCCCTTGTGCCTTTGCCTCCAAGCCTCTTCTTGATCTTCTCCAGCGCCGTCTCCAGCGCTCCCGGCTCGTCCGCCAGTGATAAAACATCGAACACGTGACCGGCGAACGTCTCGAACCGAGTTGGTTTGGCCCACCAGAGCTTCTCGCGGACGAAGATGTGGTCCACGTTCATGTAGGAAGATTTGCCCTCTTGGACAACGAGCTTGTCACCCTTGATCTCCTGTCCAGGTCCGGTGTCCCTCCGCGCCAGCGTCTCGGAAGTCCGCGCGGCATTGTCGGCGTGGGCGATGTTCAAGGACGCCTCGACAAGCTCCCTGGGAGCGCCGAGGGAGCCGGGGGAGCCGCGGGGGACGAGCACGAGCCCTCCGCCGTACATGCTCGGAGCTAGGTCGAGGTGCTCGGGTTTCGAGACGACGCGACCGGCGGCCATGTCGCGGGAGATGGTAGCGATTGTATTTGGCAGGTCGAGCCTGGACAGTGACATCTCACTCGACTCGCCGGAAGGAACCTTGGCAGCAGTGGCAGGTCCCAGGGCCTTGAGTTTCTGCACGTCGAGATCGACGGCAAGAGCCTGGACGTAGGTCAAGACGACCGAGAGGTTGTGGTTCGTATAGACGCCGAGGTGGGTGAGCGGGAGCTTGCACGTCTCCACGACCTTGAGCGCGAACTCTTCGTGGGTCATCTCGCGGGTCATATCTGCCTCGCATTATCGAAGGCGCGCTCGGCATCTATGAGCGCCTCGTTAATAGAGCTGGAGACGCCACCTGAGGCGAAGCGTCCATCGACGGAACGAGTTTCCCAGCGCCAGTGGTGGTCACTCGCCTCGTGTTTCCTGAGCATGATGACAGGGCCTTGACCTCCCAGGAAAGAGACCGGAACGCCACCTTCCTTCCAGGGACGCATGATCCACCTGTCGAGTGGAGGCTTGGGTTCGCTGTGATTGGTCATCGTTTCATCGTTCCAGCCTTATAAACCCTTATCCATGCCTCAACGGAATCTTTAGGTCCCTTCCAGAATGGACGGATAAAAATACGTTTGATCTCTGCTCGTCCTCTACCAAACCTCTGATTTCGTTCATGGCCCCGAACCACAAAACGACGCTGTAGCTTCCACGTGCCACCACGTCCGGCCTCATGTTCCGACAGAGCCCGCGAAGCCGCAGTGAGTTCGCGATCTAACTTCACATCTCGTCCTACCACCCATATACGAGGAACATCCAAACCAGGACCAGGACCTGGATCGCTGGAAGACGTCCTTCTGCGAACCATTCTCTCCGCAACTTCTCCGCCTGACGTAATCCATGAACAGAGGTTTATGATCAATCGACGAAGACTGACCAAGACAGTCCGTGAATGAGGATGTGCAAGAGGCTCAATACCTTCTGGAAGATCATTTTTGTTGTAAGCTCTGCGATATATCCAATCGAAGATCGATTCTTTGCCCAACGCTGTTGATTCGAGCATCTTAGGACCAGTCCCCGAGCTGAATATGCAGACAACCTCTCCATTGGCAACACCAGTTCTAGAATCAGATCTTGATTCTATGTACCTATGCATGGTTGTAAAACGAATTTCTCCAGAACCATCAGCACCACCATCGAGACCCATTCCTGGAGAAGTTCTGATGGCGAAGGACGGAAAGGGCATATCGACATCGGATATGATTCTGTTGAGCGGCTCGGTGAGAAGTAACATAGCAACGAGAGAATGAGTCAATTCGTAAATTGGAAAAGAATGTGCTGCCCACCTGGCTGCGAAGTGCATTTCTCGAAGAACTTTCTCTATGTGAAGCTCAGCAGGACGGCCAGACCCCACAGATCTCTCCGTTGAAATTTTTTCGACTGAACCTCTAAGCGGCGTCTTCTGTAGACGATTATAGAAATCGAGGACATCCTCTGGAACGTCTAGCTTACCCAATGCCATCAAAACGGATTGTCCCATGGAAATATAGGCATCTTGAGTTGTTAAGATCATGATTCGATCGCAACCTGCTCGCTCTTCTTGTAGACGCGATAACGGAGCGCGAGTCCCTTCTCGAAGGGAAACTGCTGGTGGAGGACGAGACGTTTCCAGGAGGTCCGTTTGATCTTGTGGTCCTCCCATCTGGCGCCTGAGATCCAAGACGGGAAAGGCTCTCCCCCGAACCCCGTCCGGACGTCACAGATCATGTTGAAGAACGCCAGCTCCGTCGCCCTCACCGCGAAGTTGAGGGTGGGGACGTCGGTGTACTGGAGGAGTACCTGGCGCTTCTTCGCGGCGATGAGCCCCGTCTGGTCGTTCGAGTACACCCTGAACGTCTCGGGAATCGGAGCATCGACCTCGGCCTCGAACGCGGTGACCTCCTTCGTCTCCACGTTCCCCACCCGCTCAGTCTCCGGCCATTGCCTGGGCGCTCCCTCACCAACCACTGGAAATGAGATTCCTGCCGCAAGCTTCTCTTTCATCTCCTTGTTCCGGAACTTCACCTCCGCCCGCAGGCGCTGGACGAGGAGCTTCGTGAGCAGGTACCACTGTCCGTAGAACGACGTCCAACGATTCGGGTGGACGAAGTTCTCGAACACGATCTCATTTCCCGTCCAGAGCTTCCTGTCCGTGAGGAAGTCGTTCTCCTTCCGCGACGGGAGGAACTCTATTTTCTTCCACCCGTCGTACCACTGTCCGTCCAGGTCAACGACCATGAAGTTGCGGTAGGCGCCGACCGTGTCCTTGCCATCGTCGTTCGTCACCATCACGTTCATGTCCTGCATGCGGACGGAGAAGGAGAAGACCCCCATGTTCGCGACGAGACCGAGGACGTGTCCGTGGCGGTTGTCCTTCGACACGACGTGCTCGCCCTTGCGCACGGTCGCCCCGCGCCGGCTCCTGTAGACAGGGAGGTTGATGACGGCCTTGCGGTCGACGAGCGCGGCGAGGAAGCATGCGAGGTCTAGGTCGGTAGGCTTGAGGACTCCGTCTTCGAGTAGTGCCGGACCGGGCCGTCGGGTATAGAGGTCGTAGGCCCAATGGGCCTTCATGTCGGCGACGATGTCGACGCAGTCGTCGGTGGGGTCGACGATCTTCTTGAATACCTCTGAGGTGGGGATGGACTTGAGGGTGGAGGCGACGTGCTTCAAAGGTCATTTCCTTTCGAAGGTGTTCACTGCTATTCGAGTTTACCTGATCGGGTTCGACCGTGACTCGCCCATGACGAACGACATGATCGATTCGAACACATCCTTGCAGAGAGACTTCTTGCCGTCATCGAGGTCCGTGGCTTCAGACAGGTGGAGGGCCATCATGACCCAGGACTTCCACAACTCGATCGCCGGCAGCGGATCGCCAGTCTTACCGTCGACCGACACGATGACCTCGCTCCGGCCGCCGTCTGCCGTGAACAAGATCGAATGGATGACGACGGCGTCGCAGGCTCCGAGACCGGCGGTCTTGACCTCGTCAGCCGTCATGCCGGCCCTCGGCTTGATCTCGTAGACGCATTCGTAGGTCCTCTTCATCCCATGCTCCGTTGCCGTCGTCATCACGTCAACCTCGCCCCTCGCCTCCATCTCGCCGACCAGCTTCCCGCAGCACTTTAAACAGACCTTCCCCTCTTTGTGGAAGACGCATAACATGTCGGTCGGTTCGCCGCAGGACGCGCAGCGGAACCACGTCGCCGCCCGCCTGAGGACGGTCGCGTGGGCTCTCCTCGGCCTGCGCGTCGTCACGCTGTCCCCTCCGACGGCTTCCTCTTCGCCACTCCACACAGGGCCAGCCTCACGCGGATGAGACTTAGTGACGGGTTGCGGAGGATGAAACGGACGTCACAACCTCTCCTCGCCACCACAGCGTCAGCTTGCAGGTCAGAGGTGTTGAACCAGGCGGCGCTCCGACCAGAGAACTGTCTCGGCAAGATCGAACGACCGTCGACGGTCACGTCAACCACCAAGATCTGATTGGCGTCACCACCTTCACAGACGCCGACCTTGAAGCTGGATATCTCGAAGACGTAGTGTCCGACCGGCTTGAAGACGTGGTGGTAGTTCAGCTTGGATTTGGAGGGGACGAGGACCTCCTCGTCTATCCCATAGGCGTACAGTTTCGTCTCAGCTCTCATATCCCCACCAGAGCCTTCTTCATTGCGCGTTTCAGGCGTTTCTCTCATGAGAACGTCTCCCTCTTCGACGTGGCCCTCTTCTTGGCCGACATGACCGTGTCCACTAGCACGCATTCGAGGAACTTCTCAGCGACCATCAAGATCTCGCTGGCCTCGTCATAGTTAAACGCCTTCTTGGTGTACATCCTCTTGGACCTCACGGCCCCCTCCTGTGAACCCGACCGAAAAGACGCCGTACAGAAGCTTGTATATCGACTCGCTCAGGTCGATCGCTGGTACGCCTCCGAACCTGAAGTTGGACGACGCCAGGCTCGACAGGAGACTTGCCAGGTGACGAAAGACGTCGTCGACGTGATTCAACGCCCTGGAAACCAACTTCTTCTTCCTCTTCTTCATGCTGACCCCCTGTCCGACACTCGGTGGACCGAGGCCACGTATGGTTTATCCTTCGGACCCTTGACGAAATCCTTCCTGAAGTAGGTCAAGATGGCGACCCACTCACCCGTCCTCTTCGGCTCCATTCCTCTCTCCGAGAAGATCTTCCACCCGTCCGCGTCCAGCGGCCCCACATAGATCTTGTACCTCCTCCTCCGCAGGTCTCTCTCGACCTTCTCCAGCAACGGCAGGCTCCCCCGGCACACCCGCACCACCTCGTGCCCGCGCACGTCCCAGCGGTGCTGCCAGTTCCTCGGACGTGACGGAAATATCTTGCGCCGGTTCTCCTTCACGTAGCTCGCGGTCAAGTTCACGATGTAGAAGGGCGGCGGCGCGGGCATCTTCATCCCAGCGCCGCGCTTCCTAATCTTCTGCCACAGGAGCTTGTCGGAGAGGCCGCGCGGGCGCTCCTCCACGAGCGTCCTGTGCTCGTTCACGATCGAGACGAGGGCCTCAACGAGCCACGGGCCCCTGGTCACCCATATTTCGGACCAGACGCCGCCGGACATCAGGACCACCGGGCGGTACTCGATCACGGCGTCGCTCGTCATGGCGGCGAAGACCTCGAACACGATATCGCGTGACACGACAAGTCCCACGAGGCTCTTCTCGTGTCCGGAAGCGAAATCTCCCAGGCCGAGAGCGTGGACAACGACATCCTTGAGGGGAAGGGGCTCGGACGGGGCGAAGTAACAGACGTCGAAGGGGAGCTGCTCGGGGACGGGTTGGCTGGAGAGGTTCTCGTAGATGGACCTCAAGATCTCATTGATCTCGTCCCGGGGTCCGTCCTTGCCAACGACCTCGGCCTCCCTTTCCGTGAGCTTCTCGCCCATGCTCTTCTTCATGAGCAGCTCCACGAGGGCGAGGTGCTCGGGGCCGTGTTCGGTTTCTATGAGAGATGAGATCTGAGAGTAGGCGTACTTCGAGATGGACTCCGAGAGGACGCGCCAGCCGGCCGCCGGTACCTCGAACACCCTCGACTCCCTGAAGGCCGAGTGCATGGCCGAGATGTCCTCGTCGGTCAGGCCAGGCGGAGGAGCCTCCTGCCGGTTCTCTACTCTCCGGACGTCCTCGCGCGAGACCGTTCCGGAGCGAAGCATCTCCTTGATCATGGAGTCGCGAACCAGCGAACCCTTGCTCTTCCCGGTTCTCCTGGCCTCGTGGTCGAGCCGCTTGTGGACGCTGCGGGGAAGGCCGGATAAGGACATGATCGAGTCGCGTCCGCCGCCCTCCAGCCAGCTACCGACCTGGAGGTAGGTCGAGACGACACGCTCGTGGTCCTCCTTCGAGATCATCAAGGAAGCTCCATCAAAGTGATCTTCATGGAGTTAAACCGGACGGCGACTCCCCGTTCTTGTTAGTCGGCAAACTCATGGAGATTTGATCTCGGCGGGCAACTCCCGCAGCTCCTCGATGCACTTATCCCGGATATCCTTGAGCACCGGTAGCAGCTCGCGTTCCACGACATCGGCCGGCATGTGAACACCGGTGTGCCAGCGCGAGGTACGTCTGTCGGCCAGCGAAACGTAAATTTCATTTCGCGTCTCGCTCTTGACCCATCGCTCGCGCTCGGGTTTGTGGCGCTTCCATGCGCGAAGCATCGATTCGGCCGCGCTGATGCACTCTCGCAAGTCATGGGCCCTGCGGGCGAGGTCGGCGAGGCGGGATTCTTCAGCCTTGTTCACCACAGCACCTCCTCTCGGCCAACATCAGCCTCAGCTCCAGAGACTCATCAACCCTGTCATGATGGCGTTGGCCCGTTCACGAGCCTGGTCCGGAGTGATCTCAAGACCGTCGCGCAGGCGCAGCACGAGAATGGCCTCCGAGATCATGTTCCTCACGTCTTCGGTTGAGGCCGTGAAGTGGATCTTGATGACCTTCGGGCTCCGAATCGGTTTCCTCGACTCCAAGAATCTCTCACAACCACCACACCCTTCGACCTGGCCCTTGTGCTCGTGGTCGAAAAGCCTCCCCTTCAGTTCCGCGCTCATGTTACCTCCATTAAGCATGCATTCTCCTTCAGCCACTCCTCGATCCATCCCTCCGTGATTTTCGCGATGGGACTGGACTCTGGTTTGTCCCCACGCCTGATGGCCAAGAACCAGCACTCCGCCGGGCGGTTCATGTCCGGAGTGACACCCAGGTCGGTGTACTTACACCCGCGCACGCTGGCGAGCGTGCCAACGAGACAGGCACACTCTCCCTCATACGCGGAGCCGTCTATCCGACCGGCGCGCAGGGCCTCCAGCAGTCCTCTGGCTTCTGCCGACGCGGCCTTCAAGACGGCGTACAGATCGTCGCGAATGTGCGAGAGATCTGCTTCGTCGAGGCTGGCGCCGACGAGGTTGGCGCGGTCGAGGCGGGCGCCGACGAGGCTGGCGCGGTCGAGGCGGGCGCCGACGAGGTTGGCGCCGTCGAGGTTGGCGCGGTCGAGGCGGGCGTCGACGAGGCTGGCGTCGACGAGGCGGGCACCGTCGAGGCGGGCGCCGACGAGGTTGGCGCGGTCGAGGCGGGCGCGGTCGAGGCGGGCGCCGACGAGGCTGGCGCGGTCGAGGCGGGCGCCGACGAGGTTGGCGCCGACGAGGTTGGCGCGGTCGAGGCGGGCGTCGACGAGGCTGGCGCCGACGAGGCGGGCACCGTCGAGGCGGGCGCCGACGAGGTTGGCGCGGTCGAGGCGGGCGCGGTCGAGGCGGGCGCCGACGAGGTTGGCGCGGTCGAGGCGAGCGTCGACGAGGCTGGCGCCGTCGAGGTTGACGCCGACGAGGCTGGCGCTGTCGAGGTTGGCGCCGTCGAGGTTGGCGCCGACGAGGT
>Ga0187892_10006066_pt1 | contig 18330 bp, 15 predicted proteins | sample MA1701073metaG_FD_139345 | JGI IMG/M metagenome (GOLD analysis project Ga0187892, IMG submission 139345) | Bio-ooze microbial communities from a basaltic lava cave in the Kipuka Kanohina Cave System on the Island of Hawaii, USA - MA170107-3 metaG ... | reverse complement strand
CTTCTCGGAGTTCCTGCAGGAATGGACTTTGTTCGCGGAAGTCTCGCGTCGCCTCGAGTGCGTGGTCGCGGCGGAAACGGCGACGCCGCGGGGCGGCACGGCGACCTTGCGGACCGGCACCGCGCGCCGGCTCGTCGAGCCCCGTTCGCGCGCGGTCTCGGCCGCGTGGGCGGCGGGCGTGGCGGCCGTGATCCTCTTGGCGGCGGCCGTCGCGTACGTCACGCGACCCTCTTCGACCGCCTCCCCGGCCCCCACGGCGGGCGCCCCGGCTCCGACGCCGCCGGTGCCTGAGAGGACGCCGGACCCGGCGCCCGAGCCCGTCCTCCCGGTCCAAGCGCCGGCTCCTGCGGGAAAGCCGGCTTCCACGGAGGCGCCTGCTCCCGTCCCCCCGCCGAAGCGCGATCCGGAACCGCCCGAAGGTGGGCCGCCGACCCCCGAGAAGAAACCCGACCGCGCTCCCGAGCCCAAGCCGCCGCCTCCCGCGCCGCCTACGGTGGTTGCTCTGGCGACGCTGGAACGTGCGGACGGCGAGATTCAGATCGTCGGCCGCGCAGGGCGCCAGCCCGGCCGGGCGGGTGCGCTCATCCTCCCGGACCAGGGCCTCCAGGTCGGAGCCCGGAACGCGTCGGCCGTCGTGAAGTATGCCGACGGGACGCGCGTGGAACTGGGGCCCGACGCGGTTGTCGACCGCTTCACGGCGCGCGCGGTGCACCTGGCCCGAGGGTCGCTTTCGGCCGCCGTGGGAAAGCAGCCCGCCGGCTCGCCCCTGGCCTTCCTCACCCCGCACGCGGAAGCAACGGTTCTCGGGACTCGGCTCTCTCTGCTTGTCGCGCCGGCCTCCACCCGCCTCGAGGTGCGCGAGGGGAAAGTCAAGTTTCGCCGGCTGGAGGATGCGGCGGGAGTGGACGTGACAGCGGGGCACTTCGCCGTCGCGGAGAAGGGCGCGCGGCCCGAGTCCAAGCTCGTCCTCTTTGCGGCCGAATTCCAGGACGGCGTGGAAGGGTACGCGGGGACTCAGGACACCTACATCTTCGAGGGAGATGCCGCGCGCCCGTTCGGCTCGGCCGACGAGATCGAGGTGGACGGCGACGAGTCGGGGGGCAGGAACATCTGGGCGCTGCTGAAGTGGGACCTCTCGTCGATCCCGCCGGGAGCAACGATCCGGTCCGCGGTCGTTACCCTCAGCATCACGGGCATCTCGAACAGCCCCGGGTACCAGCTGTACGAGGTCAAGGTCCCGTGGACCGAGGCGGACGCGACGTGGCGGCGCCCGTGGAGGATGCCCGGCCTGCGGCCCGGGACGGACCGGGGCACGGTCGCGCTGGGGGCCATCGCGCCGCGCAAGTCGGGCGAGGCGGCGATCCTTCTCTACGACGCGGCGGGGGTCGCGGCGGTCCAGGGCTGGGTCCGGAACTCGGCCTCGAACCACGGCTGCGTCATCGCCAACGAACTGAACTCGGACGGCTTCCGCTTCAGGAGCCGCGAGTACAAGGACCCCGCCCGCCGTCCGAAGCTCACCGTGACGTACACGCTGGGAACGAAATGACGGCCGCCGTACTGGCGCTCCTGCTCGCGCACGAAGATCTCGAACTGCAGATCGCGGAGGTGACGCGCCGTCTGGCGGACGAGCCGCGGAGCGCCGAGCTGCACCTGAAGCGCGGCGAGCTCCACCGGTTTCACGAAGACTGGGCCGCCGCCCGGGCCGACTACGACCGCGCCGCGCGGCTCGACCCCGCCCTGGCGGAGGTGGACCTGGCGCGGGGGCGGATGTGGCTGGGCGCGGGCAGTCCCGAGCAGGCCGAGGCGGCTCTGGACCGCTTTCTGGGGAAGCGGCCGGACCACGCGGCCGCGCTCCTCGAGCGGGCGCGCGCGCGCACGCGCCGGGGCCGCCACGCGGCCGCGACGGAGGATTTTACGCGCGCCCTTTCGCTCCTCGCCGAGCCCAAGCCGGACTTCTTCATCGAGCGCGCGCAGGCGCAGGCGGCCGCGGGCGAACGGGACGCGGCGGTGCGCGGTCTCGAGGAAGGCCTCCGGAAGATCGGGCCGATTGTGACCCTGGAGCTGGCGGCGCTCGACCTGGAGGTGGAGGGCCGCCGGTACGACGCGGCCCTGCGCCGGCTGGAGCGGCTGGCGGCGGGAACGCCCCGGCCCGAGCCGTGGCTCGTGCGCCGCGGCGAAGTGCTCCGCCAGGCCGCCCGCCCGCGCGAGGCGGCCGAAGCGTTCCGCGCCGCGCTCGCCGCGATCGAGTCGCTCCCGCCCTCCCGCCGGTCCGTGAAAGCGACGCGCGAGTTGGAGTCTCGCGCGCGCAACGGTGTGAAGGAGGCCGCCGAATAGTCTCCGGCCTTCCGTTCCGATCTCCCGATCTCCGGTCATCTCCCGATCTCCTCTCGTCTTCCCGCGGGAGTGTCCACGACTCGGCGATTCCCCACGACATGTTTCCCGTCCGCAGGTCATTGATCTCCAGGGAAGGGGAAGTTCAAGCGAACCCGACGAACCGAATCGGACCCCGCTCGGGGTCTGTCTGCTGGTAGGGAGGACACTCATGCGGACCCTGGTGCCGGCGACTTTGGGCACGGTCCTTCTGGCCGCCGCGCCCGCGTGGGCGCAAACTGTCACGCGCGGCCCGTACCTCCAGCAGGGGACGTCCAACACGGTCACCGTGCGCTGGAGGACCGGCACGGCGACCGACAGCCGCGTACGCTACGGGAACGCTCCCGGAAGCCTGACCTCGTTCGCCGACAACCCCGCCTCCAGGACGGAACACGAGGTGCGGGTCACCGGCCTCTCGGCCGACACGAAGTACTACTACTCGGTCGGCACGACCTCCCAGACTCTGGCTGGCGACTCCACCTGCTCCTTCGTCACTTCGCCCAACCCGGGGACGTCCAAGCCGACGCGCGTCTGGGTGATCGGCGACGCGGGCACGAATACGTCGAGCCAGCGCGCGGTCCGGGACGCCTACTACGCCTACACGGGGAATACGCACACCGACGTCTGGCTCCAGCTCGGCGACAACGCCTACAGCGACGGCACGGACGCCCAGTACCAGGCGGCCGTCTTCACCATGTACGCGACGCTGCTGCGCAAAACGGTGACCTGGCCCACGCTGGGAAACCACGACGGCCATTCCGCCGACTCGCCGACGATGACCGGCCCCTACTACAGCAGCTTCACCCTGCCTAAGAACGGCGAGGCCGGCGGGCTGCCGTCCGGCACGGAGGCGTACTACTCGTTCGACTACGGCAACATCCACTTCATGTGCCTGGATTCCTACGACACGAGCCGCGCCGTCGGCGGGACCATGCACACGTGGGTCAAGAACGACGCCGCCGCCACGACGCGCGACTGGCTCATCGCCTACTGGCACCATCCGCCGTACACCAAGGGTTCGCACAACTCGGACTCGGAGTCGGCCCTCGTCGACATGCGGAAGAACTTCCTCCCGATCCTCGAGGATGCGGGCGTCGACCTCGTCCTGTGCGGCCACAGCCACTCCTACGAGCGGTCGTTCCTCCTCGACGGCCACTACGGTCTTTCAAGCACCCTCACGACCTCGATGAAGAAGGACGGCGGCAGCGGCCGCGACCCGAACCCCTACCGGAAGTCGGGCGGCACGCAGCCCCACGAAGGCGCGGTCTACGTCGTCGCCGGGAGCTCCGGAAAGACGAGCGGCGGTTCGCTCAACCACCCGGCGATGTTCATTTCGCTCAATAACCTCGGGTCGCTGGTCCTCGACATCAACGGCTCCCGTCTCGACGCGAAGTTTCTCCGTGAGAACGGGTCGGTCGCGGACTCGTTCGCGATCGTGAAGGGCGCCGCGCCGCCGCCTCCCGCGGGCGACACCACTCCGCCCACGGTCACGGTTTCGACCCCGACCAATGCGGCGAGCCACTCGACGGCCTCCACGCCGGTTACGGTCGGCGGCTCCGCCTCGGACGCCGTGGGCGTGACCCAAGTGCGCTGGTCCAACGCGGCGACGGGCGGGAGCGGGGTCGCTTCCGGAACGACGTCCTGGAGCGCGGCCGTCGCGCTCGCGTCCGGGAGCAACGCGATCACCGTGACGGCGCAGGACGCCGCGGGCAACACGGCGACCGATACGATCACGGTCACCTACACGCCTCCGGCCGGAGATACGACGAGGCCCGCGATCACGATCACCGGACCCAGCTCCACCGGGAATTACACCGCGACGACGGAGCCGGTGACCGTGAGCGGCACGGCCTCCGACAACGTATCGGTGGCGACCGTGACCTGGTCCAATGCGGCCACGGGCGACACGGGAACGGCCTCGGGGACGACCTCGTGGAGCAACTCGATCGAGCTGGCCGCTGGCGCGAACACGATCATGGTCACCGCCTACGACGGGTCGGGGAACTCGCGGTCGGCCACGATCACGGTGACGTACGATCCACCCGCGGGCGGGGGCGCCGCGGGAGCCGACGAAGGCGAGGAAGGGATCGTTCACGACACGTGCTCGCTCGGGTCGATCGGCGGCCGGGCCGATGCGCCGGCGCGGGCGTTCGTCCTGCCGGGGCTGGCGGCGCTTTTCCTCCTTTTCCTCCATCGACGTTGAAAAGCGCCGGCGGCTCGATTAATGTAGGCCGTGACCCCGACCAAGTGGGCGCTCGGCATTCTCGGCGGGGCGGCGCTGGCCGCGGCGGCGCTCGCGGTCGTCGGCCGCCGGCCGACGCTGGACCCGGAGGCGGCGCGGCGCGTCGTCGCCGATTACGCTCGACTGCTTCACGCCGGGTATTCGGAATCCGCGGCGCTCGCCGCCGTCCTCCGCGACGAAATCCGCGTGTTCCTCGAACAGCCGAGCGCCGCCGGGCTGGAGGCCTGCAAGGCAGCCTGGCTCCGCGCGCGTCCGCCCTACCTTCAGACCGAAGTCGCCCGGTTCTCCGGAGGGCCCATCGACCGCAGCCCGGACGGGCCCGAGACGTCCATCAATGCCTGGCCGCTCGACGAGAGCTTCCTGGAATCGCTGATCGACGATGCCGCACGGTATCCGACCCTCGATGAACCCGTGCTTCGAAAGTCGAACGGCGCCGGCGGCGAGGCGAACATCACGACGGGCTGGCACGCGATCGAATTCCTTCTCTGGGGTCAGGACCTGAGCCCGGGTCCCGGCGGAGGCACCCGGCCCCTTACGGATTTCGTGGCGGCCGCGAACGCCGCCCGGAGGCGCGAGTACCTCAAGGTGTGCGCGGACCTGCTGGTGAAAGATTTGTCGTGGGTCCGCGACCAGTGGGCGCCGGGTCGCAGCGGAAACTACCTCGCCGAGTTCCTGGCCTTGCCGCCCGAGACCGCCCTCTCCCGCCTCATGACGGGCCTGGGGACGATGGCGGTCGGCGAGCTTAGGGGCGAGCGTCTCTCGGTGCCGTTCACCTTGAAGGACAAGGAAGAGGAGCACTCCTGCTTCAGCGACTCGACGCATCTCGACCACCTGAACGACGCGATCGGGATCCGAAAGGTGTGGGAGGCGGGACTGCGGGACCTGGCGGCGCGGTCGGACCGCGGCCTGGCCGACGCGGTCGGCCGGTCGATCGAGGAGACGATCGAGGCCTTGCGGAGTCCGGACCTCAACCCGTTCGACCAGGCGATCCTGGGCGACGACTCGCGACCCGGGCGGAAGGCCATCCAGAAAGCGCTCGACGCGCTGGCGCGCTTCAACGAATCCTTCACGCGGCTTGCCACCAAGATGGGCATTCCTGTATCGACGAGGCTTCCGTGAGGAGTCTGGCCGTCGCGGTCCTGCTCCTCGCGGGATGCGGCAAGCGCCCGGAAGCGCCTCTTGAGCGGCTTAGCGGAGGAGCCACGACGGTGTTCGACGTCTCCGAAAACGCGTTCGGCTTTCCGGCCGCCAACCTTGCGGCGGCGCGGACGAACGCTTTTTTCGCCGGCAACTCGCTCTTCCGGGCCAACTGGGTGATCGCGCCCGCCTCGACCGAAGCGCGCGACGGTCTGGGACCGCTCTACAACGCGGTTTCGTGCTCGTCCTGCCACTTCAAGGACGGGCGAGGGACGCTCCCCGCGGGGCTCCTGCTGAGGATCGGCCCGGACGCCACTTACGGCGACCAGGTCCAACCCCTGGCGGTGCCGGGCGTGCCCGCGGAGGCCGCGCCGCGGGTCGAATATATCGAAGCTCCCGGCCGGTTTGGCGACGGGACTCCCTATTCGCTGCGCCGTCCCGTCTACCGCCTGGAGAACCCGGGGTACGGTCCGCTGCCGAAGGACCTCCTCCTCTCGCCGCGCCTGGCGCCTGCGATTTTCGGGACCGGACTCCTCGAGGCCATCCCCGAGGACGCGTTGCTGGCGCGTGCGGACGCCTCGGACGCCGATCGCGATGGCATTTCCGGCCGACCCAACCGCGTTCGCGACGTCCGCGCGGGCCGGACGGTGCTTGGCCGGTTCGGCTGGAAGGCCAACCAGCCCACGGCGGAGCAGCAGATCGCAGGCGCGTTCCTGGGCGACATGGGAATCACGTCGCCGCTGTTTCCGGGCGAGAACCACACGGCGGAGCAAAAGGAATGCGCCGGCCGGCCGAACGGCGGGTCGCCGGAAATCGATCAGGAGAAGCTCGACTTCGTGACTTTCTACGTCAAGACGCTCGCGGTGCCGGGCCGCCGCGCCCCGGACGACCCGCAGGTGCGGCGCGGGAAGAAGCTCTTCGACGCGGCGTGCGCGAAGTGCCACGTCCCCCGGCATGTCACGGGCGACGCTCCCCGGTTTCCCGAACTGTCGCGGCAGACGATCTTTCCGTACACGGACCTCCTGCTCCACGACATGGGAGAGGGGCTGGCGGACGGGCGTCCCGATTCCCTGGCGGACGGCCGCGAATGGCGGACCCCGCCGCTGTGGGGAATCGGCTTGGCCGAACGCGTGGGAGGGGCGGTGTTCTTTCTCCACGACGGCCGCGCGCGGAGCCTGGCGGAGGCGATTCTTTGGCACGGAGGCGAGGGGGAGGCCGCCCGAGAGACCTTCAGGAACCTTCCGGCCGCGGACCGGGAGGCGCTCCTCGCCTTCTTGAGGGACCTGTGAAGTGCGTGGCCTGGGTCGCTGCGTCGCTCGCCGTCGGCGGGATCGCCGCGGGGGTCTTCGTTCTGTCGCGGAACGGCGGGCCTTCGGCGAAGGAGCGGCTGCTCCTGGACCTCGCGGACGGCGTGATCCTTCCGAACTACAGGACGTTTGCCGACCGTGCCGGGGCGCTCCGGCTGACGGCGGCCCTCTTCGCGAGGGCCCCATCGCCGGAGGCGCTGCGCGCCGTGCAGGACGCGTGGAAAGCTGCCCGGAGGGCCTGGGGGGTGTGCGAAGCGCACTTGATCGGCCCGGAAGAAGACCGTCTCCTCCACGCCAAAATCGACACCTCGCCCGCCTCGGTCGAAGAGGTCCTCGCGGGATCCGATCGACTTGACGCGGCCTTCGTCGAGGGCCTGGGAGGCCATCGCAAGGGCTTCCTGGCGATCGAGGCGTTGCTCTTCGGCGACGCGAAGATTCTCGACGGCCAGGAGGGCGAGCGGCGCAGGCAGTTCCTGGCCGCGCTGTGCATGAACCTCGAGGCGGTGGCGTGTGAGATCCGCGACTTGTGGGAGCCGTCGGCGGGCAACTTCGCCGCGCGGTTCACGAAGCCGGGCCGCGGGGGGTCGCCTTATCCTTCGGCGGATGCGGCGCTCGACGACCTGATCAATCGAGTGGTCCAGTTCGCGGAGCAGACGAAAGACGCGCGGTTGGGGCGGCCGTTGGGCGTCCTCAGGACGGGAACCGGAGTGCCGCAGCCGGACCAGGTGGAGGCCCGGAGGAGCGGCCATTCGCTCGAGGATCTCCGCGCGGACCTCGAGGGGATCGAGAAAGTGCACGAGAAGCTCTCCGGGGAGGTGGCGAAGGGGAGCGCGGAGCTCGACGAATCGCTTCGCTTTGCGATCCGCAAGTCCAAGGAGGACGTGGCCGCGATACCGGCGCCGCTCGAGGAGGCGGTGGTCCAGCACCCCGATCACGTGCTGAACGCCTACAACATGATCAAGGTGCTCCGCGACCGCCTGGCGGTGCACCTGGTGGCGGTTTACAAGAGCAGTCTGAGGTTCAGCGACTTCGATGGGGACTAGAGCCTTTGATCGTGTCGACGGTGCCGGCCTTGCCGCGTTCCGCGCGGCGTTTGGGGTGCTCCTTCTGGTGCTCGTGGGGCGCTACTTCCTCAACGGTTGGATCGATGCCCAATTCTACGAGCCCGCGCTCTTCTTCCCATGGCCTGGCCTGGAGTGGGTTCGGCCTTGGCCGTGGCCGCGGATGCACGTCCATTTCGCGGCGCTGGGAACTTTGGCGGCGGCCCTCACGATCGGCTTCTTTGCGCGATGGAGCGCGTTTCTTTTCGGCCTGGGATTTACGTACGTGTGGCTGATCGATCGAACGAACTACCTGAACCACTATTACTTGATCAGCCTGCTCTGCGGAATTCTCGCGGTCGTCCCCGCCTCGCGCACGGTGCCCAGGTGGGGCCTGTGGCTTCTCCGGTTCCAGGTGGGACTTGTCTATTTCTTCGCGGGCGTGGCGAAGCTGGAGCCGGACTGGCTCCTGAGGGGGCAACCGCTGCGCCTTTGGCTCGCGCAGTCGGGATGGCCGCCCGAGCTGGCGCTCTTCTTCAGCTGGGCGGGCGCGGCGTTCGACCTCGCCATCCCGTTCCTCCTGCTGTGGCGCCGGACGAGGCTCCCGGCGTTCGGGCTCCTGGTCGTTTTCCATGCGGCGACGGCGGTGCTCTTCCCGATCGGGCTCTTTCCGTGGGTCATGGTTGTGGCGGCGCTGGCGTTCTTCTCGCCGGACTGGCCGCGGCGTCTGTTCCGTCGAACGACGGCCGTCTCGCCTCAGCCGGCCCGCCCGTCGCGTGCGATCGTGACGGCCCTTGCGGTGTACGCGCTCGTTCAGGTTCTGGTTCCGCTGCGGCATGCTCTCTATCCCGGCGACGTCCTCTGGACCGAAGAGGGCTTCCGCTTTTCGTGGCGCGTCATGCTGATCGAGAAGACCGCGGATGCCCGGTTCTTCGCGGACGACGTCGCGGTGCGAGTCGAGGAGTACCTGACACCGGTCCAGGCGCGCCAGATGTCCACGCAGCCCGACCTGATCCGCGACTTCGCTCGGCTCGTGAGCCGTCGGCTCGGCACGCCCGTCCGCGCGGAGGTGTGGGCCTCCCTGAACGGCCGGCCCGCCGCCCGCCTGATCGATGTGACAAGATAGCGACGCGATTCTGTCATACCGAAGAAAATCCTCGGCTCGGGGTTCACCCGTCGAGTAGGCTCTACGGTCATGAAGACGCTTCCGCCCTGGCGGGCGGCCGACCTTCCCGCCCCGCCGCCGTTCTCGTTCCGCAACATGATCGCCGTCATCGGCCCGGGCACGATCGCGCTCTCCATGTCGATCGGAGGCGGCGAGTGGCTGCTCGGGCCTACCACGATCGTCAAGTACGGCTTCTCCATGATGTGGATCGTGACCGTCTCGGTCCTCGTCCAGCTCATGATGAACCTTCAGTTCGTCCGGTACACGCTGTACACGGGCGAGCCGATCGTCAACGGCTTCATGCGCACGGCGCCCGGCCCGTGGTTTTGGGCGGTCGTGTACCTCGTCCTGGCCGCCTGCCAGGCCGGATGGCCGGCGTGGGCTGCCAACTCCGCCTCGACGCTCTTCGGCGCGTGGCACCACCGACTCCCGGGGACGCAGCCGGGGGTAGACGACAGCCGCATGATGCTCTACCTGGGCATCGGCACCTACGTCCTGTGCGTGCTCATCGTGGCGTTCGGCGGGAAGGTCGAGCGGATGCTGGAGATCGTCAACTGGTTCATGGTGATCTTCATCGTCGGCTTTCTGCTCGTCGTCGACATTCTCTTCGTGCCTGCCGACGTGTGGTGGAAGGGCTTGGCGGGTCATTTCCACCTGGGTTGGCTCCCCAAGGGAGGACAAGGAGTCGATTGGATCCTCCTGGGCGCGTTTGCCGCGTACGCGGGGGCGGGCGGAATCTCCAACCTCTGGATGACCAACTGGGTCCGCGACAAAGGCATGGGCATGGGAAGCGTCGTCGGCTACATTCCCTCCGCGGTCGGCGGAAAAGTGGTCAAGGTGTCCCCGACCGGGAGCGCCTTCCCCCCGAACGCGGAAAACATGACCCGCTGGCGCCAGTGGTGGAAGTACGCGCACATCGACCAGGTCTGCGTCTGGGCCGTGGGCTGCTTCCTCGGCATGTACCTCAACGTCATTCTCGCCGCCGCGCTGATCCCGCCGGGGACGGACATCGGGACGGGACTCGCCCCGGGCGCGAATCAGGCCAAGTACCTTTCCGAGGCGGCGGCGGCCAAGTTCGGAACTCCGGTGGCCGGCGACGTCCTCTGGTTCGTCACGCTCCTCAACGGTTTCTGGATCCTCTTCGGAACCCAGCTCGCCTTCATCGACGGGTTCGTCCGCCTGGCCACGGACGTCCTGTGGACCGCGAGCGAAAAGATCCGAAACGCGACGAAGGGCGACATCCGAAAAGTCTATTACACCCTCCTGGTCCTGTACGCGGGATGGGGGTGCTTCGCCATGAGTCTCAAACAGCCGCTGACGCTCCTCAAGATCTCGGCCAACGTCGCGGGCGTCGTTTTCGTGTTCGCGGGGCTGCACGTTCTTCGCTCGAACAAAATCCTGCTGCCCAAGGAAGTCCAGAGCCCGTTCTGGCAGCGCGCCATCGTGGGCTTCGGGGTCCTCTTCTACGGCTTCTTCTCCGTGATGAACCTGATCGTTCTCCTCCGCGGGAAACCATGAAAACTGAGTCCGTCCGCACGATCGCCGTGATGGGCCTGGGGACCATGGGGCACGGGATTGCCCAGGCGTTCGCCGCCGGCGGATACCCCGTCCGGTGCTGGGACACCGAACCCTCGGTCGCCCGCTCGCTGCACTCGCGCGTGAGGAAAAACCTCAAGGAATTCGTAGCGGCCGGCCTCGAGCGGCCGCGCAACGCCGATCGCGCCCTCTCGCGGATCGCCGTGTGCAGGACCGAGGAAGAAGCGGTCGGGTCGTCCCAGTTCGTGATTGAGGTCGTCCGCGAAGACCTCTCGCTCAAGCAGAAGCTGTTCGCCCGGTGGGAAGGCATGGCCGCGGACTCGACGATCTTCGCCAGCAATTCGTCGTCGTTCCCGATCCGCCAGTCGGCTTCCAGAATGAAGCGCCAGGATCGGGCGATCGTCGCCCACTGGTTCAACCCGCCCCACCTCGTGCCCACCGTGGAGGTCGTCCCCGGGAGGCGGACGTCGGCGCGGACCACCCGGCTGACGCTGGAGGTTCTGCGGCGCATCGGAAAGCAGGCGGTCCTGCTCAAGAAGGAAATCCCCGGGTTTCTGGTCAACCGGGTGCAGATCGCCATGTATCGCGAGCTCTGGTCGCTCTGGAGCCGCGGCGTCGCGAGTCCTGAAGATATCGACGCCGCGATGCGGGGAAGCGTGGGCTTTCGTATGGCCGCGATGGGCCCGTTGGAGGTCTGCGACTTCGGGGGCCTCGACATTCAGACGACGGTGTTCCGGAGCCTCATCCCCCACATCGAGTCCGGACCCGCGCTGCCCGGAAAGCTGCGCGACCTCGTCCGGTCGGGAGGGTACGGGGTCAAGTCGGGGAAGGGATTCTATTCGTACACGCCAGCGACAGCCGCCCGCAGGCGGTCGCTTCGCGATCAACGCTTCTTAGGGTTGCTCAAGATGCTTTATCGATCCAACGGAGGGTCATGACATGGCCGCTACCCGGAAAGTGATCATCACCTGCGCGGTGACCGGGGCGATCCACACGCCTTCCATGTCGCCCCACCTGCCCATTACCCCGGAAGAGATCGCGGAGGCGGCCGTCGGGGCGGCGCGCGCCGGGGCCGCCATCGTGCACCTTCACGCCCGAAAGCCCGACGACGGCCGGCCGAGCCAGGACCCCAACCTGTTCCGCCAGTTCCTGCCGAAGATCAAGGCGGCGGCGGACGTGGTGATCAACCTGACCACGGGCGGCGCGCCGACCATGACGGTGGAGGAGCGCCTCCAGCCGGCGGTCCAGCTCAAGCCCGAGGTGGCGTCGCTCAACATGGGCTCGATGAACTTCGGGCTGTACGAGCTGCTCGACCGCTTCAAGGACTTCAAGTACGACTGGGAGCGGCCCTATCTTTCGGGCAGCCACGACCTCATCTTCAAGAACACCTTCCGGGACATCGCGAACATCCTGGAGTCCTGCGGCCACAACGGGACGCGCTTTGAGATCGAGTGCTACGACATCGGGCACCTGTACACGGCGGCGCACTTCGTGGACCGCGGCCTTCTGAAACCGCCGCTCTTCATCCAATCCGTATTCGGAATCCGGGGCGGCATCGGGCCTCACCCGGAGGACGTTCTCCACATGAAGCGGACCGCGGACCGCCTGTTCGGAAGCGACTACCACTGGTCCGTCCTGGGCGCGGGGCGCAACCAGATGTATGTGGCGACGCAGTCGGCGGTCATGGGCGGCCACGTGCGCGTGGGGCTGGAGGACAGCCTCTATATCCGGAAGGGGGAGCTGGCGCGCACCAACGCCGACCAAGTGAAGACCATCCGGGGCATCCTTGAGGCCTTGTCGCTGGAAATCGCCACGCCGGACGAAGCCCGCGCGATGCTGGCCCTGAAGGGCCGAACCAACGTCGCCTTCTGACGTGTAACAGAATGATGCGATCATTCCGTTACACGGGGTCTGACCCGGTGTAACGGAATGATCGCATCATTCTGTTACACCAGCGATCTCAGCACGCGGCCCAGCTTCGCGGGGTCGTGGCGGATGTGATGGAGGCCCGCCAGCATGCCTTTGCCGGCCGGGCGCGCATAAAGCGTGAGGACGTCCTTGCCTTCGGGCTCGAGGAGGTCCGCCTTCACGACCCGCGTCTCCCGCAGGCCGTCGACGTCCAGCCGGACGGGCTCCGCCCCGTCGCGCCGGTAGGCGCGCAGCCATTTGTCGGGCGGTCGCTGGGTGTTCACGATCGCCACGTCCGGTGCCGTCCCCAGGTACTGAGAGAACGTCTCGATGTGGTCCCGCGCGCTCATGCCGTCGGTCTGGCCCGGCTGGGTCATGATGTTGACGACCTGGACCTTGCGCGCGGGCGAGACGCGGAGCGCCGTCTGGATCCCGCGTGTCAGAAGCGCCGAGATGATCCCGGTCATGAAGGAGCCGGGACAGAAGACGATCAGGTCGGCGTGCGCGATCGCCCGGATGCAGGCCGGGAGGCAGGTCACGACCGGCCAGTGGAAAAGTCGGCGGATCGGCACGCGGGGGGTTCGCTGGACGATCTCCCATTCGCCCCGGACCATGCGGCCGTCGGCCAGCTCGGCGCAGACGTGGGTGGACTGGTCGGAGACGGGGAGGATCGTGTGCGGCACCCCCAGCTCGCGCCGGAGCGCGTCCACGCCCTCGGACAGCGAGCCGGTCATCCGGATGAGCGCGCAGACGAGCAGGTTCCCCAGGCTCACGCCGTCCAGGTCGCCTTCGCGGAAACGGTAGCGCAACAGCCGGGCGAACAGGCGGTCGTCCTCGGCGAGCGAGGCCAGGCAGTTGCGGATGTCGCCGACCTGGGGGATGCCGAAGATGCGCCGGAGGAGCCCGCTGTGGCCGCCGTTGTCGGTCACCCCGACGAGGGCGGTGATGTCGAAGGGGTATTTCGAGAGGCAGCGGAGCACTTGAGACTGTCCGGTCCCGCCTCCGAGACAGACGATCCGCCGGCGCCGCATGGGCGTCAAGTCTAGCAACGGGCGGCGGCGCTGTGTACACTCCCCACGTGCCCGACCTCGTCCGGCAGTTTCTGACGCTTTTCCCGATCGGCCTCGGCATCGGATTCGTCGGCAGCCTGATCGGCGTCGGGGGAGGGTTCTTCGTCGTTCCGCTCCTCCTCCTGGCGCTGGAGGGGTTCACCAAGGAGTCGGCCACGGCCGCGTCGCTGGGCATCGTCTTCCTGGGTTCGCTCTCGGCGACCGTCGGAAACGTGCGGCGCCGGCGCGTCGACTACCGCACGGGCCTCGTCATGGCGGCGGGCACGCTGCCGGGGGCGTGGCTGGGGCGGGTGATGATCGACTGGTTCTCCGACCGCGCTTTCCGCTACGCCTTCGCGGGCCTCCTGGCGTCGATCGCGTTCTATCTCATCTTCGTCCGGCTGAAGCAGGGCAAGGGTCTCATTCGGGGAACGCCTCGCGAAGTGCGGGATTCGGAAGGGCAGCGGTACGCCTACGAAGTAAACCTTCCCGCGGGGTTCGCGGCGAGTCTGGGAGTCGGCGTCATTTCTTCGCTCTTCGGGGTCGGAGGCGGACTGATTCTAGTGCCGTTCATGGTGATCGTGTTCGGGGCCCCCACGATCGTGGCGACGTCGTGCGCGCAGTTCGTCTTCGTCTTTACGACGGCCGCGGGAGTAGCGGTGGCGGCGGCCGGGGGTCAGATGACGGGGCCGGGACTCGGGGTCGTGCTCACCATGGGCCCCGGCGCCGTGCTCGGCGCGCAGCTCGGGGTGGCGGCGGCCAAGAGGGTGCCGGAACGTCTGATCCGGGGGACCATTTCGGCGGTTCTCATCGGGGTGGCGGCCCTGATGTTCCTTCGGCGATGAGAGGTTGTCTTGAAATTGGTCTCGTCGCTTGGGGTACTTCCCGGTCTGCGATTCGAACCTTGACCGCGGCGCGGGGCGGCGTATAATTCTTTGGGAAGCCCGTAGGTAGGAAAAGGGGGGCCGCGGCGGGAGAGGGCTCCGGGGGAGCGTCCCGCCTGGCGGCCGTGGAAGGTTCACGTGGCGCTCCGCATCTCCGGCCGTACGCCCGCACCGGTTTTCCACCCCACGCCTCCGCACGCGGACATCCCGCACCTTTGGTCATGACCCGGGGGATCGTATTCCAAGGCCCGTCCGGGCGCTTCCGCGCCCACGCGGGCCTCTTTGTTTGATTCGTAACGGGAAAGGAGGAGAAGCGGGAGCCGGGCTTCGGTAGGAACAAGGCCGTTGGGTGCTATGCAAGAAGAAAGGGTTGCTATGTCGACGTTCACCGACAAGACGTTGAAGTGCGTCGAGTGCGGGGCCGATTTCACGTACACCGCCAGCGAGCAGGAACTTCACAAGTCCCTGGGATATCAGAACGAACCCAAGCGCTGCACGCCGTGCCGCGAGGCCAAGAGGGTGAGGAAGGGCGGTCCGGGCGGGGGGCCCCGCGGGGCCGGCGGCGGCATGCGCGGCGGGGGCGGCGGAGCTCCGCGCGAGTTCTTCACGGCCGTGTGCGCCGAATGCGGCAAGGAGGCCCAGCTTCCCTTCAAGCCCCGGGGCGACCGTCCCGTCTACTGCAGCGACTGCTTCTCCAAGAAGCGCACGACGATCTAAACCTGCGAACCCCCCGCGACCCCGTCCTCCCGGGCGGGGTCGCGTTATTTTTTGATCGATTCCCTTGACGCGGGCCCGCCGCCGGCGTATCATTATGAGACTGAGACTCAGTCTCAAATATGCCGGAGCAGCTGAAGGCCATCCAGGAGTTCATGAAGTCCCGCGGGCTCAAGCTCACGGGACCCCGCCGGCGCGTCGTCGAAAAACTCCTCACCGTCAAGGGCCACGTCGCCGCCGACGACCTCCTCGAACTCCTCCGGCGCGACAAGACTCCCGTCTCCAAAGCCACCGTCTACCGCACCCTCGCCCTCGTCAGCCAGTCCGGCCTCATCGACGGCCACGACTTCGAACGCGGGAAGCGAGTGTACGAGCCCATGGTCGGCCGCGCCCACCACGACCATATGTTCTGCATCTCCTGCGCCAAGGTCATCGAATTCGCCGAGGAAGCCATCGAGCGCCTCCAGGACATGGTCGTCGCCCGCTACCGCTTTACTCCCGTCTACCACAGCCACAAGATCTTCGGGTACTGCGAGGACTGTACCCCCAAGCCCAAGGCGGCGCACCGATGACCTTGAACGAACTGGAGCTGAACCGCTCCGGCGCGATCCTCGCCGTCTCCGGACGCGGGGCCGTCGCCCAGCGCCTCCTCGCCATGGGATTCCTGCCCGGCACGCCCGTCCGCGTCGTCCAGGTCGCCCCCTTCGGCGACCCCATCACGGTCGAGCTCGACGGCTGGCGCGTCAGCCTCCGCCTGGCCGAGGCGGCCACGCTCTCCGTCGCCGCGGAGGGGCGCCCATGAGCACGCAAACCGTCGCCGCCCCGGCCGAAACGGCCGTCGTCGCCGTGGCCGGAAACCCCAACACCGGGAAGAGCACGCTCTTCAACACCCTCACCGGCGCCCGCCAGCAGGTGGGCAACTACCCCGGCATCACCGTCGAGCGCCGCCTGGGCGCCTGCCGGATCGGCGAGGCCACGGTCTCCTTCCTGGACCTGCCGGGGGCGTACAGCCTCGCCGCCGCCAGCCAGGACGAACAGGTCGTCGTCGACGTCCTGACGGGCCGCCTGCCCGGCGAAACCCGGCCCCGCGCCGTCGTCTGCGTCGTCGACGCCACCAACCTCCGCCGGAACCTCTTCCTCGCGTCCCAGGTCGCCGAGACGGGCCTCGCGGTCGTCATCGCGCTCAACATGATCGACGAGGCCGAGGCGCGCGGGATCCGGATCGACGTGCCCAAACTCGCCGAGCGCCTCGGCGTGCCCGTCGTCCCCACCGTGGCCACCCGCGGGAAGGGCCTCGACGAGCTGAAGGCCGCGGTGGTCCGCTCGCTGGCGTCCCCGGGCCGATTCCCGCCGGTGCCCTGGCCGGACGCCGTTCGCGATGCCGCGCGCGAGATCTCGCAGGCCGCCGGCCGCGAGCTCTCTCCCGCTGAGGCGCATCGCCTTCTCTTCGACCTCGATCCCGCCGCCCCCGCGCAGGACGGCCTGGCCGCCGCGCAGGTCCGCGCCCGCCAGGGCCTCGAGCGCGCGGGTCTCGACCCCGTGAGCGCGGAGGCGCTCCTCCGGTACCGCCACATCGAGGCGCTTCTGCAGGGGACGGTGACGCAGGTCGACCCGCGCCAGGCCGGCCGCGCCTACGCGGTGGACCGGTTCCTGACGCACCGCTTCTGGGGGCTCCTCGTCTTCACGGTTCTCATGTTCGTGGTCTTCTCGTCGATCTACTGGATCGCGCAGCCGATCATGGAAGCCGTGGACAGTCTGTTTGTGCTGGCGGCGGAGAAGGCCGGCGAGGCGCTCGCGAGCCGTCCGATGCTGCAGAGCCTCGTGGCCGAGGGAGTGATCCCGGGCGTAGGCGGTGTCCTCATCTTCCTCCCGCAGATCCTGATCCTCTTCTTTTTCATCGCGGTCCTCGAGGACACGGGGTACATGGCCCGCGCGGCCTTTCTCATGGATAAGGTCTTCAGCTGGACGGGCCTGAACGGCAAGAGTTTCGTCCCGATGCTCTCGAGCTTCGCCTGCGCGGTGCCTTCGATCCTGGCAACGCGGACGATCGAGGACCCGAAGGCGAGGCTCTCGACCATCCTGGTGTCGCCCCTCATGAGCTGCTCGGCGCGCCTTCCGGTCTACGTGCTCCTCATCGGGGCGTTCATCGAGCCTCGGTACGGCGCGCTCTGGGCGGGCGCGGCGCTCTTCGCGCTTCACCTTCTGGGTCTGGTGGTGGCGATCCCGATCGCGTTCTTCATCAACCGGTTCCTCCTCAAGCTGCGCTCGCTCCCGTTCATCCTAGAGATGCCGCCCTACCGGCGCCCGTCGGTTCGGGGGGTCCTCCTGCGGATGTACCGGAGCGGCTCCGAGTTCGTGGTCCGGGCGGGCACGGTGATTTTCGCCTTCTCGATCGTGATCTGGGCGCTCACGTATTTCCCGCGGCCCGCGAGTGTCGAGGAGGAGGTCCGGCGGTCCCGCGCGCCGGCGGCCGAGGAGAAAGAGATCGAGCGGGCCGTCAAGAGCGCCTACCTCGAGCAGAGCCTGATGGGGCGGTTCGGGAAGGCGGTCCAGCCGGCCTTCGCGCCGGCGGGGTTCGACTGGAAGATCACCGTCGCCGTCCTGGCGGCGTTCCCGGCGCGGGAGGTGCTGGTCTCGACGCTGGGGATCATCTACGCCGAGGAGGGCGCGGAGGACGACCCAGGCCTCCGGGCGAGCCTGTCCGCGGCCCGGTGGCCGGACGGGCGGCCGGTGTACACGCCGCTGGTGGCGGTCGCCGTCATGGTCTTCTTCGCGTTCTGTCTCCAATGCGGGTCGACGGTGGCGGTGATCGCGCGGGAGTCGAGCTGGAAGTGGGCGGGGTTCGCGTTCGCGTACATGACGGGCCTGGCGTGGCTGGGCGCGGTGGCGGTCTACCAGATCGGGACGGCGATCGCCGGAAAGGGAGGAGCGGCATGATCCTGGACGGAATGGTCGTGGGAGGCGTGGTGGCGGCGGCG
>Ga0187892_10006065_pt1 | contig 18331 bp, 23 predicted proteins | sample MA1701073metaG_FD_139345 | JGI IMG/M metagenome (GOLD analysis project Ga0187892, IMG submission 139345) | Bio-ooze microbial communities from a basaltic lava cave in the Kipuka Kanohina Cave System on the Island of Hawaii, USA - MA170107-3 metaG ... | reverse complement strand
TCTTCACTACAGCCACTTTTCGCCAATTCGTTGCACCACCGGGTTTACAAATCAAATCGTTACCAATGCTAGTGACGCGAAAAATCCGGAAAAGGAGAACGAATCGGCTAAGTCGGGTTAGGATGGCCCGAGAACGCCGCGCAGGTCGCCTCCTCAGCGCAGATGGAGGAAGGTATCCTCGTCATCTACTACTCGACGGTGTTTCCAAAGTACGCCGCTCAGCGGGCGACCTTCGACCAACGCGACACCGCCCTCGCCGTCTCCTTCACCTCGCGATACGAGATCTGGCTTGCCGTCCACTCGCTTCTCTACTACCAGGACCAGCAGGCAGCCACCGACCAGATGAACAACTGGCCGAAGACAGGCCCGAGGTGGCCGATGAACAGGAACGACAGGAGCGCCACCGCATCGCCACCCTCGCTTCCATGTTTGCCACTCGTGAAGTGCAGATGCCACCCGAGGCCGTCGAGGCTGAGTAGCCCTGCGTTGCAGCGCACGCCGCGAACTAAAGGGGCCAGGCGCATATTTTCAAATGCAAAGATGTCACGCTGAAAGGATCTATTCCCCTGAGCGGCGGCCGACCGTCTGCATGACTCGACTCGTCCCTGCCGCCGATGTCGGCGTCATCAACCAGCGGACATGACCGGCCATCAGCACCTAGGCGTGTACCTTGCAGGCGGGCGTGCTCGCTACGATTTTCTTCACAAGCTCTCAACGGCGTACGATGTCACCGATGGCGGCAATAAACCGCTGCACGTCATCGGCGCTGATGGCGCCCATCGCGGACACGCGGAACAAGATCTTGGCAAACGCCGACTGCCCTGCGTAAATCACGAATCCATGCTGTTTCAACCGGTCGTGGAGCGTGAGGTACTCCATCCCTTCAGGCAAATGGAAGGAATTTAAAACCACGGAGCATACCGCCGCCGGCAGCAGCGGCCGGATCCCTACTGCGGCGAGACCCTCGCGGATCCGCGTGATGTGCTCTCGGTAACGCCGCTGGCGCATGCTCCATCCGCCCTCCTCTTTCAGTTCCGATAAGGCCTCGTCGAGGGCGTAGAAGCCTTGCACGGTTTGCGTATACGGCGTACTGCCGGCGTCTTGCGCTTCGCAATACTGGCGCAAATCGAGATAAAGACTCCGCGGCGCTTGGCCTGCGGGCGGGAGCAACCTGCGCTGCACGATGACGAACGCTACCCCCGGCACGCCGTGTAAACATTTATTGGCGGTGGCCGCGCAAGCCGCGATGTTCCAGCGCATGAAATCAAGGTGCTCGGCCCCGAAGCTGCTCACGCCATCGACCAAGAGCTGAACGCCTCGCGCCTTGCAGATTTCCGCCAGCTCGCCAATCGGATTGAGGCGGCCGGTCGTGGTTTCGTGGTGCACGAGCGCGACGTAGTGAAGCGTCCGGTTTTGATCGAGGCAAGCCCGCACCGCGTCGAGATCGATCCCTAGATCCCAGGCGTGGTGCAGACGCACGTGGTGTAGCCCGTGGATGCGTGCGATTGCGGTGAGCCGCTCCCCATACACACCATTCTCGAGTATGAGCACGCTATTTGTATCTTTAATCAGGGTACTCATCATCGCCTCGACCGCGGCGGTTCCCGAGCCGGTCAGCAACACGGCCGCCCAATGATCGAGGGGCAGGCCGTACACCCCGAGTAGCTGCGTGCGAATGCTTTGTTGAAGCGCGGTAAACTCCGGTTCCCGATGACAGAGATCCGGCCGCAGCAAGGCCTGGCGCACGCGCTCGCTGAGCGTGACGGGCCCAGGGTTCAGAAGGATCATCTCTAAAAGCGCGAACCGATGTGTGACATAAGCCGCCGCACGACTTCGGAAGGAGCGACGGCCGGACGCGGTAAGTCGGGCAGGGTGCCGGTGCGGATCTTGACATGGCAAAAGAGCGGCTTGCGTTCCGGGACCGCATCGAACAATGCCTTGATGACATCGGGCTGATCGCCCGTGAAGCTAGCCCCGTAACCGCAGGCCTGGGCGATCTTTGCGAAAGAGACGCCGGCCGACACGGTGGCTTGGACGCCGGTCGAATCATGCGCTTCGTTGTCGAGCACGATATGAATGAGATTAGGTCCCCCATAGGCTCCGATGGTGGCGAGATTGCCCATGCGCATGAGCGCCGCGCCATCCCCGTCTAGAATTACTACGCGAAGGTCGGGCCGCGCGAGGGCGAGGCCCAGGCCGAACGAGGAAGCACAGCCCATCGAACCCACCATGTAAAGTTGGTTCGGACGATCCACGAGTGCATAGAGCTCGCGTCCCGTGTAGCCCGTGGTGGCAATGATGACCGTGCATTCGGCGGGTGTGCGTTCGAGAACGCGGTGCAAGACCTCGCGCCGGCTCGGCCGGGCTTGCTCTCGCACCATCTCGACGTGCGTTCCCGGTGCGGTCGGACGCGGCGGTCGTCGCTCTGGATCCAAGGCATGGGCAGCGACCGTCCCTCTGCCCATGACGAAAGCGTAAGGCCGTTCTTCACGCCCGATGAAGCCCCGGGCCCGGTTCCACCCCACTCGGATCGCGCCCGGCTCGATGGGAAACGGTTCCCAGGGGATCTGCATCGTTTCCAACAAGGAACCGGTGATGCGCCCCATCAGCTCGTGTTGCGGTTCGTCCTTCTCACCCGGCGCGCCGCGGTGCGTACATATCAACAGCAGCGGGATGCGGAAAACGTAATTCAGCGAGGTCAGCGGGCTCACGGTGTTGCCTAAGCCGGAGTTTTGGATCATCACGATCGAACGTTGGCCGCCGACGGCGGCGCCGCTCGCGGTCGCCACGGCGTCGCCTTCGTTGGCCGAGGAGATATAGCTCAGGCGTTCGTCGTTGATGACAAAGTTGATAAACGGGGTCAGAAACGAACACGGCACGCCCGCGTACGAGGTATAGCCGGCCTCACGGGCTACCTCGACGAAGTCCCGCGCCTCTATCATGATGAAATCAGTGCCGTCCCTCGGCAAACGAACCGGCCCGATCGAGATCATCGAGCGTATTAACATCCAGCCAGTGGCCATGGATATACAGCACTCGGACCTCATGGCCAGAGCTGACCAAGTGATTGAGGAGATCAGGCGTGTTTAAACGTGAAAAATCGGCGCGCGCGTGCAGATCCGCGAGCCCTTTCTTAACTGCTCGGCAGCCCTCGCCTTGGACCCGCCACATCCCGATCCAGCGTCCCGAGGGGAGCCCGAGGTCCGTGGGTGGATCGTCGGTGATCCGCGTGAGGTATACTTCCTGGGTAACGAGCGAGCGTGCATCGGGGTGGCTGCAATAGGCGTAATCGGAAGCGCCGCCGACCGAGGCATGCGTATCCGCGGAATCGACCACCGCCACGATGCCGGCGTCACTGTCCAAGAGGTCGCGCAGGATATAGTTTCGGAACAAGAGATCTCCGTAGAGGATCACCGCGTCGTCACCGAAACACGATTCGGCACGGCTAAGCGAAGCAAGCTCGCCGGAGTCTTGGTAGTCGGGGTTCAGGACGAGATTGATCCCGGCCGTGTCTATCGCCTCCGAGCGATACCCGGCCACGACGGTGATCTCGTTTACGGCCTGCTTTTTGAGCTCTTCAACGAGCCGCCGCAGGATCGGTTTTCCGCTAATCGGTAACATGACCTTGGGCCGGGTCGCAGTCAGACCGTTGAGCGCCTCCCCGCGCGTCGCCGCTAAGATGACCGCCCGCGTTCGCGAACGGCCGGAGACGGCGTAACGCCGCTCCGCCGCCGAGAGCTCCTCCGCTCCTTGCAGACGAAAGATTTCCTCTACCGGCGCGATTCGATCCTCGGCATGGACCGGTGTTTCGGTCTCATGAATAGCACAGGCGGCACTTTGCATCGCAGCTACCGCCGCCCGTAGCATGTGATTGGCCCAGATCACCAGGCTGATCCCAGCCTCGCGATAGACGTCTGTCCGGGTGCTGTAATACGTCGTGGGCACGATAACGAGAGGCCCGCGTCCCGCCCATTCCGCCGCGAAGGCGAGGATTTGATCGGGACGCGACAGCTTGCTGTGGATTAAGATAGCGTCGGCCCCGGCCGCGCGATACGCTTCGGCACGCAGCAACGCTTCTCTCAGGTCCCAGCCGGCGATCAGAGCCTCGACCCTGGCCACAACGCAAAAATCCCGATCGCTCTGGCTGTCTTTACCGGCCTTGATCTTGCCGCAGAACTCCTCGATGTCGGCGAGGTTCTGCCGCTCTCCCGCGATAAAGCTGTTCGTTTTCGGGAACAGCTTGTCCTCGATACACACTCCGGCGATTCCGCGTTGCTCGATCTTTTTAACCAAGCGTCGCAGGTTGTTGAAATTTCCGTAACCTGTGTCTCCATCCAGTAATATCGGGATCCTGGTGGCATCGGACATGAACTCGAGCATTTCGACTACTTGGGTCCAGCTTGCCTCGTTGTTATCGCGCACCCCAAATTGCGCCGAGAGCGACAGCCCGCTGGCCCAGATCCCATGAAACCCGGCCTCTTCCACGATGCGGGCGCTGATCCCGTTGTGGGCCTCCATAATGAATTCGAGGTGCGGTGAATCGAGCATCCGGCGCAGTTGCGCGCCCTTCGAGGGCTTGAGTGAGACGGACTCTGGATTAATCATGTTTAATCCACCAAACGCGGCAGGATCTCGCGCTCCGCGCGGCACACGTCCTCGGGGAAATCGATTTCGATCCAAGGCACGCCGCTCACATCTTCGAATCCGAACGCATCTGGGGTTTCCAGGATCAAATCGCGAATGGCTTCTTCATACGGTTCGGCGTGTAAGCCGGCGCTGTAATAAAAATCCGCACGCTCCGCCAGGCGTGCCGCGACGGACCCGGAAAAACGGAAGAATCCAACGGACTCACCGCAAAAATCATAAGCCACGCTGGCCGCGATCCGCTTACGAAACTCCACCGGGCGGCCGTCGCGCACGCAGATCTTGACCGGTTCGTCGCCAGGCTCGAAAGCGCGATCGATCAGGAAACAATTTTGAACCCGAGATTGTATCAAGCGCTGCAGGAGATCGGGCCGATATAACACATCGGCATCCATCAGCAAGACGTCAGCACCCTCGCGCAGTACGTGCCTTACGCACCACAAGCTTAGAACGCTTCCTCGTTCGTAGCGCGCATTATAAACAGTTCGTACCGGGGCGCTTGAGGCAGTTGCGCGGATCTCTTCTTCGATCAACTCCGATCGGAAGCCGACGGCGATAACGATTTCATGGATGCCGTGAGCGCTTAGCGCCTCGAGATGGCGACAAAGTAAGGTCTTGGATCCAAACGCCAAGAGGCACTTGGGGTGTTCTATGCCCAAGCGCCGGCCGGCGCCCGCGGCGAGCACGACTGCCTTCATGCGTTGCGTAATCTTGCCGCGCGCCGCTGGAACCTGAGAGCTTGTGAAAAAACCTGCTGCGCTCGGGATCTCGCGTTCCGGCGGTGCTCGGAATCCTCATGTATTTCAATATACACTCCGGTTCCTGCGCTCCGGCGGAACGCGACCTCCCATCGCTCGCGACGATTTCTTCACAAGCTCTGGAAGCTAACGCCGTCCTTGGAAAGCGTCTCTAAAACCAAAGTACGCGATCGCGTCTTTCATGTTGGAAATAAACCGGCGTGTCGCAGACATACGCGCATCGGTCACGTATTCCATGGTGAGTACGATGCGCTCCTCTCCCTGACCGAGTGGAGTCACTCGATGGTACAGTTTGTCCCCATTAAAAACAACGAGCATCCCGGGCGCCAAGGCCAGGGATAAAAACTCGGTTTCGCGCTCTGGATCGTCGCGGTAGAGCTGGTATTCCAATCGGCTGCTGGAGCGATCGACCAGCCCAAGCAGCACCGTATAACGCAACCCCCGATAGTAGGACGTGTCGTAATGCCATCCGACATGGTCGCCGGGTTCCGTGTAGCAGTATAAGGCGTAGGTGTGAGGATCGTTCCCGGGACAAGGTAAGAGCGATCGTCCGGTGATATAACTCAAACCCTGCGTGAGCTCCGGCAGCGTATATAAACTTTCGAAAGCCGGCGCCATGCGGTCCAACACAAAGCGGCTCACGCTACCGCCTTTCTTGTGTTTTGGGAGGTAGTTTCTGTGTACCGAGGGCCGTAGTTGCGGAAGTCGCGCCAGTAAGGGTTGCAGTTTCTCGGGACCGAGAAGCCTGTCGACGACTAGAAACTCATTCTGGGCGGCGAACTTTTGCTTGAGTTGATCGATCTCAAACGGAGCGAACATGGTTTCTAGCGAAGTTAATGTTCCCGAGGCGCGACGAAGGCACGGATCGCACTGGAGCGGCCGCGCTGAGGGTTCATCGTCGGTTTCCCCTGGTAATGAAATCCTGCGTATATGCGTATATGTCTGAGCGCGCGGGGGTTTTCAAAGAAAATGAAGATATGCCGAAACAACAAGAGAACTGGTGAATATTATACGCCGTATTATTAATACTACACAACAAGGACCAGTTTGTAGCATAATAGACACATCGCCCCTGCATTTTCCGGGAAGGATTCAGCGTGCCGCTAGGATCCCGGCATCGAGCCCGAATCGCTGCAGGTATGCAGGGCCACAAAAAACGTCGACGAACAGGACATAAGAGCATGAACTTGCTTAAGCCGTTGTTTTTAGTTTTTGGACTGGTGTTGCTCGGCCTGCTCGTGCGGGACATGGACGCTAATGAAATCCTACGGCACGTCCAGCAGGTGGGCAGCGCGGGTATCGGTTTCGTCATCGCCCTCTATGCGGTGACGTTTCTGGCCGATGTCGCCGGTTGGCACCTCACCTTTAAGACCATCCCGCTGAACCTTCGTTGGTTGCAGCGCCTTTACATCGTACGCATGACGGGCGAGGCCTTTAACAACATTACGCCGCTTGGCGCCATGGGCGGCGAGCCGGTGAAGGCCATGGTGTTAAAGTCGCGCTATGGCGTGAACTATCGCGAATCGGGCGCCTCCTTGATCCTCGCGAAGACCGTCATCCTCATATCGCTGGTGTTCTTTCTTGGCCTCGGCTTCTTGATCCTGATGACCGCCGAGCATATCCAAAGCTCGTATAAAGCCGTCGCGGGAATTGGACTGGCCGGTTTCGGTACGACCATCACGCTTCTTTTTCTCGTACAACGCTTTCGCTTGTCTTCCTGGCTAGGGCGGCTAGCCGGGGGTTCGGCGTTAGGCCATCGGGTAGAAGCGGCCTTGCGCGTCGTTCACGAGGTGGAGGATCGGCTCGTGAGCTTTTACACCGAGCGCCGAGCCCGTTTCGCGGGGGCGCTGGCCTTAGCGTTTATCAACTGGCTGCTCGGGGTGGTCGAGATCTATGCCTTGATGCAATTTCTCGGTTACCCGGTGTCTTTTATGGACGCCTGGATAATTGAGGCGATGGCGCAACTCGTGCGCGCGGGGACCTCGTTTATCCCCGCGAGCATCGGCGCCCAAGAAGGCGCGATTATCCTCGCCTGCTCGGCGATTACCGGGGACCCGACCCTCGGTTTCGCGCTCTCGGTCATCCGGCGCGTCCGCGAGATCGTTTGGATTACCGCCGGGATCGGTCTTTGGTGGCTGTATTCCATTGGCGAGACCAATTCTCGGATAGAGCGGGACTCTATTCCTGAGACTCCTCTGCCTTAGTCCAGGGGTTTTTCTCATGGGCTTCACGTCCGTTAACACGCTCGCCGACTTTTTCTGGATGCGTGGCGTGCGCGGAGCAACAACGACGTCGTCGCCATCATGCCACCGGCAGCGATCCCAGGTGCGTGGAGGTTGAAGCGGGTGATGGGAATCGAACCCACGCCACCAGGTTGGGAACCTGGAGTTCTACCATTGAACTACACCCGCGGTGCTTAAGATTCTAGCGCTTTGTACCGGCGGCTCACAACTTTATTCACCAAGACCCCGCAGGCGAAATATTCTTTCACTTTCCGTGCTTGTAACCGCCGACCACGGCATCCTCCGACCAAGGTAGGTGGCGGTAACGGCTGGTGTCGTTCTCGCCGAGAAACGGGTGTTTGATGATATCGAAATACGGTGAATCATCGAATTCCTTGGGCGTATACAAACGTGGATTGCGGACGTAGACACGCAGCTTGCCCCCACCTCCCCGATGCATTACCGGCCTTATCGGATAGGCTACGCTCTGGAACGCCTCGACCAGCATCGTCGCACAGGTACAGCGCGTGTTCACGCCGGCGTTGTGCTCGAACAAAGTCGAGCGCCAGCGCCTGGGGAGAAGGCCATAGGGTAACATAAAACGCGCCAGATCCAATAAATGGCGCACGTCATAATCATGGCCCAGCCGCTTGATGGCGCTCGCCACCACATGCTGCGCGTCCTGCCTGGAGATATTGGTGGGCCGGCAGATGCGCAGATGATGGTCTTTATAACGGCCGAGCGGTGTGACCACCGTGCCTCGACCCATGAGCGACTCGACGAGCAGTTGGGCGCTGGGATCGCCTTGATAAGATTTCGACAAGCGCTCCCGTAACGCCGGGCTGTCGATATCATGAATGCGCCCGATATAGAGTGCCGCATGGGTCCAGACGCTCTGCGTGATGGTCTTGACGACCTCGCTCAAGCGCGTCCTGCCCTCGACCAGGATCACATCGCACGGCCGCAGCTCATAGCTCAAGCGCTCGAAATCAACGAGCGGAACGTCGCCTCCCGGCCGCTCAGCCGTCAGCCAAGCGGTCACCTGCGCCCAAAGCCAGGTTTGTAGTGTCCGAAACATTATTGGAACCTGTCGCGAGATCCGGACCCTCTGTGCCGAACTGCTTCACCACCGGCGATGCGAGATGTGAATTCAATATACTTCGCGGGCGGGGTATGAACCCCGCTCTTGACCAAAGGGGAGAGTTGCGCTTCTCCCCTTTGGAAACCCCATCGCTATGGTACCCGCGGCAAAACCGCGGGTTACGCGTTTAATGATACCAAATCGAGAACCGCGCTTGATCGGGCCGGTCCAATGACATGCACGGTAGCGAGCCTAAGAGATCGGTGGAACTTAGGGCGCCGTTCGGTTTCGGGATCGCCACTGGAAGAACCGAGATGGGTCTCACGGATAGCGAACGCGATTAATCCACGGCAAGATGCGATCCCTTATAATATGGTATGTTATCCGCTCTATTAACTAAGGCCTTCGTCGCGCCTCGAATCAGTGGCAGCGCGTTGAATTACGATGAATAGTTGCACCCCGACGATCGTGGTCGTGGACGACAGTCCGGCCGTCAGGCGCTTCTTTAAGAACAGTATGGCGCCGCTCGATGTCAACGTACTGTTGTTCGCGACAGCGGAAGAGTCGCTGGCCTACTTGAACAATTCCGAAGCCGCGCTGGTATTCTTGGACATCATCATGCCGGGCAAGGATGGTTTGACCTTTCTTGAAGAATTCCGGCGCAACCCGTTGCATCAGCATACGCCCGTGATAATGATCAGCGCCAAGGATTACCACCAGGACCGGAGCATCGCCAAGCGTCTCGGGGCTACCGAATTCGTGGCCAAACCCGTTGCCAGCAAAACCATTCAGGATCTGGCCGTCAAGTATACCCATGTGCACGTCCGCCAAGCGGCAGCCGGGTGATGCAGGAGGCTTATCTTCGCTTTTGGGGCGTGCGCGGCTCCTATGCCGTGCCGGCGGCGACCCACCTGCGAGTGGGCGGCAATACCTCCTGTGTCGAGATCCGCTCCGACGATCACGTCCTCATCTGCGACGCCGGGACCGGGATCATCGGTTTGGGTGACAAGCTACTCGGAGAGGCCAGGCGCCCGCCTCTCATGGTGCTAGTAACACATTATCACTGGGACCACATTTGCGGCCTCCCGTTTTTTCAGCCGGCGTTTAAATCCGGGTGGGATATCCAGTTTTTCGGGCCGGGACCCAACGGCGCCGAGATGAAAAAACGCCTATCAAGCCAGATGAAATCGCCCTATTTCCCGGTGGAGACCGAAAGCTGGATCGCCGACATTCGCTATTTAGAGCCTCGCGGCCCTTGTCTGGATCATGGTCCGATCCGGATCAATTATCACCATGTCCAGCACCCCGGGCGAACCTACGGGTACCGGATGGAAGTCGCCGGCAAGAGCATCGCCTACGTTCCCGATCATGAGTATTTATTTCAGGCGCGCTCGCTCGAGAGCCGTGCCCACGAGTTTTCCGCCGCCGACCGGGAATATCTCGCGCATATCGAGCGGGAGGAACGGATCTCCGAGACCGCATTGATACACGGCGCCGATGTTCTTATTCACGACGCGCAGTACACGCCGAAACAGTACGCAGAAAAGCGCGGATGGGGCCATTCGTGTTTCATCGACGCCGTCAATCTGGCGATCGACACCGAGGTTAGGGCGCTGTACCTTTACCATCATGATCCCGCGACCGCCGACATCGACATGGATAAAATCCACGCGCAATCGCTTAAGATCATCGCGGCGCGCGGCTCGGCGTTGAAATGCTACGTCGCTCAAGAGGGCATGACCTTAAACCTCTCGGAAATTTAACGGTTCGCCTTCGTCAATGAAGATCCTCGTGAACGGCGCTGAGATGGTGATCCCAGAGGCGGCCACGATCGACCAGCTGCTCGATCTCCTTGAGTCCAAAGGCCGCTTTGCCGTCGAGATCAATGGCGAAATCATACCGCGCAGCCAGTACGCGCACCATCGGCTGGCCGCCGATGACCGCGTCGAGGTCGTGCGCGCTATCGGCGGGGGCTAAGCCCGGCTTACGTTTCGTATGCCAGGCCGAATCACCGAAGAAGACTTCCTCGCCATCGCCAATGTGCGGTACCGCTCGCGGCTATTGGTCGGGACCGGGAAATACCGTGATCTCGAGCAAACCCGCCTCGCGATCGAGGCGAGCGGCGCCGAGATCGTGACCGTGGCGATCCGGCGCACGAATATCGGCCAAGACCCGAGCCAAGCCAATCTGCTGGATGTACTGCCTCCGAGCCGCTATACGCTTTTGCCGAATACCGCCGGGTGCTACGACGCGCAATCCGCCATCCGGACCTGCCGGCTAGCGCGCGAGCTGCTCGAGGGCCACACTTTGGTGAAGCTCGAAGTGCTCGGCGATGAGAAAACCCTGTTTCCGGCCATACCTGAAACGCTCGACGCCGCCGCGACGCTCATCGCGGAAGGCTTCCAGGTCATGGTCTACACCAATGACGATCCGGTCATGGCCAAGCGCTTCGAGGTCATGGGGTGCGTCGCGGTGATGCCGCTCGCCGCCCCGATCGGCTCGGGGCTCGGCATACGCAATCCCTATAACATCCGCACCATCGTCGAAAACGCGGGCGTGCCGATCTTGGTCGACGCCGGTGTCGGCACGGCCTCCGACGCGGCCATCGCCATGGAGCTCGGCTGCGACGGGGTGTTGATGAACACCGCGATCGCCCAGGCGAAAGAGCCGATCTTGATGGCCTCGGCCATGCGCAAGGCCGTCGAGGCCGGCCGCGAGGCCTATCACGCCGGACGCATTCCGCGGCGCGCCTATGCCAGCGCGTCGTCCCCGATCGAAGGTCTCTTCTTCTAAGGCCGCGACGATGGCCGAGGGTAGCGATCCCACCGCCGCCGCGCCCTCGGGAGATCTGCCCCGCCGTTCGATTCGCAGTTATGTGCGCCGCGAAGGGCGCATCACCGAGGCGCAACAGCAGGCCCTGGCCACGTGGTCCAAGCGCTTCTGCATCGGGCCTGGCGCGGAACCGCTCGATTTTTACGCCATCTTCGGCCGCGACGCCGAACGCTATCTGGAAGTCGGCTGCGGCGCGGGCGAAGTCTTGATCGCCTTGGCGAGCGAGCATCCGGAGAATGACTACCTCGGCATCGATGTTTACCGCCCGGGGCTCGGGCGGATGTTCCGCGGGCTTGCCGAACAGAAGCTTGAGAACGTACGCATTCTGTGTGGGGATGCGCCCAGTCTCATCGATCGTCAGGTGAGCGATCAAAGCCTCGCCGGTGTGTATGTATTCTTTCCCGACCCCTGGCCGAAAAAACGCCATCACAAACGCCGTCTGATGGGTCCGGAGTTCGTGGCCATGCTGCGCCGGAAGCTCTGCTCGCACGCGCGCGTTTTCTTGGCGACCGACTGGGAAGATTATGCGCGGCATATCGTCCAGGTCATGGACGAAGACGGCGGATTCGTGAACCTCGCCGGCCGGGCCGTCTACGCGCCACGTCCGCGCTGGCGGCCGCTCACGCGTTACGAGCAGCGCGCGCACGCGCGCGGCCATAGCATTCGGGAACTCCTATACGCGCTCGCCTGAGAGTTCCATCACTCCAGGGCGGTACTATTTGCTTGACGATGTGTCGCTAATGATAGGCTGGGAAAACCTGAAGCGGATTACGCTGACGCTATTCCGCTGTGGTGCCATTTCGTTTTGCCCAGGGCGATAGTTCTTACCAAGTCACAGGTGAGTCCGGCGGTCCAATGTCCACGGACGGTTCCGGCGTGACATCGGCGACGCCGGGAACCGACCGCAGCCGCTCGACGACCTCGTCGCTGGCCGCCCCGATGATGCACCCGATCTCGTCGAGTACTTGCTCGACGGCGAATCCGGACTCGGTCAGTTTCTTCTTGATGTCGCTGAGCGACTGGTCACCCGACATCGTGACAACCCATCTTTTCTTTTTGGCCATAGCATGCCTCCGTAACGTAAGCGTACCCGCCGGGAGGACCCTCCCGGCGGCTACCCATTCTAACGCACTCGGGCTTTATGGTGCCTGGACGAGGCCCGCGCCGACCCGCGTCGCCGGTAACGGCAGCGGCCTGGCCGTCGCCCGCAGCCGATTCCGCAGGGCCATGCCCCGCAGATTGGGCGACGTTTCAGCCCACAACGCCGCGCAACCGGCAACGTGTGGAGTGGCCATGCTGGTGCCGCTCTTGAGGCCGTACCGGGTCGGCCGGGGCACGGAGGAGAAGACATCCCGGCCCGGAGCCGCGATCTCGATCTTGCCGAAGTTGGAGAACGACGACGGCCTCAGGGTTGGATCGAGCGAGGCCACGGACATGATGGTCGGTGAGTTGGCAGGGGCGCCCGTGAAGGAAGCCGCATTACCTGCCGCGGCGATAATCAGGCAGCTGCTGTTCAGCGCGGCCTGTCCCGCCGCCGTGTACGCGGGTTGCACCGGCGACTGCGAGCCGAGGGACATTGAGATCACCGCGCAGCGGTTGGCAACTGCCCAGTTCATGCCGGCGAGTACGCTGCCCCCGACGCCCGACCCCGAGTTGCTTAGCACCTTGCCGACGAAGATCGAGGAGCGGAAGCCAATGCCGTAGCGTGGCGTGGTGCCCGCTGGCGCCTTTGGGCCGCACGCCGTGCCGATGCAGTGGGTGCCGTGACTGTGGAGGTCTTGGACGGGCTGGCCGACGAAGGTCGCGCTGACTAACGGGCGCCCGACGAAATCCGGGTGGCCCAGGTCCATGCCGGTGTCGAGCACCGCCACCCTGATGCCGGCGCCGCTGCGTAGGCTCGGCGGAACCCTGCACACGTGCAGCCCCCACGTCGCGCCGAGAACCAGCGCTTCCTCTTCCGCTTCCAGTTGCGCCCGTCCGCCCTGCCGCAGGTCCTTGATGATCGTCTCCGCGGCCCGGAGGAAGCCGCGTAGGTACTCGTTAGGATTGCTCTCAGTCTCCTCGGCCAAGCCGCGCAGGAACTCGCCGGGAGTTCCTTGCACGAACACGAAGTACTCGGGGTCCATCGACTCGATTGGACTGTCTGCGGCGATCTCCGCCTGGGCGCTCATGCTGCGTTCCTGAGCTGCGTCTCCACCGATCAGCGCCACCCCGATCTCCGGGAACATGACGGCGTCAGCATCCCAAACACTCTCCAGGGTGGCCGCCTGATCCTTAAAATCTCGCGCATTCGCAACGCGCATTCCCTGCCCCTGCACTCCCAAGGACTGTAGGCCCTCCTCGGCGGCGCCTTCCTTGAACGTGAGCAAGTATCGGCCGGTCTCAAGGCTGTCGCCGCCGCGTTCGAGCGCGGCGAGCATTATTTCATCGATCGGGGACGACGTGCGAGTGGCAGCCGTGCCGCCCGATGGTTTACTACGACCCTTCGTTGTTGCCATGACTGTTTCTCCAATAATCAATATACTTCGCGGGCGGGGTATGAACCCCGCCCTTGACCAAAGGGGAGAGTTGCACTACTCCCCTTTGGAAACCCCAATGCTAAGGTGCCCGCCGTAAACGGCGGGGTAATCAGAATATAGTGACTCTCCTAAGGGCAGGAATTATAAGCCTGAAGTAGATAAGAGTTCCTACCCGCGGAATGACCGCCAACGATACGAAATGCACCTTCGCTTGTTCAGTGACTTTTCGCACAAACATTTTGTGACATAGTCACAATCTCTCCCGAATGCACATGGTGCACTTCTCAATGCGTAAATCATGTTCACGGAGGCCTTTTGGCATGAACAACCAATGCAGGAAGCTACCATTAGGGAGGCTGCAGCTAGCCTCGCCGGTGTGTTTGTATTCTTTCCCGATCCCTGGCCGAAAAAACGCCATCACAAATGCCGTCTGATGGGTCCGGAATTCGTGGCCATGCTGCGCCGGAAGCTCTGCTTGCACGCGCGCGGCCACCGCATCCGGGACTCCTACCGGTCGCTACGTAAAGGCTTGCCCGGCGAGTTTCACCTCCGACTGGCAGTTTTCAAGTGATCCCTCATCGTGCCGATGACCCGCCCGCACCGGTCCGATGGCGTCTCGCGCCGTCGATGCGGCCGGTAATGTCGATCCTGTCAAGCGTAAAATCGTAAGAAGACGCCGATGCCTTACGGAATGATGCGTTCTATAGTCGCCCTCCTCCTCGCCCTCGTGAGTCTAGCAACTCATGGGGTGGAGCGAGTCATCCACTACCATAACGATGCCTTGGGCTCGCCCATCGCCGCGACCGATGAGCAAGGCCGCGTGGTGTGGCGCAAGTCGTATACGCCTTACGGTCAGCCCATCGGCCCAGCCGCCCCGAACGAACCCGGCTACACCGGTAAGTTCGAGGAGCCCGACCTCGGCATCCAGAACTTCGGCGCCCGCTGGTATGACCCCCGGATCGGCCGCTTCCTCGCCATCGATCCGGCGGGGTTCGATCCCCAGAACCCCCAGAGCTTCAACCGGTATGCGTATGGCAATAATAATCCGTATGGATTTGTGGATCCGGATGGAAGAGCGCCAAAAGTTCCCTACCAGTTGAATTATGATCTCGGCATCGGGGGAGGAGGAGGAGGAAGTTATGGCATGGGGTATGGCCGTACTTCTCCTGCGCAGGCTCCCCCTCGTACCACGGGTAATGGGGTAGCGGAGGCCGTTGGCAATGCTGCGAAGGCCGCAAGAAGCATAGAAACTCCGCATGGTCTAGCGGTTCAAGCTGATAGCGCTGCGGCTCGTGCAGCGCTACAGGAAGTGCAGTCCGGAGCGACCGTCTACCGGCAGGGCTCATTCGGTGTGCAAAACACTGCAGACGCTCAGTTTTGGTCGCTTCGGAATCCTGCAACGACGGAGGGCTTCGCTAATAAGATGGGGATGCCAGGATCTGCCGCGAAGCCCGATTGGCTCATGGGAGGTACGGTTCGACCTGGTTCACCCGTAATAACTCGTTCTGCTCCGGGGATCGGCTCTAATTCTGGAGGTGATATCGAAGCCGTTGCGCCGCCCGGCGGAGTGCAAAATCTTTGGTTCCACATGTCTGATTGAAGCGGCTTTGATGTACCATGCAGCTTCAAAGCAATAAGGATCTTCTCGAGTTTCTGCTGCGTCTTGCGGCCGAACTCGAAGCCAGTGGAGAAACCCAGTTTGCAAAAGACGTTATGATCGCGAGTCGCTTCGCCAGTGGGTCGGCTTCCGAGTTCCTACACGAAGCCCATCAAATTCTGACGAGAATAGAGAGCTCCAGACCGTCGGTCCTGACAACGGAACAGTCTAGCGACGTAAAGGCCGCGATCGCACAGATAAACGAAGCCTTTCTGAAAATTGGCGGTGCGTAAACCGGGAAGCGAGGTGACCCCATCTTTTCCCGGGGCGGGTAGACCACAATTCGCCAGAATTCTAACGAAACACGTCAGCCAGCGTAGTGTGCGCCGCGCGCACGATTGAAGGCCACTCTCTCGTTTCGTGCGCAGGGCGCACGCTCCGCTGGCTTCCAGACATCATCGGGGCAGCCGCAGTGTCATCGTGATTCTAAGGTACGAGCGGGTCTTGCACATGCGACCAAATGTCGCGGATCGAACGGATTACCGGGCAGGTCGCGCTATACCCAATGAAGATCGGTCAAGTAGCGTTGACACTCGGCGCAGCCCGACGGAGATTGGTCAGAATTATGGTCAACCGATTATCGCGGATCCCAAGCATGAAAACACTCCCGCTATCCGAGGTCAAGACCAAGCTGAGCGGTCTGGTGGACGAGGTCCTGTCCACCGACGAAGAGGTCGTTATCACCAAGAATGGCCGTCCTGCCGCCGTGCTGGTCAGCCCCAGCGAGCACGAAAGCTGGAAAGAGACCCTTGCCATTCATCGCGATCCCGCTTTGATGAGCGAAATCAGGGCCGGGCTTGCGGCCCTGAAGAGCAAGAAGACTAAGCTCTATACCCTAGAGGACCTTTTCACTGGCGGTGAGTAAGACCGGTGCGCCACCGACTCCGTGCACCGCCCCAGATTGCCGCCCTTATCGGTGGGTTACACCCACAGATCAAAAAGAAGGTCCGCAGCGCGCTTGAGCGGATCCTCCATCCGTTGTGCGGCAAAGCGCTCAGGGATGAGCTTGACGGCCTGCGGAGTTTCCGCGTGGGCCGATTTCGCATCCTCTATCGCATCGCGGCGGGTCGTGTGGTCGAACTGATCGCGATCGGATCACGTGAGCGGATCTACGAAGAGACGTACCGGCTGATCACTAAAAAGCCTACCCTTTCGGGCCCGTAGCGCATAGTTCGACATAGCCATATTGTAGGTCGGTGCCCGGCGAGCCCGCGCCCCATTTGACACCATATTTGCGTAACCGCGTTGAATTTCCTATGCTTATGAAGCCACTCAAGTTCGTCGGGGCTAGCCATGACGACTTGTTGTGCCTTTCCTGCGGAAGCTCGGCGGGCAGCGGAATTCGAATTGTGGCAGGTACAGCTCGGGGCGGCGCCCTCCGATTGGAAACCCATGGCGGACGTGGGCCCCGGCGCCTACAAGATCCGCATCCATGTGCTCGGCGAGTGGCGCGTCATCTATGTGGCCAAGTTTGCAGAGGTTGTCTACGTACTCCATGCTTTCCAGAAGAAAACGCAGCAAACACGCCGGCAAGATATCGAGTTGGCACGCAGGCGTTACCAGGGGATAGGAGGTTAAGCCATGCACGACGATGACATACGCATAACCGGATCTTCAGGCAATGTGTTTCTCGATCTCGGCTTTCCGCCAGAAGAAGCAACCATCATGGCGATGCGGGCCGACCTCATGGCACGCCTGCGACTCTTGATAGAGGAGCGTGGCTGGACCCAGACGGAGGTGGCGGAGCTACTCAGGATCGGGCAGTCGCGCGTCTCCGATCTGGTGCGCGGCAAGTGGGATAAGTTCAGCCTGGACATACTCATCACCCTCGCTACCCGCGCCGGACTCAAGGTGGAATTGAAGCTCGCGGCCTGACTGGTGTATGAGTCTGCCGATTCTCGCGATGCCGCTGGGCGCACGCCTTCTGCCGCTAAGGGGTGAAGCGGATGCCATAGAGCGAGTATCTACGCGGACCGTGTGGGGATGCGGCCAGTATCACGAATATCAGGTGAGCGATCAAAGCCTCACCGGTGTGTATGTATTCTTTCCCGATCCCTGGCCGAAGAAGCGCCATCATAAACGCCGTCTGATGGGTCCGGAATTCGTGGCGACACTGCGCCGGAAGCTCCGCTCGCACGCGCGCGTTTTCTTGGCCACCGACTGGGACGATTATGCGCGGCATATCGTCCAGGTCATGGACGCCGATGGCGGATTCGTAAATCTCGCCGGCCGGGCCGTCTACGCGCCACGTCCGCACTGGCGACCGCTCACGCGTTACGAGCTGCGCGCGCATGCGCGCGGCCACCGCATCCGGGAACTGTTGTACGCGCTCACCTGAGCGGCCGCTGCCTTAAGGCTTGCCCGGCAAGGCCCACATCCGACTGGCGGCTCTCAAGTGATCCCTTCATCGTGCCGATGACTCGCCCGCGCCGGTCCCGATGGCGTTCTGCGCCGTCGATGCGGCCGGTGATGTCGATCCTGTCAAGCGTAAAATCGTGTCGGAGTAGGAATGATGGTTGCCCATAACCCCCTCCACAGATCCGGACTGGCGGCTTTCCCGCATCCGGCTCTTGCCTCAGGTGATGACGCCAAGACGGCGCAGTGGGTAGGGATGACAT
>Ga0187892_10006064_pt1 | contig 18336 bp, 9 predicted proteins | sample MA1701073metaG_FD_139345 | JGI IMG/M metagenome (GOLD analysis project Ga0187892, IMG submission 139345) | Bio-ooze microbial communities from a basaltic lava cave in the Kipuka Kanohina Cave System on the Island of Hawaii, USA - MA170107-3 metaG ... | reverse complement strand
CCTCAAGCGTCTTGTGATCCAGGCTTCGGGCGTCCCGCGGCTCCGTCACGCTCCTCACGATACCCCATTCGACGTCGCCGCGAAAGTATTAACCCTATATTGTGCAACTATGAGTATCCCCCACCGCCCCACCGACTGACGGGTCGCTTGGCGACTTGTCAATCGGCTCCGCGGTCGCCTCGATGTACTCCAAGACTTTATGGATGTTGTCGACCGATTTCAGCGATGGATCAACGAGCATGAGCTCCGCGGCGATCCCAGCCACGAGCGGAGTAGCGGATGATGTGCCTCCAACTACCGTGTGGTTGCCGTCCATGTCGACAGTGGCCACGTCGCGACCTCCCGCAGTTACGGAGATTCGCGAGCCCCTATTGGAGATGCGGCGTCTGTACTCTCTTGTGCCGGGCTTCAGGAAAGGAGCGAGCCCGCCAACGCCGGCTGGTGGCTGCGCGCCACCTCCGAAGGGGTTCTCCATGGCGCCAACGCACATTACGCGCTTCTTCCATTCATCCGCGCCGCTGAGGTTCGCGCGCATTACCGCATTGTCAGGCGCGATGAAGCCGGCATCTGCGTTTTCAGCAATGCCGTTGACGTCCTCGCCCTCGTTCCAAGCGGCGCCGATTATCAGTTTCCCGCTCTTTGATAGGGCCTCGTAGGCCGTCTTGATCTTGTCCCTGTGGAGAGCGAGCGTACCCTGCTGCTGGAGCGTACCCGATCGTCGAGTGTTCAAGGAGCGCTCGATGACGTAGACATGCGCGTCGGCGTCTTTGGTCGCCTCTTGGATTATCTTGCAGTAAGCGTCCAGCGCGATTCCCTGATTGTCTGTTCGCTGGCCGCCTCCAACGGCGGTGGTGAGGGGGTCCGTCTGCTTAAACACTCTTACGAAGGCGTCTTTTCCTGTGCCCAGCACCATCTCGTGGATTGGCTTTCCGCCTGGTCCTTGGCCATCGCCCACCATGGGGATCGTCACCTTGGTGCCGTGAGAGCCGAGGCCCCCCTCGAACGCCGGTTGCGTGAGGTCGTCGGCGGCCGTTTCGTCGGGAGTCAGCCTTGTGTCGCCGTCCGCGAACTTATCCTGAAGGGAATCGAAGTCCTTGCTAAGGCGTATGCGCGACGGACGTTTGACGCGCGATCCCCTCAGGAAGTAGCTATTGCCCGCGTCGGGCAGCACTGCTGCGCCGTTGCCAAATCCGCGGTCCGCCATCATGATTGTGACGCTGCCCGACTTCAGCCTGTCGACGAGCCGGTGCGCTGCGGTCGTGGCCATCACCCAATGGTGATACTGTGTGCGGCGGGCTTCCGAACCGTAGACGCCGGTCGTAGCATCGAAGCCTGACGGGTTTCCCCCACCTTGCGCGGCTCTCATCAGATCGGGATACTGCTCAGTCGCAACATCGGGGTCACCCATGAGGATGGCGATGCTTGCGCCTTGAAATGTGCTGCTGGGCTGCGACGCGCTAACCGCGGCCGCCCTTTCTACGAGCTGGGGGTACGTGAGATCCTGCAGCGTTCGAGCGTGCACCAAACCAAGATCGGGCAGGTAACCGAGCGGAACGAGTCCCTGGTTCCGAAGCCGCGCGGAGACGGACACGTCGCTCGCGAGGCCCTCGTTGAAGTACAAGAGCAACCGACTCCGAGCAACGTACTGCGTGCCCTCGTCGGGCGAGGGCTCGACAGGTTCTACAGGTTGTATCTCGGCTACACTCGCGGGGATGCCGTTGTCGCGCTCGCGATATGCCAGCATGTGCGCAACCGTTATGCTCGGACCGGTGTTGTTGGGGAGTCCGACCGGCTCTGCGGTATCGTCTGCGGTTATCACAACCCGTAGTCTGTTGGGACCCACTCGAATCGGGCGCTCATCTGCGAATGTGCTGCTAACGTGCCAGATGACTGAGTTGCCCACGCGCTCGAACTGCTCTCGCGTCTCGGGATCGAAGGGATCAACCACGCGTTTGGCGGGATCGAGCGGTCTGTCGATCGCCGTGCCTTCAGCCCCATCGTCAACTACTATCGCGATCTTGAACGTCGTCTCGAACCCGAGTGGCGGAGGCGGCGCTCCCTCAACCGGTTCCGCATCGAAGTCTGGAAGAACGAAGGCGTCGATATTCGGGATGAAGTCGAAACGCACCTCCGGCGTCAGACCCTTGAACACCGAGAACTCGGCGGGCCGATACGACGACTCTTCAGCGGGCTTGATCCGCACTTGGACGGCCAGCGCGCGAGCATCCTTCGTGCCATTCGAGGGGGCATCCGTCACTGGGCTCTCGGATGTGCCGGTCGTCTGCACGAGAGTGGCCCGCACCTTGCCGCCTGGCGCCACGACAAGCAGTTTGACGTCGCCAAAGAACGCGAATCGGATGGGACCAATCCCAACCGGCACCGTCACGCCGTTGAACGCGACATTGATCGATCCTGAGACTTCGTAGAAACCCGGGCGCGTTGCAGTGATTGTGGCCAGTGCTCGCCCATTAGCATCGGTGCTTGGCTCGAAAGAGAATGCAGCGCCCTCGCTGGGTGATACCGACAGGCTGACGGCCGCGAGCGGCGCGGGTGTACGATCAGGGAGCTGCGCGAAGATCTCGATCCTCCCCGGCGTAGTGCCGTCCGCCGGACACACGCCACCACCCATGGTGATCACGTTGCCGTTCTGACCGTCAATGAAGTACTGCGTTAGGCGACTGAAAGCGAAACTGGGCGCTGTGTAAAAGCGATCCAGTGCCCCCACGGGAGGAGTGCTGTACGCACTGGCTTGGTCTGCTGTCAAATCCAGCAGAAGGCTCGTCCCGGGTACGGGGCTGCCATCGGGCTGAACAAGCGGCCCGCCCTCGGGAGTAAGAGCCTGCAGTCGGATCTTATGTTCAGGCTGAAGAGTGAAGGACTGGTCTCGAAGCGTGACACGGAATGTCCCATCAGGTGCGAACGTGAGACCCGGATTGCCAACCAGCGCGCGTGACGCGTAGTCAGCATCGAGGGTTACGATTCCTGCGAGCTTCTGACCCGTCGCTGAGTCCAGCAGCGCGTCACGCCCCTCTGGCACGACAGTTCCGACGAACCCGAAGAACTCCAAGAACGCTACGGTCCGCGTCTGGAAGCCGGCGACGTTGATCCGGCTGTCGGCATGGCGCTGCAGGATCTCTCCGCGGTGAGGGACGCTCAGGGTGATGCCCGTCAGATCGAACAGGAGTGTCGCGGTCACTGGCGTGGGAATCACTGATCCATCGGGTAACGTGGTTACAGGGATCGGGATCGCCGCTGTGTTGGTGACCGTTATCGTCATCGAACTGCCACTGATGCTGACGGTGCCTCCAGCAGGGACCGTCGTCCCGGAAGGCTCGATATCGGGCGTGGTTACGGTCGCGGAGGCGAACGTGATGATCTTGTCCGCAGGCAAGGGCAGCGTTTCGCCCTGCAGAGAGAAGATGAACGTCTGGGTCACGTAGGGTTCGACCGTCGTTACGACGAAAGAGCAGGACAGATCGGCCGCGGGCTGCTCCGCTTCTCCGAGCTCCACGGTCGGAACCGGCGGTACAGCGGTCATGTCGGACAGCGCGAACGACGGATCGAAGAACGTCTCGAAGGAGACGGTCTTCGGCGAAATGCCGGGATAGTCCGGCGTCGAGATGGTGACGGAGGCTGTATACGCGGCGTTAGCGGGCAACGTCGTTGAGCCGAGCGCTTCCGAGAATCCCGTGAGATTCGTGCGCGTGACGATATTCGCGCTGAAACCGGCGCCGCTGCTTGAGACGCTGAAGTTGAAGCTCAGCCGCTCGTTGAAGACGCCATTCAGGAAGGCGTCAACCAGACGCGCCGAGGCACGCACGGGGAAGAGCTCGAAGAAGGACGCCTCGGCGATCTTGGACGGCGCCGCGGGCAGGACGACGATCTCATTGGAGAAACCTCCTGCCGTCTCCTTGAGGTTCTTGATGAACTGGAAGACGAACGGCTCTCCCGTCGTCGGGTTGATGATGGGGAATCCAAACTCGTCGAAGACCATGAACTCGGCCGGCACGTCCCCGAACATCAGCACCTCGGGCCCGACCGTGGACGCGATGACGATCAGTTCTCCGGCAGTCACGAACGTGATGCCGTCGGTGACGACCTTCACGCCCTGGTCAGCCTCCGTGAACGTGATCTGAAGAACCTCGGACTTCTCAATCGCCCCACCGGTCGCGAAGCTGCCGCCGAAACGGTAGATATAGATCGTTCCTGTGAAGTCCCGCTTGATCTGACCCGTCTCGGGGTCGAGGATGGTGATGATCATGGTGGCCGGCTGGCCTGCGACGAGCGTCTGCTGCTCGAATGCCACGTTGATGATAATGTTCGGCACGATGGGCGACGCGAAGGTCGCCGGAGACACGCTCCCGAGCCCGGGCACCGATGCCGTCGCGTTCATCTGCGTCGCGTTCCCCGGGATGGGCGCGGGCGGGCTCGTGAAGGTGCCGTTACCGTCCGTCGTGCCGGACGGATCGGTCTGACCGATCAGGGCGCTTCCGAAGAACTGAATGTCGATGTCGACCGTCACGCCGGGCACGGGGTTGGCGAACTGATCGGTGACGGTGGCCTTGAGGCCGTTCAGCGGGGTCCCCGCCGCAAGCCGCTGGAACTCCTTGAGTTTAAGCGTCACCGCGAATGGCGCCGCCGCGTTCACTGTCATCGTCGCGTGGCCGGAGACGGCCGGATTGCCTACGAGCGATGCGCGCAGAACATGAACCCCGCTCGTGATGATCGTGAAGGGTACCTCCACGAACTCCTCGGTCCCCGAGAAGAAGACGGTTACGGTGGAACTGCCGGTCGTTGTGAATTCCACCACTCCTACGAAACCGACGATCGGGTCGCCGTTCGCATCGAGCGGCTTGATCTGGGCCGTGGCCATCGGCTCGAAGCTGCCTTCCGGCGTGATCACGGGGCCGGCCGTGGCGCTGCCCGGTGCGGTCACTGCGAAGGAGACTGGACCCGACGAAGGGGCCTCCACTACCCCCAGCAGTCGCACGAGAGACATCCGCTCGTTGCCCACGTTGTCCGTGGCGCGAACTTGGATGCTCTTCGTCCCAGGAGTCGTGCCGACAGGCAGGTCGAAAATATAGTAGAAGAAGGCCACAGACTGGGTTGCCGTGCGGGTCTGCACAACCACGCCGTCGACGAGGAGTTCCACCGTCGCGATGCCGGTGTCGAACTTCAGATCATCGGAGGCGCGGGCCACGACCGGGATCGTCAGTCCCGCGACCTTCGACAGATCCGCGGTCGGGAAGAGAAGCTTCAGGTGCGGGCGATGAACATCAAGCACTTCCGCGACGACTTCGAAGGTGAAGGTCGCCTCTCCGGTGTTGCCGGCCTGATCCGTCGCCTGCGCCGCGATCGAGTGCGTTCCCGTGCCGAACGTCTGGCTCAGCGTGCCGGTGCCATTCGAGAACGTGAAGTCCTGCACGCGCTCGACGAGATCGACGAGAATGGTGCGCGTCGATGTCACGACGCCCGAGAGATTGTCGGTGAACACGATCGTGATCGTCTTCGTCGCCTTCGTGGTCTCAGACGGAGCGACCGTGATCAGGACGTCCGGCGGCGTCACGTCCACCGTGAACGACGACGTGGCCGTCGTCGAGTTGGTCGCATTGTCGGTGACCTGCACCTCAATGGTGTGCGACCCCTCCGCGAGCGGCACCGCTGGGGTGAAGCTCACGACGCCCGTGTTGGCGTCGCTCAGCACCAGCGTCGCGGGAACGACCACTCCATCCAGTTTCAGCACGGCGGACTGGAGGCCGGACCCTCCCGCATCGGAGACGTTGGCGCTGATGGTCGGCGTGGGATCGTTGGTGAAGCTGCCGTTCACCGGGTTGATGTCGGACACCGTCGGCGCAATCGTGTCGACGATGATGCTGACAGGGTCCGATGTACCCGCGAGATTGGCGTTCGCGTTCCCTCGTGACGCGCGCGCTGTAAGGATCACGGGGGAGCCCGCGTTCGTGTAGGCCGAAAGATCGACGGCCGTGAACGTATGCGTCCCGCTGAGCGTGTTGGGCGGGACGTTGAACGTGGCGACGACGACTCCGTTGACCAGTAGCTCCAGCAAGTGGACATTGCCCCTCGGTCTGCCTTGCTCGTTCAGGGGACCGGAGAAGTCCACGACCACGTCGATGCTCGTCTGGTTCGTGGCCGTGTTCGTGGCGGGTGACGTGATCGTGGCCTGCGGTGCGGCGCCGGGGTTCGATTCCTGAGCCCACGCGGGCACGGTCGCCGCAATCATTGCGAGCGACAGCGCAGCCAACCGTGCGGTTGTCCGATGCCCCTGCTGCGACATGGCTACTCCCTCCCGGTCCGTGGACTCACCCCTGCCGATCTCGTCTTGATACTTGCGATAGCCTGCTCCGCAGCCTCGCGGAGCTGAGGATTCTCCGCCAACGTCGCGGCCTCCAAGGCAGGAAGGTACACGGCGTCCCCATAGGCCCCTGCCATTGCGACCGCCTGCACGCGGAGCGGCCCACTCTCGCGGATCATCCTGCCGAGAGCTTCGCGCGCGACGTTGGATCGGATGCGTGCGACGGCCGCAAGCGCGTTCGTCTGCAGGATCTGAGGATCGCCGCCCGCCGCCTCCCGCAGAGCGACATCAAGAGCCAGACGCGCGGCCGCGTCGTCGCTCCGCTCCGCCAGCCTGCGCAATGCTGCCAAACCCACTGCCAGGGACGAGTCTGACGTGAGAACTTGCCGCAGCGTCGCCAAGCCTTGCTCGGTGCGCGGGTCGAGCTTTTCGATCGCCTCCATCTGGACGGCGAGCTTGTCTCGTTGCTCCGCCTGCGAAACAACCTCTGTGGGGCAGTGCGGGACGGCACGCGCGAGAGCATCCTTGGTCACGCCGATGGAAATCAGGGTCTTCGCAAGTTCCGCGCGAAGCTTCTCGTCCTTCTCCGCCGCGTAGACGCGAAGCAGAGACTCGCGCGAGATCGATCCGCCGGACCTCGCGATCGCGCGAGCCGTCTCGATCTTGTACGCGACATGTTCCCGGCCGAGTTGGCTGTAGAAGCGCTCAAGCGCATGGGTTGCAATCTCGCTTCTGACCGCGGCGAGGATGCGCAGGAAGGCCATGTCCAGGTTCCATGCTGTCCTCGCGCTGAGGCGTGCCTCGACGTGGACCACCGCCTCGTCTCCCTCTCGGACGATCTCCTGGGTGAGGGCGAGCACGCGATCCTTCTCATCCTTCGCCACGCTGCTGGCCAACGCGTCCAGAAGTTCCGTCACCAAGTCGCCGCGGGCGGCCTTCGCCCTGGTGTACGGGTTGTCTCCGGCTCTGGAGTCCTTCCGCACCACCTTGTCAGAAGCACCACGACGCAGAGTCGCCACGATGAAGCTCGCGCCGACGAACAACGCGAGTATCGGCAGCGCCAGCAACGCCGCCATTTGGGCGCGCGCTGACTTGGTGGCGCCCTCTTCAGCTGGACCGCGAGCGGGCGCAACAACCTGCGGTGCCTTGCGATGCTTCGCCACCGATCCCCCACGGCCCGCCAGCGCCACCCACCCCCGCCGCGAACCCCGTAGTCAGATGTGTCGAGAATATTGTATGCAGATGTCGGCACGCAGCGGGCGCAAACCACGCCAACGGAGACACCAGCTTCGCACGGAAGCTCGGCCCGAGAGCGCGATGGATGGCATCCACCACACCATTTGGCCGTTCCCCGTTTTATGTACTCTGCGTCTACCGCAGGATCGGGCGAGTTTGGCTCAATTCACTACACCCTGCGCATAAAGTAACCATCAGGGATGGGTCCTCTTGCGGGTACATGGGCGGGCGCAGGCCGCGCGGGCTGTCGAGCGAAAGATCTTTCAAGAATCCCTTGACACGTATTGCGGGAACTGCTGCAGCGCGTGTGATCTCTCGTCGCCGCACCCTCCGGAAAGGCCGCCAAGGGCATCCAGCAAGGGGAAAGGAGGGCCTCCGCTGGAGTCAACATAAGCTGGCGGCAAGGGAGAAGGTTCGGAGAGATAGAGCTGTCGCCGAAGGGCAAGGGCCGCCCGCCGCCTCCGCGGCGGGCGGAAGGGAGGGGCTGACGCCGAGCTTGTTGAACCAAATCCAGCACGATGGAGTAGACTTCCGGCAGGGCTCACGAGATGACGATCCCGGGGGAAGGCGTCGAGTCGGTCACGTGCCGACTCTGCGGACGGGAGTTCAAGGCCATCATGGCTTCGCACTTGATCCGCGTGCACGGCTTCGATCCAGCACATCCAGGCCAGGAGTACAAACGTCTTACGGGTGAAACCCGGCTCCGATCCGAAGCCACCCAACGGAAGACGACTGAACACCATGTCGCCACGTTGGAGCAGCGCGGCCAGCACTGGGATCGCGCTCGCGTGATACGCGAGATCCGGGCCCGGCATGCACGAGGCGAACCCCTCACGCTGGCCGGCGATCCCGAGTTTGCCGCCAGCATGCTGGTCCAGATGGCGCGGCGGTCGATCGGGTCGTGGCGAGCGGCGGTGGAAGCCGCCGGCTTCGATCCCGACGACGAACTTCTGAGAATCCGATGGACCGACGAGGCGGTGATCGACGCCATTCGGGCGGAGCATGCGGCGGGTCGCGACCTGCGTCCCAAGGCGGTGGAGGAGCGCTTCAGTGCGCTGAGCAACGCAGTGCGCCGCAGCAGCTTCGGATCATGGCGGGCCGCCCTCGCCGCCGCCGGAATCAACCCGGACAGCGTCCTGCGCATCCGCGCGTGGAGCCGCGAGGCGGTCGTCCACGCCCTTCGGCAGATCGGGCGTGTTCTATCGATCAAGGAGATCGAGAGGCGCGACCCGGGTCTCTGTCACGCGATCTACAGGTACGTCGGGAGTTACGATACGGCCCTGCGCGAGGCCGGGCTTGCGCCCCTGCGTCACACGCGACGGCGCGAACATGCGGGGATCACCTCGATCTTCGAGTGAGCACCTGCCGTGTCGGGCGTTCGCCTGCCGGCGGCGGATCGGCGGAGCGTGGTGATGTTGCAATGCCGGGACTTTTCCGGCAGGACCACCGATTGATGTACGCACTTTCGGCCTCCGGGAAGTCAATACAGTAGAGGGCGAGAAACGCGCTCGGCAGGGGTGGGGGATGAGCGAGGGCACGCTACGGCCGTGCAGTTGGACTTTCTGGACTTTTTTCGCGAAATCCGTTTCATCGCCCATCCGTTTTGCCACTCCCGGACGCCTTTACCCTTTACGGGTAGAGGAGATGCATGAGCCACGCCGGGGCAGCAGACAGGTCGGGCGGCCGGCCCGCAATCTCACCCATTTTCTACGAACCGGCGTATTGGGGTAAGCGTTTTGGGGGGTCTCGTACATCCTAAGTAATAGCGGGGGAAAGAAGATGGTCGCAGGCGGCCGGGGTGGGAATCGTGCGACGGGGCAGATTCCGTTGCACGCCTCCGCCACCAGCAGCCTCGAACATATAGAGGGACAGGAAGGCAGCCCGAAGCCGGACGCTTGCGCGGCAGCTTCTGTCCCGACGTCGTACCGGCCGTCAGAGGGGCGACAGAGCAGGTCCCCCTCGCCGGATCTCGAACACAACTGGAGGTGAGGCGAGCGCACGGTATGCGACGCCGCATTGGAACTGGGGGAAGCATGGTGGTGGGGAACGGGGGGAATCTCGCGCCTCGGGACGCCGATCGCCGCGAACCTTCGGGATCGTCGGCTGTTGAAGGACCGGGGGGCAGTCGACACCAGCGCCCCGAGACGTCGGGAGCGCTCGCGCAGGAAGAGGCACCGCACGACGCGCACGGTCAGAACCGCAAGGCCGACTTCTCGGTCGCGGCCACCGTCGCGGACGGTGCGAGCGCAGTCGCGGCCCAGGCAAGCCGTCCCAGAGGCCGGCGCCCGCAGAAGTGGGTCGTGCGCGTCACGGCGATCGATCCGCAGACTCATCCCGAGTTTCTGCGGAACCCGCGCCATCCCTGCGCGGGCATGAAACCAGAAGATCGACTGGAAGACATCATCTCCTTTTGTGCGCGCCTCTGGGCGCGCACGTGCGAGGACATCGCGAAGGAAGTTGCGGAGACACAGCGCCGCGCGAAGGCGGCGTAGACGGGAGAACGCATGATCGCAAACCGAAAGGACGAGCGCGCGGACAGGAAGGACGGGGCCGTCCACGTCGCCTTCTACATCCGCGTGTCGTCGGACAAGCAGGCGAAGAAGCAGGACGGATCGCTCGACACCCAGCTCGACCTCCTCAACGACCTGGTCGGGCACAAGAACGCCCAGGAGGCGAACTGGGTCGTCTCGGAGCGGTTCGTGGAGGGCGAGAGCGAGGGGCGGCGCCGCGGCAAGAGCGCCAAGGACACGAACCGCCCCACGTTCCAGCGCATGCTCGCGATGGCGCGGGCGCGGCTGATCGACGTCATCGTCGTCACCCGCATGGACCGCATCTCGCGGAGCGTCGTGGACTTCCTCCTCCTCGTCCAGGAGCTGGCCAAGTACGGGGTCACGGTCGTGTCCCTTCGTGAGGACATCGACCTCACGACGCCCATGGGCAGGTTGGTCACGACGGTCATGATCACGCTGGCGCAGTACGAGCGCGAGACGATCGCCGCCCGCGTGAAGGAGAAGGTCGACTGGCGCGCACAGCGCGGCCTGCCGATCGGACCCGCGCCGATGGGCTACTGCATGAAGGGCAAGATGTACGCGATCGACGAGCCGCACGCGAAGCACATCCGGGAATGCGACCGGCTCTACCTCGAACTCCAGAGCACCGACGCCGTGGCGCGCGAGTTCAGCCGGCTGGGCTACCGCACGCCGCACGACCGTCCGTACTCCGTGCAGCAGATCTGCACGATCCTCCGGAACCCGCGGTACGCGGCGAAGCAGCCCCACGACGAACAGCTCCTCGACGCGCAGTGGGAGCCGATCCGGAGCTGGGAGACCCACGAGCGCATCCAGAAGATCCTCGACAGGAACAACGTGCGCAAGCACAGCCCCGCGCGGCAGTCCGCCGAGTACGTCTACCTCCTGCAGGGGCTCATCCGCTGCGCCGCCTGCGGGCACCTGATGACACCGCTCTCGGGCACCGGCCGGAACGGCCGCTCGTACCCGTACTACTGCTGCAGCAATGCCGAGAAGTTCTCGGGCACTCTGTGCCCCTGCAAGTACGTCCCGGCGCAGGCGGCGGATCGTGCGGTGATCGAGTTCATGAAGAAGCTCGTCCTCAAGCCGGACATCGTGGAGGCGTTCGCCAAGCGGGCCAACGACTCGACCTCTGACACGCGCAGCCGGATCAAGACGGACCTTGACCGCGTGCGCCAGCAACTCGCCACGGTCCGCTCGAAGATCGGGCACTTCCTCGACGCAATCGGCGAAGGCGGCAAGGATGCGATGGCGAGCGTCAAGGAGCGGCTCCAGGAGCTGGAGCGCGAACGCGAGGAACTCGAATCCAGCGAGGCTCGGCTCAAGGCCGAGCACCAGGCTGAGGGCACGCAGGAGATCATCGTCCAGCATCAGATCGAGAGCCTGAAGCTCTTCAACCAGATCATCAGCAAGAACGAGGCTCAGCCCGACCGGCTCAAGAGCCTGATCCCGCGCTTCGTGGAGTACGTCATCTGGCGGATACTCGAGAAGGGCGAGGGCACGATCGAAGTCGGGCTCTACGGTGCTCCAATCGCCTTGGCGCCGGATGCGGTCTTCGACGAACGAGCGGCCGACTCTAAACCGGAGGCTATTGGTTCGTCCCAGACTCGGGGATGGTACCCCCGGTGCGAGTCGAACGCACAACCCTCGGATTAGAAATCCGATGCTCTTTCCAGTTGAGCTACGGGGGCAAGCGCTTGCGGCTCAAGGTATTTCGTCAATTCGGACCCCTTCCGTTATACCCTCTTGCACCCCCGTGAGCTCTCGTCAGATCAGACAGCTTCCCAACTCTCATGCACCGGATGGCTCGTCGGGGGACCGAACCGATGGTGAGCACCTCCGGCGGCAGCGGAATGCTGTCCAGTCCCTTCCTGAGGATCCGCCGGCGCACCGACGTCGTCGGCGCCATCCCGGACGCCAAGAGCGCGATCCTCCTGGTCTCTGCGCTCGCGTTCGCTGGGTCAGCAGCGCTGGAGCCAACGCCGCTACGTGGTCATGCGCCAGTTGGAGGGAGAGGAACACGAACTCGAAGACACCTACTTGGTCTTTCTTATCTCCTCCTGCACGATGTCGCGGATCTTCTTGAGGAGGTCCTCTTCCTTCTTCTTGTCGTTTTCTTCCTTTTCCTTCTGCCTCTCTTCAAGGGCTTCGTTCAGCTTCTTCAAGATGCCCAGCAGGGTGCCCAGCTTCTCGTGCTCCTTGTGCTTTCGGAAGAGCCGATACGCCAGCGCGTTCGTAGCGTGACGTGAAGAGACCTCGAAGAACGTCTCCACCGAATCAGACAGCGTGTCGTTGTCGCCGACGGAGAAGTGCCCCGCCACCACGAGGGCTCCACCCTCCAACGCACCGAACCAGCGGATAACGAGTCCGGCCAACGCCATGGATTGTGTGCCGGCCACTTGCGCCAGGAATTGCATCGCGTCTAGTTCCAGCCTTGAGATGCCTCTGCCATTGGCGGCTTCTCCGATCTGCCGAACGTCCTTGGGATTCTCAGAAACGACGGCATAGGAGGGCTCCTCGCCGGTTGCGTTGAGCCAGACCTTCTTTCCGTTCTGGAGTTCGTAGAACACGGGAACGCGGTGCAGTGAATCGTAGAACGCTTCGAGAATCACCGTCTCAAGGCCCGTGATCGTCCCGTTGCCGATCGACTTCTTGATCTCGGGTTTGGCCAGCTTGTTGCCGAATCGATCGACGAACTTTCCCTTGTAGTAGAGGATGAGGTACTTCTGCAGTCGCTGGGCGACTGTCGTCTTGCTTTGGCCGCCCTCCTTCAACGCGGATATGGAAGGACGGTCCCCCGCATTGGAAACCTCAATCGTGGCGATCGCCTGTTCAACGAACTCCTGGATCTCGCCGGGCGAGAAGGATGTGTCGTTCGCTGCGGAATCCCTCTCGATTGCACGGTCATTGAGCTGCACCAGTTTGCGGATGGCTGCGGACTTCAGTCCATCCGGGAAGAATGGCGCCTCCTGTCGCAGCGGCGAAACGGACCCTTCGATGCCCAACTCGGCCTTCGCCGGACCTAGTCCTTCCAGGAAGGGGTCGTCCTTTTCGGCCAGCGCTTCGACAGACTCATCCTTCTCATCGTCTGTCAGACCTGCGCCGGTTTTCAGATAGGCAGCCGGTACGCTTGTGCTGCAGGCTGTCGATGCCAGCAGGGACAGCAGGATGCCGACTCCTGCGAATCGCATGAGTCCCTCCATGTTCATCCACCTACTTACGAGGCGCCGGACCGACTCCCACGGCATACCATCCCGCTTCGATCGCGTAGCGCTCGTCTCCGCCATCGAGATCCTCAGCTGCTTGCGCTGTTGCGGTACGCGCTCCAGCGAAGTCGGTGTTCGATGTCATGTACCGAGTGAGCGCTCGATAGTAGATTCGCACTGTCTTCTCCATCCCGATGCTCGGTACGTCGATTGTGGTCTTCCTACGAGGATGGACGCCGCCGGTTACGGTCAGCTTGAACGCCAGGTTGGCTATGCCTGAATTCAGATGCACCCCGCCGTGATCGTCCACTCCCAGATAGCGATCTGGATAGAAGTCCTTAGAGATGCCGTCCCGGGCCGGATCGTCCATATAGCGCAGTGCGTCTCCTGCCACGCCGGGAGTCCATACTTCTTCGCCGATCTTCCATGTGTTCGGTCCGATTGCTTGCCGGGCTTGGTGCCACTCACAAGCTGCACCCAGAATGTCGGACATGGCTTCGTTAAGCGCGCCCGGCTCGTTCTGATAAACAAGCTTGGCCGTGTGCTGAGTCACAGCGTGCGTGAACTCGTGAGCGGTGACATCCAGGCTGCGACAAAGCGGGCCGGAGTCTTTCCCATCGCCATCGCCGAACGCAATCAACCTGTGCCTTGCGAACCAGAACGCATTCACCAAATCCCTATCGTAGTGAACTGAACTTACGATCGCGGCTCCCTTGCTGTCATAAGAGTCACGCTTGAAAAACTGAAGAAAGAAGCGATACACGACTCCCGTGTTGTCAAATGTGATGTTGACATCTTGATCGCCGGCCACTCCGCCCAGCTCTGTTCTCCTTGGCCCCGCACCGGGCAGGTCTGTCTTGTTTTGCGCGTCAAAGACGGAACGCTCTGCGATTGGTTGCACTGCGGGGTGCCTATCCACAACCTCGCCAGTCGTGGCCTCGATGTACACGAGATCATCGATAGGCATGCCTTTGTCACGGCCCGTGATTGGCACTTCCCACGCAAGGTGCATGTTGCCAGTCTTCGACGAGATGATGTAGACGAGTCGAGGCTCCTCATTTCTGAGGTCTTTCCCGGAGGTCGCTGAGATGGCTCTTTTGCACGCCGTCTCGCTTGTTACCGTTGCTTCAGTCGGAACCTTCGTCGCGACGCCGCGCGCAGTTGCGTTCACGGACTTAATCAGCCCACCTCGGCGCACATGCAGGACGAGTTCTCCTCCAATGACGTCACGCCCTTCCTTGACTTGCCTGTACTTCAGATGGAGCATGCCAAGCTCGTCCCGCTGGGAGTCTGTGAGGATGAGATCGTTGTGATGGAGTCGGAAGACGGCCGCTACTTCTTGGGGCAGGTATTTGGGTGCAACGCCCTCCGCGGTTAGTAGCTGGCCCAGATTCCCTTCGACGCATAGGGGAACGCGATCGGTGCCGACTTCAAGATGATGTATCTTGGGCAGCTGTCGCAGAGCGTCGGCGATGTCGCTAGGTACCTGGTCTTGGTAGTCAATCTGGTTCGAAGCGGGACTGGCGCAGCCGCATGCACAGCACAGCAGCGCCAGTGCAAGTAACCTCTGGGCGATGGTGCCACGATTCGCGTCGCGCATTCGTCGTCCCTCTCACGAAACCGCGATGAGCACTCCCATGAGCACTCCTCGGGATCTCGCCCGCCGCCTCACTCCCCGTAGCGGAAGACGAACACGGGGGCGGCCACGCGCCCCGCGCGGCGGCCCTCGTCGTAGCGGACCACCTGCTCGGGCGCCAGGAGTTCGCGGATGCGCCCCTCGAACCCGGCGAAGATCCGCGCCACCTCGTCGACTCCGCGCTCGGCCTCCCCGCCGCCAACTGCCTCGGCGTAGGCGGCGTGCATGGCCGCCTCCCGCTCGGCGACCAGCGAACCGATCCGGGGGCGCTGCTCCGGCGTCAGCGCCACGGCTTCGTCGATCTCATCCAGCGGACTCAACCGGCGGTGGGGCGAGTGTCGCGGCTTGGGGCGGGCGGCGGCGGCCTCGACGGGCTGGGCTTCGACGAGGACATCGCGACCCGCCGAGCCGGCGTCTTTCGTGGGAGAAGCCAGCTCAGGCGGGGGGCCACTATTGACATCGTGCCCGACCGGGGGACGGACGGGTGTGGCTTGCGCGGGAGACAGGCCGTCGGTGCGGACTCGCACGCGCGACGCCACCGTCGCCAGGACGGCGAGCGCAAGAACGACGACCGCCGTGGCTTTCACGGCCTACGCGAAGAGCGTCTCGAAGCGCCGCTTCTCATCGACCGCGCTCGGGGCAGCGCCGCGGCGCTCAAGCCCGGGCCCGGCCGGCGCGCGCCCGATCAGGTCTACGCAGTCCCCGTACAGGCTGTCCTGGTCGAAGATCTTCGAGCCGATGATGATGCACTTCGAGTGGAAGTGGATCACGTCCCCCACCTGCAGGTTCCAGCCGGAGAACGAAACGATCCGCTGGAAGTACGTGGGGCTTGTGGGAAAGATGACGTCGAACTGCTCCGAGTGCTTCAGCACGCCGTTCTGGTACACCTTGAAGGTGTGCCGGTACGAATTGTTGGTCGCCGTCCAGCACTCGTACGTGTGGGAGTCGGCCGGCAGCTCGATGTTGAAGTGGGTGCCGCTCGGGCCGAGCGCGTTGTTTACGTCGATTGCCTGGGCGGAAGCCGCCGTAGCGGTGCCCAGCAGGAAGATCCCTATGATCGGAACGAGACGCATGAATCACCTCCTTGCGCACAACCTCGCAAGGAGCGAACCGTCGATGAAAACGCGCTAAGCAAATCGGAACACAATGGCGCCCAATGGGTTAGGAGACAGCGCGCAGTTTTGCGGCAGAAAACCTGCGCGCTCCAGCATCGGTTTTCGGTACAGCGAAGTGTCCCATCCTGGGACAGTCACTTTCCGCGGATTCCGTACCGCTCCATCATCCGGTAGAGGTGAGACCGCGGAATGCCGAGCTTCTTCGCGGCGGCCAGCAGCGACGGCGACGTCTCCAGCGCCTTCTGGAGCAGCGTGCGCTCGAGCTTCTCGACGTTGGCGCGCATGTCAAGCGTGCCTCCCTCGATCGACGACGGGACGTGCAGCTGGCGCGCCACGAGGTCGGGGCCGATCGAGCGATCGGACAGCGTGGCGCACGATTCGATGACGCTCTCCAGCTCGCGCACGTTCCCCGGCCATTCGTAGTCGAGCAGCAGGGCCGCGGCCTCCGGATCGAGTCTCCGCCTGCCGTGCTTCCGCGCGGCCCGGCGCAGGAACTCGTGCACCAGCAGCGGGATGTCCTGGCGGCGCTCGCGGAGCGGAGGGAGGACCACCACGATGCGCTTCAGGCGATAGTAAAGATCCTCGCGGAATTCCCCCGACCGGACCAGCGCGGGAAGGTCGCGGTTCGACGCGGCGATGACCCGGACATCGACGCGCGCCGTGACGGTGTCGCCCAGTCTGCGGACCTCGCCGTCCTGCAGCGCGCGGAGCAGCTTGGCCTGCACCTGGGACGGCACCTCGCCGATCTCGTCCAGGAACAGCGTCCCGCCGCCGGCGGCCCGGAAGAGCCCATCGCTGGTGCGGTCCGCGCCCGTGAACGCGCCGCGCGCGTGCCCGAACAGCTCGCTCTCCATCGTGCCGGCCGGAATGGCGGCCGCGTTGACCGCGACGAACGGCTTCCTCGCCCGCGCGCCCGCGGCGTGCACGCCGCGCGCCGCCAGCTCCTTGCCGGTGCCGGTCTCGCCGAGGAGCAGAACGGGCGTGTCCGAGCGGGAGGCCTGCTCCAGCGTTTTCACCGCCGCCCGCAGGAACGGCGACTCTCCGACGAGCGGGGCGAACGCCGGATGCCGGGGCGCGGCCGACGCCCTGGGCGCGCGCATGGCGGGCGCGGGCTTCGCAGCGCGACGGGCGAGCCGCTTCAGGTCCTGCCTTGCCCGACGCGCCTCGTCCATGATGCGCCGGTTGTGAATCGCCAGCGCGGCCCGCGACGCGATCGTCTCCACCATCTCCAGATTGACCGCCTCGAACGCGCCGGTGCGATGGCGGTGGTCCAGATAGACGACGCCCACGGCCTTCGCAGCGTGGCACAGCGGAAGACAGAGGATCGAGCGGAGGGCGCTCTCGCGCACGCTGTCCGACGACTGGAGCCGCTCGTCACTTTGAGCGTCGGCGCTGACGAAGGCGCGCTGGTTCTTGAGGGCCCGCTCCGCCACCGACATGCTGATCCTGGCCTCGGGGGTTCCGGCGTCCCTGTGATCGACGTTCCGGCGGGCGGCCACCTTCCAGCCCCCGTCGCCGGCCAGAAGTACGAATCCGCGCTCGGCCCCGGTCATCTCGATGACCGCGTCGAGGATCTTCCGCGGCAGCAGTCCGAGCCGGCGCGCCGACATCAGCTGCTGGTCCAGCTTGAAGAGCCGCCGCATCCAGCCGTGCTGCGCGGCCGCGGCCTGGGCCTCGCGCAGCTTGCGGTCGATTTCGGACCGGTCGCGCATGGGATGTTCCTCGCCGAATTGGGACCGACGATCGTCGAACACGCGGTGCGCCTCCTTGTACCAGTGGAACGCCCCTTCTGCGCTGCCTGCGCGCAAAGCGAAGTCGCCCGCCGCCTCCGCGGCGACCTGCGCCAGCCGGAGCCGTCCGTGCTCCAGCGCGGCAAGATGGGCATGTACTGCAAATCCCGCGCCACGTTCGGGTGATTCGGAGAGGCGTGCGGCGGCGAGGCGCTGGTGAACATCGAGCGCCTCCAGGCCGTGGTGGCGGGGTGCCAGCTTCCTGCTCCGGCCCAGCTCGCGGCGCGCTTCCTGGGGTCGACCCTCATGCAGCAGGCAGAGCGCGAGAGCGCACCGTACGCGCGCCTCGGCGACCGGATTGGGCCAGGCCTTGAGCGCTGCCAGCGCTCGCTGGACGAGGCTGGTATCAGGATCCTGGCCGGAGGCCGCCATCAGGACCATCGGCGCTGCATCGACAGGCGCGTTCCCATCCAGCCACCGGGTGACTTCAGCGCAGATGCCCGACACCTCACCCGTCGATTCCCAGGCTCCGAACTGCTCCGCTCTCGCGACGATGCGGCCGGCCCAGGGAT
>Ga0187892_10006063_pt1 | contig 18337 bp, 10 predicted proteins | sample MA1701073metaG_FD_139345 | JGI IMG/M metagenome (GOLD analysis project Ga0187892, IMG submission 139345) | Bio-ooze microbial communities from a basaltic lava cave in the Kipuka Kanohina Cave System on the Island of Hawaii, USA - MA170107-3 metaG ... | reverse complement strand
CTGAGTGACTTGTTGTTTCCCCAGTTCGTGTCGGATCAGCAGCAACGTGCGGGTGATGATAGCGTTCAGGTCCTCCGAGTGCAATTCCAGTTTCGTAGGCGCCGAGAAGTCGAGAAGGCCGCGAATCACCGAGTCCGCGCGCGCCAGTGCCTCGCGCACTTCGCCGAGGACGCCGGCTGCCTCGCGGTCTTTCGGGTTGAGCGCGCCGGACAGGTATTCCATCCCCATCGCGGCGATGGCCAGGGGGTTTTTGACTTCGTGGGCGACGCCCGCCGCCAGGCGACCGATCGATTCCAGTTTCTCCGCCTGGATCAGGTGCAACTGCGCGGCTTTCAATTCTTCGTGCGATCGCTTCAATTCCGCATGCGCTGTTCGCAGTTCCTCTTCCGATCTGCGGCGGGAGGTGATGTCGCGCACGTGCAACAACAGAGCGGGTTTGCCCAGGTGTTCGACGTGACTGGTCGTGATGGAAACGGGGATGGCGCGCCCCTCCGAAGTGAGGCTGAAACTCTCCAGTGCGTTCAGTTCGCGCCGTTCGAGCTTGAGAAAATCCTCGGCCACTTGTTCTCGAAATTCCGCAGGCACCAGAGCGAGGATGTTTTTCCCCAGCAGTTGGTCGCGCGTCATCCCGTGGAGATGGCAGGCGGCCGGGTTGACGTCGAGCACGGCGCCGCTGAGGTCTTCGACGAAGATGGCATCGGGCGAACTCTCGAACAGGTCGCGAAACCGTTTCTCGCTGGCCCGCACCGAGTCTTCCGCGCGCTTGCGCTGCGTGATGTCGGTGGAAATGCCGCAGACGCCGTAAGGGGACCCCGTTGCGTCGAACAGCGGGAACTTGATCGAGATGTACGTGTGCGGGCCGTCGTCCTGCGATGCGATTTCCTCGAACTCGATCGGGACGCCGGCTTCGATCACTTTGCGGTCGTTCGCCCGAAACGCATCCGCGATCTCCTTCGGAAACAGGTCGTAGTCGGTCTTGCCGGCGATCCACTGGCGGGTGACGTGGAAGAGTGTTTCATACCGCCGGTTGATCAGCAGGTAACGGCCCCGGGTGTCCTTCAGGTAGATGACGGCCGTGGAATTGTCGAGGACCGACTGCAATCGGTGTTCGCTCTCCCGCAAGGCCGCCTCGGCCCGTTTGCGTTCGGTGATATCCTCAGCGATGCCGGTGACCCGGTAAACTTGCCCTTGTTCGTTGCGGATCGGGAACGCCCGGTCGTTGACCCAGCGGATCGAACCGTCGGGCCGGACGATGCGGTATTCTTCGTTGTACTCGCCACTGACCTGTTTGGTTGTCGCTGCCTGCAAAACGCGCGGGCGGTCCTCGGGATGAATGGCCTCCAGCCAATCGCGCGGGGAAGCATAGAGGCTCGCGCAGGTCCGTCCCCAAATTTCCTCGTAGCCGGGGCTGACGTACAGGATCTCGTTCTTCTCGGTGTCGCTCAACCAGAACACCTCGCGAATACTCTCCGCCAGTTGGCGGAACCGCTGCTCGCTGGAGCGCAATTCGCTGTCGCGGGATTGAATTTGCGCCAGCATCTGGTTGAACCCATCCATCAATTCACCGATCTCGTCGCTCGTTTCCTTGGTCGCGCGCAACGAGTAGTCCTTGCGCTCGGTGACCGCGCGCGCGACTCGGGTCAGGGCGAGAATGGGCGAGGAGACGAACCGTTGCAATCGAGCCGACAGAAACAACGACACGAACAGCGAGAGCAGCATCACCAGCAGCGCGATGCCGGCATAGCCTCGCAACCGCGCGAAGCGGCGGCCCAGATCGGCCACCAAATATATGTTGCCAACCACGTCGCCTTCGAGCATGACCGGGCGGAACAACGTCAGATGGGACCCTTCAAACCGATGCCCCACGTGGGGAGCTTCGCGCGCTGTCGGGCCCCCGACCGCGAGTGCCCGCCCGTATTCGGCAAACACTCGTCCATCGTCCGTGTACAGACAGGCATACACGATCTCCTCACGCGCTCGCAGCGTCGCCAGCGTTTCCTGCGCCGTCCCCGGGTTGTCGGCTGCCAGCGCAACCGCCGTGTTGGCGCCGATGATTTCCGCCTGGGTCGAGAGTTCGGGCACGATCGCGGCCCGGAACCGCGTCAACTCATAGACGACCGCCGCGCCGCAGGCGAGCAACAGCGCCACCGTGCTGGCGATCAGGCTCAGAAGGACCAGCTTGCGCTTAATGGGTACGTCGCGGAAACGTTTCATGGTTTTCCCGTCCGGCTGGCTCGCTCCGGTCTCCTTGGACGTGAGCGCGTGGGTGCACGGTGGTGCGCATGTTCGGACAGCGCCCGATTAGGCGCCCACTCGAGGCAGAACGCAAGCCCGAAGGAGAATGCAAGGCACGTGCACCGCCCCAGCCGGTCGGCGCCGTTCCTCGGGCAGAAGCGAGCGGTGCCAACGGAGGGCTCAGCGACCGAGGAAACCACAGACGAGCACGTCTTCCCATCCCCCCGGCGATCAGGGCAGATCGGTATGGCCCATCAAATACCGGTCGCACTCGCGCGCGGCTCCGCGGCCCTCGTTGATGGCCCAGACGACCAGGCTCTGGCCGCGACGGCAGTCGCCTGCGGCGAAAACCCCGGGGATGCTGGTGGCGAATTTGCCGTGCTCGGCCTTGAAGTTGGAACGCGGGTCGCGCTCGACCTTGATCGCTTGCGCGATGGTGTCCTCGGGGCCGAGGAAACCCATCGCCAGCAGGACGAGCTGCGTCGGGAGGACTTGTTCGGTGCCGGCGATCTGTTTCGGGATGAACGCGCCCTTCTCGTCCTTTTGCCATTCGACCTTGACGATCTCGATGGCTTTGACGTGGCCGTGGTCGTCGCCAAGAAATCGCTTCGCAGTGACGAGATACCGGCGCGGGTCGGCGCCCCATTTCGCGGCGGCTTCTTCCTGGCCGTAATCGAGTTTATAGACCTTGGGCCACTGCGGCCAGGGGTTATCGGGCGCGCGCTCGTCGGGCGGTCGCGGCAGAATCTCAAGCTGGATCAGGCTCTTGCACTGGTGGCGCATCGAGGTGCCGACGCAATCGGTGCCGGTGTCGCCGCCGCCGATCACGATCACGTCCTTGGCTTCCGCGCTGATGAAGTTGCCGTTCTTCTTGCCGTCGAGGAGGCTCTTGGTGTTCGAGTGCAAAAACTCCATCGCGAAATGAATGCCCTTGAGGTTGCGTCCCTCGATCGGCAAATCGCGCGGCTTGGTCGCGCCGACGGCAAGCACGACGGCGTCGAATTCCTTGAGCAGATTCTCGGCAGGATAATTCCTCCCGATCTCGGTGTTGCAGACGAACGTGACGCCCTCCGCCTCCATCACCTTGAGCCGGCGCATCACGACCTTCTCTTTGTCGAGCTTCATGTTCGGAATGCCGTACATGAGCAACCCGCCCGGCCGGTCCGCGCGCTCGAACACGGTCACGAGATGCCCCGCGCGGTTCAGTTGCGCCGCAGCGGAAAGCCCGGCAGGACCGGAGCCGACGACCGCGACCTTCTTGCCGGTGCGTTTCGCCGGCGGCTGCGGCACGACCCAGCCTTCCTCGAATCCTCGGTCGATGATCTCGCACTCGATGGTCTTGATCGTGACCGGCGGCGCGTTGATGCCGAGCACGCACGACCCTTCGCACGGCGCCGGGCAGACGCGGCCGGTGAACTCGGGGAAATTGTTCGTCTTGTGGAGCCGTTCGAGCGCTTCCTTCCACAGGCCGCGATAGACGAGGTCGTTCCACTCGGGGATCAGGTTGTTGATCGGACATCCCGACGCCATCCCGGCGATCAAGGTCCCCGTATGGCAGAACGGCACGCCGCAATCCATGCAACGCGCTCCCTGCGCCCGCAATTTCTCCTCGGGCATGTGCTCGTGGAACTCGTTCCAATGGTGGATGCGCTCCAGCGGCTCGAAGTCCTTCGGGAGTTCGCGCTGAATTTCTAGGAAGCCGGTCGGTTTGCCCATGGCAGTTTCTTATCAAATACTATACGGTCCGCCCGCTGATAATCGAGTCGTACTCATCGTGGCGTCCAATCCAGAACCAGACGAGATTCTCGCATCCTCAACGGCCACGGCCCGGTGATGAACTCCAACCCGGCCAGACCAAAACCGGCCGACCTTCTTGAACTGTAACGACGGATGCCGAGGATCGCGCTTGAGCCGGTCGAAGCTGCGTCGAGCAAGCCGCTGTATCTGGGGAGAAAGTTGCTCATAGAAATGCCAGAACCTCGGGCTGGCTCGATGCTTCACAGGTCGGTGCAGCGTCCCTCGCGCAGGTCTTTCAAGGCTTCTTCCGCCAACGCATCGAGCCGTCCCGCCGCCACGTCTTCCTCGAACTGTTTGTCCCACGCCTCGGCATCGAAACGAGCAAACCAGGCGCGAAACTTGCCAAGCTCCTCGCGAGGGAGCTTGCGAATCGCGCTTTCGATCTCCTGAACTGTACTCATACGGTTAAGATGACATTCACTCAGACCAGGAGCAAGCGTTGACTAATTCCCCCCCACCCGCGCCAGATCCCGCGCATTCTCCTCGAACGCCGCGTTGATCGCTTCGTCGCCGCTCAGGCCTTGGCTCTTCGCCTTGTCAACGGCCTCGAGCACGCGCTTGAAATCCTTGGGGAGCACCTTCACGAACTTCGGCACCATGTCGGACCAGAGCTTCAGAATGTTCCGCGCGCGATCGCTGCCGGTGTACTCGGCGTGACGCTCGATCATCTTGCGCAGTTCTTCGATCTCCTCGCGCGTCGCCAGTTTTTCCAGGCCGACCATCTGCTGGTTGCACCGCTTCGGGAAATCGCCTTTCACGTCGAGCACGAAGGCGATGCCGCCGGACATGCCGGCGGCGAAGTTGCGGCCCGTCGCCCCGAGCACGACCACGCGGCCGCCGGTCATGTACTCGCAGCCGTGGTCGCCGACGCCTTCGATGACGGCCTGGACGCCGCTGTTGCGGACGCAGAACCGCTCGCCGGCCACGCCGCGGATGTACGCCTCGCCGCTGGTCGCGCCGTAGAAGGCCACGTTGCCGATGATGATGTTCTCCTCGGGCACGAACGCCGAGCCTTTCGGCGGGAACACGACGACCTTGCCGCCGCTCAGGCCTTTGCCGAGGTAATCGTTGGCGTCGCCTTCGAGCACGAGCGTCATCCCGCGCGGCACGAACGCGCCAAAGCTCTGGCCGGCCGAGCCGTTGAACTTGATCCGAATCGTGTCGTCGGGCAGACCGTTCGGGCCATAGCGACGCGTCAACTCGCTGCCCGTGATCGTGCCGACGACTCGGTTGACGTTGCGGATCGGCAACTCGGCGACGACCTTCTTGCCGGCATCGAGCGCTGGCTCGCAGAGCTTGAGCAACGTCGTGTTGTCGAGCGCCTTGTCGAGGCCGTGGTCCTGCGCGATCTGGCAGTAACGTCCGACGCCCTTGTCCACCTTGGGCCGATGCAGGATCGGCGAGAGATCGAGGCCCTTGGCCTTGAAATGGTCAATCGCCTTCTTCGTGTCGAGCTTGTCGGTGCGGCCGATCATCTCGTTGACGGTGCGGAAACCGAGCTGCGCCATGAACTCGCGCATCTCCGTCGCGATGAGCCTCATGAAATTAACGACATGCTGCGGGTCGCCGGTGAACTTCGCCCGCAGCTTCGGGTCCTGTGTGGCGACGCCGACCGGACAGGTGTTGAGATGGCACACGCGCATGAGGATGCAGCCGAGCGTCACGAGCGGCGCTGTGGCGAACCCGAACTCCTCCGCGCCGAGCAACGCGGCGATCACAACGTCGCGGCCGGTCTTGAGCTGGCCATCGGTTTCGACGGCGATGCGGCTGCGAAGGTTGTTGATCACGAGCGTCTGGTGCGTCTCGGCGAGGCCCAATTCCCACGGCGTGCCGGCATGTTTGATGGACGACAACGGCGAGGCGCCCGTGCCGCCATCGTGACCACTGATGAGGACGACGTCCGCGTGCGCTTTCGCGACGCCCGCGGCGACGGTGCCGACGCCGACCTCGCTGACGAGCTTGACGCTGATCCGCGCGTGATGGTTCGAGTTCTTGAGATCGTGGATCAACTCGGCCAAATCTTCGATCGAGTAAATGTCGTGGTGCGGCGGCGGTGAAATGAGGCCGACGCCGGGCGTCGCATGACGCACCTTGGCGATCCACGGATAGACTTTCGCGCCCGGTAACTCGCCGCCTTCGCCGGGCTTGGCGCCCTGGGCCATCTTGATTTGAAGTTCCTTCGCCTTCGTGAGGTAGAGACTGGTCACGCCGAAACGTCCGCTGGCGACCTGCTTGATCGCGCTGTTCTTCGAGTCCTTCTTGTCGTTCGTCCAACTGTACCGCTCGGGGTCCTCGCCGCCTTCGCCGGTGTTGCTCTTGCCGCCGAGACGGTTCATGGCGATGGCCAGCGCCTCGTGCGCTTCCTGGCTGATCGAGCCGTAGGACATCGCGCCGGACTTGAAGCGCTTCACGATTTCGTCCACGGGCTCGACCTCCTCGATCGGGACCGGTTGCGGCGCGAGCTTGAGATCGAACAACCCGCGCAAGGTGCAAAGGTTCCTCGCCTGCTCGTTGATGAGCGTCGAGTACTCCTTGAACACCTTCGCGTTGTTCGTGCGACAAGCGATCTGGAGTTTGTGGATGCTCTCGGGGTTGAACAGATGGTACTCGCCGTCGCGCCGATATTGATACTGGCCGCCGGGATCGAGCGTCTCGCCGTTGACGAGGCGCTCGGGGAACGCGTGGCGATGCCGTTGCAATGCTTCCTCCGCGATCACATCAATACCGGCGCCCTGGATCTGTGACGCCGTCCATGTGAAGTAAGTCTTGATGAAGTCCTTGTTCAGCCCGATCGCCTCGAAAATCTGCGCGCCGCGATAACTCTGGATCGTCGAGATGCCCATCTTGGCCATGGTCTTGACGATCCCCTTTACGCTGGCCTTGATGAAATTCTTGATCGCCTTCTTGTGGTCCACGTCCTTGAGCTGGCCCTGGCGGATCATGTCGTCGATGGTTTCGAAGGCCATGTACGGATTGATCGCAGCGCAACCGTAACCGATCAGCAGACAGAAATGATGGACCTCACGCGGCTCGCCGGATTCGAGCACCAGCGCGACACGTGTGCGCGTACCGGCGCGGATGAGATGATGGTGCAAACCCGCGACGGCGAGCAGCGCAGGAATCGGCGCCTGCTTGGCGTTGATGCCGCGGTCGGAGAGGATGAGAATGTTTACGCCGTCGTCGCCAATGGCGTTGCTGGCGGCGTTGAACAACTTCGTGAGCGCCTTCTTCAATCCCTTTGCACCCTCACTCACCGGGAACAAGATCGGCAGCGTGACCGCCTTGAAGCCGGGCAGGTTGATGTGGCGGAGCTTCTCCAATTCGTCGTTGGTCAGCACCGGGCTCGGCACGCGAATTTGCCGGCAGCTCTCGGGACTGGGATCGAGCAGATTGCCCTCGGAGCCGATGGTTGTTTCCGCCGAGGTGATGATCTCCTCGCGGATGCAATCGAGCGGCGGGTTGGTGACCTGCGCGAAGAGTTGCTTGAAATAGTTGTAGAGCAGTTGCGTTTTGTTCGAGAGCACCGCGAGCGGTGTGTCGGTGCCCATCGAGCCGAGCGGCTGCACGGCGTCCTTCGCCATGGGGCCGATGATGAAGCGCTGGTCCTCGAACGTGTAGCCGAACGCCTGCTGCCGGAGCAACACGGTCGAGTGATCGGGTTCCTTCGGGTGCGGCGGCTCGGGCAGTTCGTTGAGATGAACCATGTTTTCCCGCAGCCACATCCGATACGGACGCGCGGTGGCGATCTTGCCCTTGAGCTCGGTGTCGTCCACGATGCGGCCCTGCTCGGTGTCCACCAGGAACATGCGCCCGGGTTGCAGACGGCCTTTCTGCGCGACCATGTCCGGCGGCACATCGAGCACACCGACCTCGGAGGCCATGATCACGCGGTCGTCTTTCGTCACGTAGAAGCGCGACGGGCGCAGGCCGTTGCGGTCGAGCACGGCACCAATGCGGATGCCGTCGGTGAACGCGATGGATGCCGGGCCGTCCCACGGTTCCATCAGGCAACCGTGGTATTCGTAGAACGCTTTCTTCTCGTCGCTCATGCTCTCATGGTTTTCCCACGGCTCGGGAATCATCATCATGACCGCGTGCGGCAGCGAGCGGCCCGAGAGCGTGAGGAATTCGAGGCAGTTGTCGAACATGGCGGAGTCGCTGCCGTTATCGTTGATGATCGGGAAGAGTTTCTTGATGTCCTCGCCGAATAGATCGGACCCCATCAACGACTCGCGCGCGCGCATCCAGTTGACGTTGCCGCGCAGGGTGTTGATCTCGCCGTTGTGCGCGAGATAGCGATACGGGTGGGCTCGGTTCCAGTTCGGGAACGTGTTCGTGCTGAACCGGGAATGGACCAGCGCCAGCGCGGTCTCGATTGCGGGATCGGACAGGTCGGGATAAAACTCCTCAAGCTGCCCGGTCATGAGCATGCCTTTATAGACGATGGTCTTGTACGACAGGCTCGAAATGTAGAAGCACTGGGCAGCATCGAGGCCGGAGTTGCGGATCACATTCTCGGCGCGTTTGCGGATCACGAACAGCTTCCGCTCGAACGCGAGGTCGTCGCTGATCTTCGGATTGCGTCCGATGAATACCTGTTTGATGATCGGCTCGACGCGGATCGCCGATTCGCCGAGCGATGCGTCGTTCGTCGGCACCGTGCGCCAGCCGAGGAAGAATTGTCCTTCCTCGCGAACGATCTGCTCGAAATGGTTCTCGCACTCGCGGCGCTGGGTCGGATCGGGCGGCAGATACACCATGCCCACGCCATACTCGCCGGCACCGGGCAGATCGATTTTCACGCGGCGACAGGCGTCCTTCAAAAACGCGTGCGGCACCTGCATGAGAATGCCGGCGCCGTCGCCCGTGTTCGCCTCGCAGCCGCAGGCGCCGCGATGGTTGAGGTTTAGCAACACTCGCAGCGCATCGCGGACGATCTGGTTCGACCGCTGGCCTTTCATGTTGACGAGGAACCCGACGCCGCAGGCATCGTGTTCGAACCGCGGATCGTACAAGCCTTGCGGGTATGGTTCACCCGTGGGCCGAAGTGTGGTCTTGCTCCTCATTCCCAAACCCAGTTTTGTGGACTGTAGTGAGTGGGCGGGAGTTTGCAACACAAAAGTTGACATTTTTTTGGTCTATTTGACCCAAGCCTGACTTCAGGAAATCCCGTTGGCCTAATCCAAGCCAACCGCAAACGATAAATGGCTAACTCCAGCCAAAATCTTGTTGATTTTCCGTGACCTCACGCTAGCCTTTGCGCACTGAGAAGTTACGTATGAGAGACCTCGACGAGCAGGAAAAGCTGATCGCGCGCGAGTTGATTCGCGACCCACGCCATTCCGACAACGCCATTGCCGAACGCACGGGCATCCCCGGGCGCACCGTGAGCCGCAAGCGCAAGCGGCTCGAACAGGAGGGCATCGTCAGCTACTTCGCTGCGCTCAACGTTCTGCCCAATGGCGATGGACGGTTCGCTGCCCGGCACCTGTACATCATCAAGTTTCGGCTCGGCATGACGATGGAGCGACTCGTGAACGAAATCCGGTCCGAGCCGAACGTGAAGACGGTATTCACCGAGTTGATCTACGAGTCGCACATCGCGGAGATCGACGGCCACATTTCGTTGATTATGATCATCGAAGGCAAGAACGACGCGGAGATCGTCGAGAGTTTTCAGGGCAAGATCATCCCGTCGCTCCACAAGAACCACGGCGAAAACTCGATCGAGGAAATTTCCACGATCCGGCTCCTCGCGCCGATTCGCATCAAGCACAACTACATCCCGATGGTGAACATGAAAGAGGGCGTCATCCGTCCGGACTGGCCCGACGACGGGATTTTCGTGGCCTGAAGATTGGGCCGCCACGAATTGCACGAATCACACGAAGACGCTGACGCCCGACCGCTGGTTGGAAAGCGCCGGATTGCTCGAATGACCGTGGAGAAGCCAGAGCTCGTTCTCAGTTCGGCGCATTCTGCTCCGCGTGCGTCAGCTTGCTTACCGTGGCGCGGAATTCATCCAGCGTGAACGGCTTCGACACGCAGAGCTTGCTGTGTCGCTGCAGGAATTGCCGGGTCTGCTCGCCGGCGACGTCGCCGGTCATGAAGATCAGCCGCGATGCCGCCCCGGGGTTGATGGCGAGAAGACGCTCATAAAACTGCGGCCCGCTCAGGCCGGGCATTTTGAAATCGCTCACGATCAAGTCGTACTGGTTCTTGCCGACCTTGTGCAGGGCAGTTTCGGCGTCGCCAACGGCGTCCACCTGATAATGGTCTGCCGTCAAGACTTCATGAATCAAGTCGCGCAGACCGTCCTCGTCGTCCACGATCAACACCCGTTTCCCGCTGCCCTCCAGGGCTGCGCGCGTCGAGTTCTCCGATTTGCCGGGCGCCTTGGCCGCCTCCGGTTCATCCGTCGTCGGCAGATCGATCAGGAACGTCGCGCCTTCGCCGGGTTTGCTTCGCACGATGATCGTGCCACCGTGTTCGTTGATGATGCCGTAGCACAGGCTCAGACCGAGACCGGTGCCTTTGCCCACTTCTTTCGTCGTGAAAAACGGGTTGAAAATCCGGGCGAGGTTTTCCTCGGAGATGCCCGGACCGTTGTCCTGGAACAGAATCCGAACGTGGTCGTCGAACGCGGCGGTGGTGATGCGCAACCAGCCTTGTGGCCGCACGGATTCGATTGCCTGCCGGGCGTTGTTGATGATGTTGACGAAGACCTGCTGAATCTGGTGCGGGTCGGCGAGGATCCGCGGAGAAGCCGGGTCGAGATGGGTAATGACCTCGATGTTGCTGGTGCGAAGCTGATAGCGCAGGATGTCCATGGCCGCTTCCACCAGTTCGTTGGGGCAGACCACCTTGCGTTCGGCTGGATGCTGTCGCGCAAAGCTCAGCAGGCTCTGCACGATCTTGTGACAGCGCTGCGATTCGCCGACGATCCGCGCCAGGTAGCCGCGCTGGTTGTCGGGCACGCCGGACCGCTGCAGCAACTGGGAGAAGCCGATGACGGACGTGAGCGGGTTGTTCAATTCATGCGCGACGCCGGCAACGAATTCCCCGACCGCGGACAGCTTTTCGCTTTGCGTCAGTTGCGCCTTGGTCGTTTTCAACGTCGCGACGGTTTGTTCGAGTTCCTCGCGCGACGTTTTCAGGTTCTCGGTCATGGTATTGAACGCCTGCGCCAATTCTCCGCACTCGTCCTTCGAGGCCACCTCGACGCGCCGGGTGAAGTCGCCGCGACCCACTGCATCGGCCCCATCGCGCAACTGTCCCAGGGGCTGCGTGATCTTGCGGATGAGCGCCCAGACCATGACGGCGCTGAGCAGCGCTCCGACCAAGCCGACCAACACCAGTGTCTGCTGCGTTTCTCGCAGCGCGCGCAACGGCGCCTCGTTGGAAGTGAGGAGCACGTAGCCGAGTTTCTGGCCGCGGCTGAGCGAGCCGAGGCGCCCGATCAAACACAGATAGTGTTCCTCGGGAAGGACGAGCGGCTGGATCTGGCCCAGTTCGCGCACGCCCCTGGCTTGCCGGGTCGAGGAACGCGCGTTGAGCAGGGTGGCGAACTGTTCGTCAAAGCCCCGCCGCTGCAACGTCGAAGCTACGACGCGGTTGTCCGCCACGAGGACGATGTCGCTGCGTGTAAGCTGGCGGAACTCCTGGGCCGACGCGTCGTCGATCGCCATCCCGATCGTCAACGCGCCCACGATCACGCCGCTCACACTGACGGGAACAGAGATCACATCGAAGAGCCGATCGCTGACGAACACCTTGTCCGTGCTCGGCACGCCGTCGAGCGCGCGTTTCACGGCAACCCCGGAGCGCAACTCGAACTCCTCGAGGTTCATGAGCCGGTCCCGCTTGGCGCTAGTCAGAAGCTTGCCCTGGTCCGTTGTGAACGTCATCATGTCTCCGCCGAGTTCCGCGAGCAACTCGGTGAGGAGGAACTGCATGGTCTTCGGCTCGGCCAACTGACTGACGGCCTTGAATCGCGAGTCGTTGGGGACGTTGGAATAGCGGGCCAGCAGGTTCCTGGCGTGGATCTTTTGCGAGTTCTGGAAGACCGCGTCGCAGGTCCACAGCGTGCGCGCGACTTCCGCCTCGAGTTGGTCGGCGATACGGCGGTTCACGAGCCACATGGTTGTCGCGACGAGCAGGAAAATGACGCCCACGACCGGGATCGTGACCTTGGCTTTGAAACTCAACCTGGGGTTCAGTCGCATGACGGCTCAATATTGCGGCAGACCCTTGATCCCAAGCAGGAAGTCCACGCGGACCTCCCCTTTCTCAGGCACGATCACTTCCTTGACCGCGCTCGGCAATCGCTCGTGCCACGCTTTCAGCCGGTAGGTGCCGGCGGGGACGTTCTCGATCCGGTACTGCCCCTTGGCGTCGGCACTGGCGAAGAACGGGTTCTCCAGCACCAGCACGATGCAGTGCATGGTGGTGTGGATCGAACAGAAGATATCGACGCGACCGGGTTTGTCGAACGTGACGCTCTTGGTTTGTTCCTTGTACAGCCCGAGGTCGAACGGCTTCGCATCGGAGAACGAGAAGGCGTTGTGGTAGATCTCGTCCTTGTTCGGCCACTCGACCGTCGTGCCCACGACGACCGGCAGGACGTGCGGCGTGAATGTCGCGTCTTTCTGCACCACGACCTGGAGCGGCTTGGCGGGCGGCACCGGCTTTTCGCCGAGCGGTTGGTCCACATAGACGACGAAGTCGCGCAACTCCTTGTAGTCCACCTTCTCCGCGAACTTGAATTTGCGGCTCTCGTACGCGCCGGACGCCGGTTCGCGTTCCGCCCCGGCTTTTCCCTCGGCGCGGACGATTCCCACGATTGTTCCCGCGTGCGTCGGAACAAGCCCGGGCAGCGAAATCAACAGAACAAGAAGGACGCGTTTCATGACTAGAATCGGAAGGCCAATTCGACGGCAAACATGTTTTCGTGGTCGCGCGAGCCGCCGCCAACCTCCTCGCCTCCCTGGAAGTTGTACTCCGCCTTGAGGATCAGGTCGCGACTCCAGCGGTAGCCGCCGCCGACCGTCAACAGCCACAAGTTCTCCGTTTGTTCTTGGAAGAAGTACTTGCCAAAGTCACCGAGACCCACGAGCGGATAACCGTCCTGGACCAGCATCTGGCTGAAGCGCGCGGCGCCGTAGAATCGCCGGGTGAACTCGTAGAGGCCTTCCACGTAGTAAAAGTAGATGTCCCGCTCGTTGTCCGCCGCGCTGTCATCGTCGTCGAAATGCGCGTATCCTTGAAATGGCCGCGCGGGAAACGCAACTGCACGTCGCCCTCGAACAACTCGGCGTGAAACGTCTCCGTCGTGGCCGGGTCGCCGAGCGCGCGGAAGAACCCGTTGCCGATCCACATCGCGGACACAAAATCGTCGTCCTGATTAAGGTCGCCCGTGCGCATCGCGCTGGCGCTCACCCGCAGCCATTCCTTCGGTTCGCAACCCACGCGACCGGCGACGGCCTTGTCGGCATCGAAATCATGCAGCGTGTCGTCGCCACCATTCTGCACGGCGACCGCGTAATCCACCTTGCCGATCCTTCCATAAAACCCGATGCCTTCATCGACTGCCCAGAGATCGCTCAACGAATGCGCGATCAGCGGATTGTCGATCGCATCGCGCACGAGGTACTCCTCGCCGAACGGGGTGTCGAAGCGGCCCACCCGAACGTTGAGCATGCGATCCTGGTTCCACAGCCGTGAGACGTTCTCGAAGTCCAGATACAACTCACCCACCTTCACGTTCTCGCTGGGCGACTCGCGCCTGGTCAGATTGAGCTCGGCGAAGAAATAGACGTCGTCCCAGATCGGCGCATCGAGAAACAGCTTCGCTTCGTCCACGCGGGACTCCGCGTTGGGGAACTTCCCCTTCCTTTCGGAGTGGAAGAAAGCAAGGCCGCCCTCAGCAGAAATGATCGCCTTGCCGATGGCGAACGGTTTCTTCGTCTCGGCAGTGGCCGGCGCAGTCTGGCCGCCGATTCCCGATTTGAGGGACTGATACTCGCCTGCTCGTTGTTTGTCGGCCTGTTCGAGTGCGGAGACTTTCTCGGTGAGGACTTCGATGAGCTGTTGCTGCTTGCCGAGTTGCTGCTGAAGCTGTCCATTTTGCTCCTGGACCTCGCGCAACTTCTCCTTCAGTTCCGACACGTCTTCCGCCCGTGCCCCGGCAGTGACAGTTAGCAGGACGCCAAGGGCACAGTTTCACCGTCCGAGATTGGGAAGCACAGATCGCATATCACGCGGTCCAATAAAAAGCAGACGATATGCCGACGGCCCACTAGCTCCGGACCTCGCAAATCACTGGGCTGCGAGGAATTAACGCTTGAACGACCGTTGACCCGGAGCGCGATGGCTTTGAGCCATTCATCCTGCAAGCCTCCAGCTCTGCCGTAGGTTTCAGATTGCGTTCGTCGAATCTTGGTGGGGATCTGCGAGCGGAGCACATCGATCTGATCCCGGGTATCGAGCGACGGCTTCAACGCCCGCCTGGAACTGAACGAACGCAACATCGGCTCCTCGCGGACCGCAAAGAGGGACGTGCCGGCCGGACGCTTAAAGCGAAATCATTTGGACAGGCAGGAATGCCTGTCCTACTCTCGCCTGTCCATGAACCGCATTAAACGGATCACCGCCTACCCCGTCCGCGTGCCCGTGCCGCGCGAAGTCGTCAACGATCCGCAATTTTACGATCAGATGCTTCATCGTGATCCGAAGTCCAAGGATTGGAGCAACAAGTCGCTCTGGTTCGGCGACGTGCCGTTCTACGCGGTCAAGGTCGAGGGCGACGGTGGACCGGCGGGCTGGTCCGATTCGTCGCGGATGATCGGGAAAGAGGAGTTCGTTCGCGAGGCGCGGAAGTTCATCGGCAAACGGCTCGACGAGATCGACGGACGCAAGGCGATGCTCGACGTTTCGGAGTACAACCGTTTGTCGAAGGAGAGAGGCCACCAATCGGTCCACCACTGCAAGTGCCTCGAAATCGCCGCGCTCGATTGGCGGGCGTTGAACGAGGACGTGCCGCTGTGGAAGCTGTTCGGCGAGAAGGTGCGAGACGCGGTCCGAGTCGAGTTCTGGTCCGGCTTTCGCACGCCCGCGGGCGCCGAGAAGGTCGCGCGCGAAGCCGTGGCGGGAGGATTCATCGGCCTCAAGCTGAAAGCCAATCTCGATATCGATGCCGGTGAGGTCACGAAGGCCGTCTTCCGCGTCGCGGGACCGGGCTTCCATCTCAACATCGACCCGAATGGCCGGTGGGACACGGTCGAACTGGCCGGGCCGCGCGCGAAAGCAATGCGCGCGGTCAGCCCCAACGTGTTGCTCGAAGACCCGGTCTACGGCAACTACGAAGCCGTCGCAGCGGTGCGCAAACAGGCCGGCATCGTCACGGGTATCACCGTGCAGACGCCCGAGGAAGTCGAGCGAGCCGTTCGCCTCGAAGCCGCCGACACGTTCAACATCGGCGGCACGTTCCATCAGATGATCGCCGCCGCCCGCGCCGCGGAGAAACACAGCAAACCGGTCTGGATTGGCAGCGGCTGCGAGACGGGCCTATCCGATCTCACCGCCGCGCACCTTGGCGCGACGCTCCCCAACTGCACCATCGGCTCCGACCTGATCGGCAACATCGTCCGCGCCGATGACCTGCTCGTCACCCCGATCCAGTTCGAGAAAGGCCACGCCGTCGTTCCCGACAAACCCGGCCGCGGCATCGCCACCGACGTGGCTGCCATCGAGCGCCATCGCGTCGCCGAGCCGATCGTGGTGGAGTAAGGCCCCGAAGCGATTGCCAAGAAAAGGCATCAGGACCCACAAAGAGGAAAGTTTCCGGTTCCCCCCCGTTTTGGTGTCTTCTTGTGCCTCGTTGTGGCCGACAGCTTCTTCGCCACCGGAAAGCGGAAAACTGGAACCGAAGCGGCTACGGTTTGAAAAGACCTTCCTCACGCAACCTGTTCATGAGACCCGCAATGGTTGCCTTGACAGATCAATGCGGTCCTTCGATACGAACACGGGCGGACTGTGATGACCAATTGACCACAAGCGCCATCACTCTCTTGCATCGAGCGCATTTCATGGATCCGGTTCCTCGGAGTGACGCGGCGCGCGCATGGGCTGCCGGGCGATGCGAAACAGGAAACCGTTCGTCATGCCGCTGGCATACAGGCCGGCGAGGGCGCCGATCACCACACGCGTAATGGAACCACGCAAGCTGAGCGTGTTCGATGCAACTACGGGTGCCAGCCACACGGCCAGGCCAATGCCCCAGGCAGCACCCAGGCAAAGCACCGTTCGACGCACCGGCGTTTCGCCGACAGGCGTGAACGGCTTTGAGGGATAAATGAACGCGGAGTCGGTCCTACCGTCCTTGGTTTTCCTGACAACGATCTCACAGCAGTTGCGCCGGGCGAAGTCGATCCGAGGCAGGTTTACGGCGATGAGGATCGCCGTTAGCGAGAGACAGATTCCTGCGGGAACACTTCCTTGTAGCGCGCATGAACACGCGAGCCGTTCCCGAGCGGACCACAACGGCGATTCCCTCGGATAAACGACCATGAAAAAGAACGCCGCGAACTGGGAAAACCACCAAATCGCCACTGAAAGAAATGCCACGATCACCGCCCGCTTCGCCGAGAGGCGGAATGGCGACGGCATCAGTTCCAGTCTCCCGTGTGTTTCGGCGGGATTGGGCGATCTTGCAAAGGTTGTGTCAGGCTTCTTCATGGCAGCCGGGCGACACGCCAATCTGCGCCTTTCAGTTGGTCTTGTCCATCTCCCGTAACCCTGCAGCAATCTGCAGGGCATGACCAAGGTGGCGCAAGCGTCTCGCTTGCGGCTTGTGGAGAATGAACGACCGCAAGCGAGACGCTTGCGCCACTATGGACTGTTGATCCCGCAACAAGCTGTCGAGAAGGTTCAAACTGAAGAGGCGGGAATGCGGCAATGGAGGAACCGGTCACCCGCTATGGCGCCCATAGCACCGGCAGCGGCGCAAGCCAAAGCCTGTCGCCCGACGGAACAACCTGAGGGCCTGTGTAGAGCACGACACCGGACAGGAATCGCTTGCCCAGTTGGTCCCGCAACGCCTGCAGCGCCGCGAAGTCCGTAGCGCCCACGGTCGCACTGGCTTTGACTTCAATGGCCGCCATTGAGCCGTCGGCCCGTTCCAGCACGACATCCACCTCAGCACCCGTGGCGGTGCGGAAATGGTAAAGCGTCGCCTGTGGATCCGTCCACGAAAGTTGTTTGCGAAGTTCGCCGACGACAAAACTCTCCACGATGCGTCCGAGCAAGGCGCGATCTTCACTCAACCGCCGCACACCAGCGCCGACCAAATGACAGGCCAAACCGGTGTCCACCAGATGCAACTTCGGCGCTTTGACCAGCCGCTTGCCCAGATTGGGCGACCACGCCGGGAGCCGATGCACCAGAAACACCGTCTCCAACAACGCCAGATACCGTGTCAGACTACTGTGCGGCAAACCCGCGTCACGGGCCACGTCCGCGAGATTCAACAACCCGGCCACCCGCGCCGCCAGCAGCTTCAGCAGGTTCGGCAACGCGTGCAACGCGTCCACCCGCGCCAGATCGCGCACATCCCGTTGCAGGATCGTCGAGATGTAAGCCCCAAACCACGCTGACCGCCGATCATCCGCCGCGCGCTGGACCGCTTCCGGATAACCGCCCCGCACCAGACGCACAGGCAGATCATCCGTTGTCGAAACAGGTTTCAACTTCCCGATGGTGCCGTCCAACAGCCGTTGCAGAAATCCCTCGCGTTGGCCCGCCAGTTCACCCGCCGAGAACGGATACAGCGGAATCACTTCCATTCGTCCCGCCAACGATTCCGACAGACGCGGCAGCGTCATCACGTTTGCCGACCCTGTCAGCAAAAACCGACCGGGCTGACGGTTCTTGTCCACGGCGAGCTTGATCGCCGGGAACAATTCGGGTGCCTTCTGGACCTCGTCGAGCATGACCGGGCCTGACAGGTTGCGAATGAACCCGGCCGGGTCACCCGCGGCCAAGGCGAGCGTGGCGGCATCGTCCAAGGTGAAATACTGCGCGCCGGCCGACTCCGCCAACGCCTGTGCCAATGTGGTCTTGCCCGTCTGCCGCGCCCCGTTGAGCAACACCACCGGCGTATCCGCCATGGCCTGCTGGATTGTTTCTTGGATATGTCGCCGAATCATGGCGAAATATTCACCAGTTCATGGTGAATTTGCAAGCCGTAAGCCGCATTCTCAGTTCCCGGTCTTCAGTCCTCCATCCTCGGTCCATCTTCATAATTCTT
>Ga0187892_10006061_pt1 | contig 18339 bp, 17 predicted proteins | sample MA1701073metaG_FD_139345 | JGI IMG/M metagenome (GOLD analysis project Ga0187892, IMG submission 139345) | Bio-ooze microbial communities from a basaltic lava cave in the Kipuka Kanohina Cave System on the Island of Hawaii, USA - MA170107-3 metaG ... | reverse complement strand
CGCTCGGCAGCGCGCCGTGCACGGTGAGGCCGTCGGCCTCGTAGACCAGCAGATCTTCCGGCCGCGCGAGCACGGCCTCGGGCCCGACGATCTCGCGCAGAGCGGCGATGAGACCAGGCGCGCCGCTGCGCGGCGCTTGCACTAGGCCAGGCCCAGGCGCTCGAGATCCTCTTCGTCGAGGCCGAGGTAGTGGCCGATCTCGTGCTTCACCGTGATCTGGATCTGCTCGACCAGCTCGGCGTGCGTGCGGCACACCTTCTCGAGGTTCTTCTTGAAGAGGATCACCCGGTCTACGTCGCGCGCCTGCGCCGTGACCGCAGCCTCGGTGCGCGGCACGCCGACGAAGAGCCCGAGCACCTGCGGCGAGATGCGATCGCGCTCGATCAGCTCGGCCTCCGGGAAGTCACGGATCAGCACCGGCACGTGCTCGACGTAGTCGCGGATCGAGCGCGGCAGATCCGCGAGCGCCTCGCCTGCGACTCGCTCGAAGCTGGCATCAGTCACGCTCACCGGCAGCGCGTAGTGGTCGGAGTCGAGCGCATTGGCCTGCGTGAAGGCGCGCTGGGCCTCGGGGTGCTGCCCGAGCCGCTCGAGCGCCAGGCCCAGGTGGTAGACGGCGTGTGCCGACTCGGAGTCGAGCGCGACGGCGCGCTCGAGTCGTCGGCGCGCCTCCTCGAAGCGGCCGAGCTCGAAGCAGATCTGCCCCTCGAAGGCGCGGTAGACGGCGACCTCGGGCGCGACGCGGATCGCGCGGCGCACGAGGAACAGCGCGCCTTCGAGGTCGTCGAGGTAGAAGAGCGCCTTCGACTTGAGGTAGAGCACCTCGGCCTCGGTGGCACGGTCGGGCCGGGGCAGCGGATCGCGTCCGGCGAGCACGCGGTCGCAGTACTGGATGGCCTGCTCGTGCTCGCCGAGCTCCTCGATCAGGAGCTCGACGCGATTCAGGTGCGCGGTGACGAACTTGGGATCGGCCTGGGTGGCGAGCTCGAACTGGTAGCCGGCCTCGTCGATGCGACCCTCGTCCCAGAGGATCTCACCGCGCCCGTTGTGGGCCTCAGCCCCGTTCGGCTGCGCGCGCAGCGCCTCGTCGAGCCAGGCGAGCGCGTCGTCGGTGCGACCGCCATGCGACGCCTCCATCGCCCGGTCGAGGCAGTCCCAATAGCGGTCCTTGTCGTTCATCGTTTCGGGGGTCCCAGCCGGGGGAAGCGGGCGAAGGGGCGCGGCGAGCTTAGCAGAAACGAGGGGTCGAACGGCGTCCGCGATTCCGTCGAAACAGGCTCGCAACTACGCGGAATCAAAGAAGAAAAGCAATGCGTTCGAGGCGCGGGGCGGGCGCCCCGGCCGCTCGCAGGAACGCCCTCCAAACCGGCGTTTCAGGGCTCCTTTTTCGGCGCTCGGCTTGACACGCCCGCCCGGCCGCGGTGCCCTTGGCGCTCTTCCGGGAGGGCCCGTGCATGCTGCTCGAGGGCAAGGTGCTGATCGTGTCGGGGGTCGGGCCAGGCCTCGGCGGTGAGGTGGCGAAGATCGCGATGCGGGACGGCGCGCGCGTCGTGATCGCGGCCCGCGGCGCGGCCAAGCTCGACGCGATTGCGAAGGAACTCGACCCGTCCGGCGCGCGCGTGGGGCCGCACGCCTTCGACCTCACCGATCCCGCCGCGTGCGAGGGGCTCGTCGCGTTCGCCGAGCAGCGTTTCGGCGGCGTCGACGCCCTTGTGCAGGTGGCGGCCTTCGACGCCGTCTTCGGTGATCTCGCCGCCACCAAGGCCGACGACTGGCGGCGCGTAATGGAGGTGAACGTGATCGGCACGACGCAGCTCTGCCGCGCCGTGGTGCCCGCGCTCGAACGCCGCGGCGGCGGCGCGATCGTGCTGATCGGCTCGCAGAGCTACGCGCTCCCCCCCGACACGCCGCAGCTCGCCTACGCGTCGTCGAAGGGCGCCCTGATGTCCGCGATGATCCAGATGGCGAAGGAGCTCGGGCCGAAGAAGATCCGCGTGAACACCGTCGTCCCGACCTGGATGTGGGGGCCACCCGTGCAGGCCTACGTCAAGTGGCAGGCGAAGCAGCGCAAGGTGTCCGAGGCGGAGGTCGAGGCGGAGATCACGCGGAAGTTCCCGATCGGAGCGATCCCCGCGGACGAGGACGTGGCCGAGGTGATCGCGCTCTTCTGCTCCGACCGCATGCGCATGGTGACCGGCCAGTTCCTGCGCGTGGACGGCGGCGAAAAGCTGGGCTGAGGGCGGTGCGCGCCCGAACCGGCCGCGGTCGCCGGTGTCCCTCCTCGGCGGAGGAAGCATGAACGGTGAACGGCCCGGGCTCCTGCTCGCCGCCGGCCTGCTCGCGCTGGGCGTGGCTGCGGCCGGGGGCTTCGTCGGACGGGGCCTCTTCGAGGCGCGCGCGACGGAGCGGACCGTCACCGTGAAGGGCCTCGCCGAACGCGAGGTGGACGCCAACCTGGCGTTCTGGCCCATCAGCTTCACCACCACCGCGAACGAGCTCGCCGCGGCGCAGGCGCGCATCGACCGCGACGCCGAGCGGATCCGCGCCTTCCTGCGCGAGCGGGGCTTCGAGGACGCGGAGGTCGAGGCGGGCCCGCCCCTCGTCACCGACCGGATGGCCGAGGGCGGCTACCGCGACCAGGGGCTCGAGCGCTATGTGGTGCGCGGCGTGCTGACCGTGCGCTCGCCGAAGATCGACAAGGTACGCGCGGCGTCCGGCGACACCGCCCGGCTCGTGGCCGACGGCGTGGTGCTCGTGCGCGACTACGAGGTGCGGACGCAGTACCTCTTCACGAAGCTCGAGGCGATCAAGCCCGAGATGATCGCGGAGGCGACCGGCGACGCGCGCCGCGCCGCCGAGCAGTTCGCACGCGACTCGGGGAGCCGCGTCGGCGCGATCCGCACCGCCCAGCAGGGCTACTTCAGCATCGAGGACCGCGACGCCTTCTCGCCCGAGAGGAAGCGCGTGCGCGTGGTGACGACGGTGCAGTACCTGCTCGAGGACTGAGCGCAAGCCCGCGCCTTGCGCGGGCGCGCAGCGAGGCGAAGCCGAGCGGAGACGAAAGCCAGCGCGCTGCTTCAGTCCTCGCTGCGCGCCCGCTCCACCGCGGCCTCGAAGTTGCGGCGGTGCTTCTCGACGACGAGCGGCGGCTCGCGCTCGGCCTCGGGGATCCGCTCGGCCACCACGAAGAGGTTCGAGCCGAGCAGCATGGCGAGCGAGAAGAGATCGCGCTCGATCTCGCGATAGATCTCCGGCCGCGGGTTCCGCCGCTTCGCCTTCCGCATCGCCCAGCGCGAGGCCAGGAAGACGAAGGGCACGAGCGGCAGCAGCAACGTCGAGGTCCAGCTGAACCGGCTCCGCACGACCTCCACGACGCGGAGCCCGCTGTGCCAGAGCAGGTAGCGGAGCTGGAGGTAGTTGATCAGGAACGCGTGGCCGTGGTAGATGCGCCCGTCCTGGTAGCCCCAGACCGAGGTCACCTCGTCCACCCAGGTCTTGAAGGCGCGGTTCCCCGTCAGCATGAAGGCGAGCCGCGCGCGGAGCGAGAGCAGGTTCGGCGTGGTGAGGAAGAGCCTGCCGCGCGGGCGTAGCACGCGCGCGCACTCGCGCAGCATGCCGAGCTGGTCTGGCAGGTGCTCGATCGCCTCGGAGTTGAGCAGGTAGTCGAAGCTCGCGTCGTCGAACGGGAGGCGCGCAGCCAGATCGGCGGGCACGCACTTTGGACCGATGCGCGAGTCGAAGGTCTCGGGAAAAAGATCCGCGGGCACGACCTCGTAGCCGAGCGCGACGAGGCGGCGGCTGTCGTCGCCCTTCCCGGCCGGGAGGTCGAGCACGAGCCCGCGCGGCTGGCGCGCGAACCAGTCCGCCTTGAAGAACGAGAGGTCGCGCTCGGTGAAGTGTGTGAGGAGCGACGCCAACGCCCTAGGCCAGCCAGCGCCCGAGCGGCGTGCCCCACAGGAAGCGGATGAACTTCTGCATGCCGTCCTCGCCCTTCCGCGTGTACGGGTAGCCGCCCTGGATCGGGCCCTTCCCCTTCCGGTCGGCGAGGATCGGATGCACGTGGCAGTAGCCGCGGATCCCCTGCGCGCCGTTCACCTGGCCGACGCCGCTCGCCTTGACCCCGCCGAACGGCGCCTCCGGGATGCCGTACGTGATCGCCATGTCGTTCACGCAGACGCCGCCCGTCTCCATGCGCTCGGCGAGGCGCAGGCCCTTCTCGGCGTCGCCGGTCCAGACGTTGCCGTTGAGGCCGTACTCGCTGTCGTTCGCGAGGCGCAGCGCCTCCTCCTCATCTCTCACCTTCTGGATGGCCACGATCGGCCCGAAGGTCTCCCTCCGCATCAGCTCCATCTCGTGGCTCACGTCCACGACCACGGTGGGCTCGTAGTAGAGGCCCGCGAGCCGCGGGTTCCGGCGGCCGCCGACGAGCACCTTCGCGCCCTTCGCGACTGCGTCCTGCATGTGCGACTCGATGATCTCCATCTGCTGGTCCCAGAACACCGCGCCGACGTCGCTCTCGCCCGCGTCGTTCTGGCGGAGTTGCTTCGCGCCCGCCACCACCTTCTCGACGAAGCGGTCGTAGATCGGCTCGACGACGTAGATGCGCTCGGTGCCGCAGCAGTAGTGGCCCGTGTTCATGCAGGAGCCGAGGAGCGCGCCCGCTGCGGCGCGCTCGAGGTCGGCGTCGGCGCAGACGATCATCGCGTCCTTCCCGCCGAGCTCGAGCGTGACGGGGATGAGCCGCCGCCCGCACGCCTCCGCGACCTTGCGGCCGGTCGCGACGCTGCCCGTGAACGAGATCTTGTCCACGCCGGCCTCGATCAACGCGGCCCCGGTCTGGCCGTCGCCCTGCACGACCTGGTAGAGGTCGGGCGGGAAGCCGGCCGCCTCCGTCAGCTTCTTCACGAGGAGCGCGGAGAGGGGCGTCACCTCGGAGGGCTTGTGCACGACGGCGTTGCCCGCGAGGAGCGCCTGCACGAGGGGATTCACCGCGAGCACGACCGGGCCGTTCCACGGCGTGATCAGCCCCACCACGCCGAGCGGCTTGTAGACGACGCGGAGCCGCTTCGTGAAGCCCATCAGCCCGTGGATGCGGCGCTTCTCCGGCGCGAGGAAGCGGGGCGCGCGCTTCGCGTAGAACGAGATGGCGTCGCAGCAGGCGAACACCTCCATGCCGATCGCCTCGGTGCGCGTCTTGCCGGTCTCCTGAATCACGAGCTCGACGATCTCGTCCTGCCGCTTCACGAACTGGTCGAGGAGGCGCCACATGTAGGCGGCGCGGTCCTTGACGCCGAGCTCGGCCCAGCTCGCCTGCGCCTTGCGCGCGCGCTCGACGGCGGCGCGCACCTCGTCCGGGGTCGCGGACTCGAACTCGCCGATCGGCGCGAGCGTCACCGGGCTCTTCACGCGGTAGCGCCGGCGCGGCACGTCGGCGATGCGCTCGTAGATGGCCATGCTCCCTCCCCTCGTCTACTCGAACTCCGCGTTCGAGCGCGCGCGTCCCCCCGGACCGCTGTAGGAGAGCGTATAGCCGGGCAGCTTCGACCACGCGACCTCGGGCACGCTCGCGAGCGCCGCCTTCCAGCCCGCCACCAGGCGGTCCTCGGCGGCGTAGTCGAACGGATCCTGGAGCACCGTCTCCTCCATGCCGCCGGGCGCGGGCGGATGCTCCACGAGCCAGCGCGCCGTCCGCGCCAGCGCCTCGCGTGCGGGCACCACGTCGCGGTAGCCGAGCTCGCTCCGGATCTTCGCGAGGTCGAGCACGCGGTGCGTCGGCGACGGCTGCGCGAGCAGCGGGCGCGCCGGGACCGCGAGCTCCCACGGCAGCGAGACGATCTCGAAGCGGTGGCCGAGCGCGCCCGCCACGATCTCGACCACCTGCCGGAGCGAGAGCACCTCCTCGTCTGCGCAGTGGTAGACCTGGCCCCGCGCGGCGTCGGGCCGGTCCACCGCGAGGAGCACCGCGTGCGCGAGGTTCTCGGCGTAGCCGAAGTGGTGGAGCGTGAGTCCCGCGTCGGGCAACACGATGAAGGGCCGCTGGTCGAGCACGCGGCGCACGATGCACCACTCGCGCGGCAGGGGCTGGTAGGGGCCGTAGACGTACGGGTACCGGAAGTGCGTCGCCTCCGGCTGCGCCGCGAACACGGCCACCTCGGTCTTCACGATGCGGAAGCCCTTCGCGTCCTCCGCCTCCTGCTCGACCTTCGGCGCGTCCTCGCGCACGGGCACCGGGAGCCCCGCCGGCTCGAAGAGCGCGGGGTTCATGAAGCCGCGGTAGGCGGGCACGCCGCCGATCGAGACGAAGCACCCGCAGCGCCCGACCATCGCCTCGGCCACGCGGCGGAGCCGGCCGTAGGTCGCGATGCAGACGTCGAAGCGCTCTCGGCCGAGCGCGGCCTCGAGCGCGCCCGGCGCGAACGGGTCGCCGTGGAGGTGCGCGACGTCCGCCGGGATCTCCGGCACCTCGTGGCGGCCGCTGTGGAAGATCGTGACGGTGAAGCCGCGCGCGCGGAGCCCGTTCACGATGAAGTGCCCCGTCGGGCCGGTGCCGCCGATCACGAGCGCGCGCATCGCCGCTCGCCTCCTACTCGATCGCGAGCAGCTCGACCTCGAAGACGAGGGTGGCGTTCGGCGGGATCGTGGGCGGCGCGCCGCTCGCGCCGTACGCGAGGTCGGGCGGGCATACGAGCCGGGCCTTGCCGCCCACCTTCATCTGCTGGACCCCCTGCGTCCAGCACGGGATCACGCGGTTCAGCGGGAAGCTCGCGGGCTCGCCGCGCTGCACGCTGCTGTCGAACACCTGGCCGTCCGGGAAGGTGCCGTGGTAGTGCACCTGCACCACGTCGGTGGCGCTCGGCGAAGGGCCGCTGCCCTCCGTCAGGTGGGTGAGCTCGAGCGCGCCCGGCGCGGACGCGACGCTGCCGGGCGCGTCCTCCGCCTGCGAGCAGCCGAGTGCGAGCGCGAACAGCGCGACGAAAAGGGGCGCGGCCTTCATGCGGTCTCCTGGTACGAGAGGCGCCGAGCATAGCTAGAGTCCCGGGCGTGCTGGCATGGCGCGTCCACGGCTTCGGCGAGCCCGGCGACGTCCTCACCGCAGAGGACGCGCCGGCTCCGAGCGCGGCGGCGCTGGCCAACCTCTGCGTGGACCTCGCGGGCCTCCGCCCGCTCGCCGGCCCCCAGGATGCTCCCGTCGCCGACTGGGTGATCCTCCGCGTGAGCCGCGCCGCGCTCGGGCTCCCCGACGTGACGATGGCGCGCGGGAGCTACCCCGTCCCGATCACGCGGCCCTACACGGCGGGCCTCGAAGCCGTGGGCGTGGTGGAGGACGCCTCGCCCTCGCTCCGCGGCTGGCTCGGCAAGCGCGTGGTCGCGTTCACGCCGCAGCCCTTCGGCGCGCTCGCGCCGCTCGCGGTGGGGATCGCGAGCGCGCTCTACGAGGTGCCGTCCGGCCTCTCCGACGAAGAGGCGGCCGCGTTCCTGATCGCATCGCACACGGCGTGGCACGCGCTCGTCCGACGCGGCGGCCTCCGGAAGGGCGAGAGCGTGCTCGTGCTCGGCGCGGCGGGCGGGCTCGGCTCCGCCGCCGTGCGGCTCGCCGCGGCGGTCGGCGCGCGCGTCCTCGCCGTGGTGGGCGGCGCCGAGAAGGCGCACTTCTGCCGCGAGCTCGGCGCAGAGCGCGCGCTCGACCACACGAGCTCCGACTTCGCGGCCGAGGCGCGCGCCGCGACCGGCGGGCGCGGCGTGGACGTCGTCTTCGACCCGGTGCAGGGCGAGCTCGGCGAGCGGGCCCGCACAGCGCTCGCGCCCGAGGGCCGGCAGGTGCTCTGCGGACACGCCGGCGGGATCCGGCCGATCGACCCGCGCTCATTCTACATGCAGAACTACACGCTCGTGGGCGCCACGATGGGCGCCTACCCGCCGGCCGAGGGGCGCGCGATCGAGGCGGACGCGCACCGCGCGATCCTCGCGCTCCTCGACGCGGGTCGCTACAGGCCCGTCGTCGGCCGCGTGATCGACTTCGACGAGGTGCCGAAGGCGCTCGTCGAGCTCGCCGAGCGGCGCAGCATGGGCCGCATCATCGTGCGGGTCGGGGACGGTTGAGCCTCACTCGGCGAAGCGGCGCAGCGAGAAGACGCGGCGGAGCGAGTAGCGCGGCTCCTCGCCCTCGAGGCCCAGCAGGACGGCCCGGCCGTCGAGCTCGACGCACGCGAGCGGCATCGGGCCGGGCTCGCCCGACGCGGCGCGGCGCACCTCGCCGAGCCACGCCTCGCGCCCGCGCGGCACGTCGTCGAAGGCGGCGAGCCGGAGCACGCGGCCGCCGCCGCCGCTCTTCGCGAGCTCGATCAGGCGGGCGGGCTCGATCCCGGCCTGGCGCGAGAACGTCACGCGGGCGCCGTCTCCCTCGTGGCGCGCGAAGTGGTGCTCGCCTTCGCGCGCATTCCGCACCGTGCCGGCGATCTTGCCCTCCGCCCGCGCGCGCCGGAGCGGCTCGAAGTCGCGGAGCACGCGGTCGGCGAGCCGCGCGTCGCCCGCGGCGTAGGAGCTCCGGATCAGCGGCTCCCAATCGGGCCACGGCACGTGGACGGCGAAGAACTCGCGCAGCTTGCTGAGATCGGCGGCCCGCTCGCGCGCCGTCCGGACGACCCAGGCCGTGGAGCGGTGGAAGTCGATGAAGCAGAGCTCGCGTGCCGCCGGGTCGAAGAGGACGTTCCCGAGGTTCAGGTCGCCGTGGAAGAAGCCGGCGTCGTGCATGCGGCGGAGCGCGGCGTGTAGGCGCCCGAGGTCCTCGAGCAGCGCGGTGCGCGAGCCCTGCCCGAGATCGAGCACGCGGTGCGCATGAGCACCGAAGTGGCGGAAACGCGCGGGCGTCACGCTCACGAGCGCCGAGCGCTCGCGCCACTCGCCGATGGGCGAGACGCCGGCGGCGACGACGCGGGGCACGCCGATGCCGAGGCTCGCGAGGCGCTCCATGCCGCGCGCCTCCCGGAGCGCCGGCGGCCGCAGGAACGCGCCGAGCGCGCGCCGGTGGTAGACCTTGAGATACGCGAGGCTCCCCGGCTCGCCCGGCGCTGGCTGGCGGAACACCTGCTTCCTCGGCGTGCGCCGGAGCGTCTCCACGCCCTCGGTGTTCCCGTCGAGCGCGGCGAAGAGCGGCGCATACCCGGCCGGGAAGCGCTCGCGCTCCTCCGGCGCGACGCGCCAGACGAGCCCGGCGAAGCGCAGCTCGTCGCCGGCCAAGGCGGCTAGGCGCCCGTGCCTTCGCGCTCGTACACCGCCAGGTACGGCACGCCGAAGGGCCAGAGGTACGAGCGCAGTCCCGCGCGCACCGGCACGCGCGCCACCGGGCGCCAGCCCGCCGCGGCGATCTGGCCAGCCAGCGCCGTGCGCTGCGCCCACTTCTTGACGCGCCACTCCTGGCCAGTCAGCCGCGAGAGCCAGAGCCGGAGCGCGAGCCACGGATCGAAGCTCTGGAGGTAGCCGGACTGCGCGATGAGGTAGCGGCGGCTCACGCGCCAAATCTCGCGGAGGACCTTCGCCCGCATCTCCTCCGGGAGCAGGCTCAGGAACTTGAAGGCGAGTACGCAGTCGAAGGATGCGTCGGGAAACGGGAGCGCAGTGGCGTCGCACTGCACCATCGAGAACGACTTCGCGATGCTGTCGTGCTTCTTCTTCGCGACGTGGAGCATCTCGCGCGAGATGTCGCCGCCGACGTAGCGCAGCTTGCGGCGCACGCAGAGGTCGGTCCAGCGCCCGGTGCCGGCCGGAAGATCGAGCACCGCGTTTCCGTCGGAGAGGAAGCGCAACGCGTGGGAGAGGCTCTTCCGCGTCGCGAGGTCGAAGCTCCGGCGCGCGCCGGAGCCGAAACGAATCTCGTCGTACTCCTCCGCGACCTTCGCGTCCCGATAGCGATACTTGCGGAACTTGGAGTCGCTCACCCGGCCCACGCCCCCGCCCGGCGGCGGACTCTACGCGACCGCCGCGCCGAAGTCATGCGCGGTAGCCGAGCTCGGCGAGCAGATCGCCCGCCGTCTTCTCCACGGTCGCGACCCCCTCCGGGCCGAGTCGCTCACGCCAGCCCTCGCTCGCCTCGAGCGGTGCCGCCGAGATCTCAGCAAGCTGGGCGTCGCCCGCCGGCAGGCCCGCGAACGCGAACAACCCGCTGAGCGTCTCGCGCGGGCGCGCGCACAGCTCCTCGTAGCGGACCTCGCGATAGTCGGCGCCGAGCTCCCGGCCCCGCTCGCGCACGTAGCGGACGATGGCCTGCCACTGGAGCGCGGTCTGCTCGACGAGGTCGTCGCGGAGCAGTGCGCGCCAGCCCGGCGGACGGCAGAAGCCGCCGAGCGGCTGCTGCGCACGCCGCGGCCGCCGCCGGATCTGCTCGACGATCGAGCTCACCACCGCGCGCCCGTCCCGGATCACGTGGGTGAAACGCGCGTCGGGGAAGACGCGGCGCAGATACTCGATGCGCACCGAGTTCCGTGGGTGCTTGTTCACGAAGCGCGCCTTCCCCTGCGAGACGCGGTACCACTCGCACCAACGATGGAGACGCGCGATCTGCGCGGGCGTGGCGCGTTCGGCGGTCCAATGATGATCCGCGTCGGGGTTGCGATAGTCGATCGGGTCCCATAGGCGGCCGGCCTCCGACCAGTTCGCGACGTCCCGATGCGTCGCGAAGAGATCGACCGCGAGCGTCGTGCCGCTGCGCGGCGAGCCCACCAGGAAGATCGGCGCGACGAGCCGCGCGCCCGGATGCAGCGCGCGCCATGCGAGCGAGCGGCTCGTCCAGCGCGGCGCGCGAAGGAAGTCGTGCACGGAGTACGGAAGCCGACGGATCACGCGCACCTCGCGTGCGATTCGAGGGCGCGTATGGTAACAACCGCGACGTGTCCGCCAAAGACGAGCGGCTGCGCGTGGCAGTCCTCGACTCGATTCCGACCTGGGGCGGCGGTCAGAAGTGGGACCTCGAGGCAGCGCTCTCGCTCGCGCGCCGCGGCCACCAAGTTGCGATCGCGTGCGCGCGCGGGAGCGCGCTCGAGGCGCGCGCGCGGAGCGCCGGGCTCCCCGTCTGGAGCGCTCGCGTTGGGCGGCTCGGCTGGGGCCTCGGGAGCGCGTTCGCGCTCGCGCGCTTCCTGCGCCGCGAGAGGATCGAGCTCGTGATCGGAAACGTCGGCCGCGACCTGCGCCTCGGTGCGCTCGCCTGCCCGCTCGCCGGGGCGGCGCTGCTCCAGCGCCGCGGGCTCCTCCGGCCCGTGCGGCGCGGGCCCTGGAACCGCTGGATCTACGGCCGCACGGTGCGCCGCGTGATCGTGAACTCGGAGACGCTCCGGCGCCTGCTCCTCGAGAGCGCACCGTACCTCGCCGGCCGCGTGGCGCTCCTCCCGAACGCCGTGGCACCGAGCGCCTCGCCGGGGGCCGGCGGCGAGCGGCTCCGCGCCGAGCTCGGCATCGAAGCGGGTGTGCCGCTCGTCGGCGCGGTCGGCCGCCTCACGCCGATGAAGGGCTTCGCGCACCTGCTCGACGCGTGGCGGCTCGTGCTCGAGAAGCAGCCCGGAGCCAGGCTCGTGCTCTTCGGCGACGGCGAGCTGCGCGGTGCACTCGAGGCGCAGACCGAGCGGCTCTCGCTCGGCGCGTCCGTCACGTTCGCGGGCTTCCGAGACGACGTCGCGGCCCTCTACGATGCGTGCGACGTCTGCGTGCTCCCCTCGGTGCGGGACGAGAGCATGAGCCACGCGCTCCTCGAGGCCCTGGCGCACGCGCGGCCGGTGGTGGCGAGCGAGATCGCGGCCGCGGGCCTCGGGCGCGCGCGCGAGGTCTGTCGCGTCGTCCCGGCGGGCGATGCGCACGCGCTCGCCTCCGCGCTCGCCGAGCTGCTCGGCGACCGTGCGGCGAGGGAGCGGCTCGGCCAGGCTGGGCACGCGCTCGTGCTGCGCGAGCACTCGCCGGAGGCAGCCGCGGATCGGCTCGAGGCGATCCTCCGCGAGGCGCGCTCCGAACAGCACCGCGGCGAGCCCTGACGACGCCGCCCGCTAGCGGGGCGGGCGCAGCGACGGCGCCGCGCCTCCGCGGCCGTCGAGCACTGCGAGCCGCTTCGTCTCTTCGGCGATACGCTCGGCGTTCTGCATGTGCCACATCTTGGTGTACCGAGAGAACACGTAGAACGCGCCCAGCACCGACAGCACGAAGCCCGGATACCCGTCCAGGATGCCGAGGCGGAGGAAGTAGGTGCGGAGGAACCGCGCCGGCGGGGACAGGAAGCGGTCCGACCAGCGCGCCTGCTTGCCCGCCCTGAGCCGATCGCGCGCCGCCGCCGACGTGTAGCGGTTGAACTTGCCGAAGTAGTCCTCGAGCGTCGGGTACGGGAAGTGGAGCAAGAGGCCGTCGAGCCTTTCGATCGGACCGTCGATCACGATGCCCGGATGCACCTCGCGCTCTCGGGGAGCCCCCTTCCCCTTCCGGAAGAAGCGGTAGACGAAGTCGTTCTGCCAGCCGCTGAAGCGGATGCGCCGGCCCATGAAGTGCGAGGCGCGCTTCATCCGGAAGCCCACGGAGCCGCCGCCTTCGCGGTCCACGCGCTCGCGGATCTCCTTCCGCAGGGTCGGTGTCAGGCGCTCGTCGCAGTCCACGATGAGGATCCAGCGGTGACGCGCACGCGGGATCGCGAACTTGTTGAAGGTGCGGTAGTCCACCCAGGGTCGCACGTAGATGCGGTCCGTGAAGCGGCGCGCGATCTCGACGGTGCGATCCGTGCTGCCGCTGTCCACCACGATGATCTCGTCGCAGATCTCGCGGAAGGAGGCGATGCACGGTTCGAGGTTCTGCTCCTCGTTCAGCGCCGGCACGATGCCCGTGAGACCCGGGAGTTCGCTCCCGGGCACCGGGATGTCGTCGGCGTCCGAGCCGAGCGGTAGCACGGGCTGCTGGCCCGCGGCGCTCACGCCGCTTCCTCGATGACGGTGCGGTAGCTCGCGGCCACCGTCTCGACCTGGCGCGCGAGCGAGAAGCGCGCCTCCGCGTCCTCGCGGGCGGCCTCGCCCATGCGCCGCCGCAGCTCCGGCTCGCGCGCGAGCGCGACCAGCGCGGAGGCGAACGCCTCGGGCGTTTCGTCGAGCACCCGGCCCGTGACGCCATCACGCACCAGCTCGGGCAGCACGCCGCGACGCGTGGCCAAGACCGGCAGCCCGCAGGCGAGCGCCTCGCGCACGGCGCGCGCCGTGCCGTCGGTGCCGGGCACGAGGAAGAGCTTCACGTCGACCGCGCGGAGCACGTCGACGTAGTCCTCGCCTTCGAAGTAGCCGGGGAAGAAGACGACGCGGTCGAGGAGGCCGCGCCGCCGCGCCGGCTCGCGCGCGGTCGCCTCGAGCTTGCTGCCGCGCCCGATCACGACGAGGCGGAAGCGCGCGCATTCCTTGGCGGCGCGCTCGGCGGCGTCGAGCAGGAGGTCGAAGCGGCGCTGCGGCTGGACGCGCGCCACGATGCCGGCCACGAAGTCCTCCGGCGCGAAGCCGAGCCTGCGCCGCGCCGCCGAGCCGTCGCCCGGCCGGAAGCGTGCGAGGTCCACCGTCGCCTCGAGCGCCACGATCCGCTCCCTGGCCACGCCGCGCGCGACGAGCGCCGCCTCGACGCCCCGGGAGAAGACGAAGAGCCGCCGCGCCCTCGCCAGCGAGGCGAGGTCGAAGCGCGGGATCCGCTCCGGCTCCGTCTCGTAGACGCTCCGCACGAGCGGCGGCAACCCGCCGCGGAGCGCCCCGAGCGCGATCCGCGTGTCGTTCGCGAGATGGCAGTGCAAGAGGTCGAAGTGCTCAGCGGCGAGGATCCCGCGGAGCCGGCGCGTGTCGCGGAGGTCGCGCCAGGGCTTCCGGTGCTTCGAGAGGTCGAGGTCCGTCACGGGGGCGAGGCCACACGCGCTGCCCCGCTCGGCGACGTGGTTCGTCGCGTTGCCCTTCGTGTAGCCGGAGCTCCGGAACACGACCGACAACCCCCGATCCCGGAGCCCGGCGGCCAGCGCGTGCGCCGGCTCGGCCGGCCCCGTCCACTTGTAGTTGCTGAAGAGGTGGAGCACGCGCAATGGCGGCGGATTCTACCGGTGGGCCCTCAGGGGGCCAGAGATGGCGCCCCCGGGGTGGCGTTTTGACGCTCGCGGGCCATTCGGGAGACTCGTTCTCCGAGCATGGGCGACCTCCTAAGGCAGCCTCGCGAGCGCGGCCCCGACTTCGTCGGGGTCGGCGTCCAGAAGAGCGGCACGACCTGGCTCGCCGACGTGCTCGCGCAGCACCCCGGCGTGCTGCTGCGGCGGAAGGAGATCAGCTTCTTCGTCCGCTACTTCCACCGCGGCTGGGACTGGTACGAGAGCTTCTTCGCGGACAAGCAGGGCCGCATGGCGGGCGAGCTCTCGGTGAACCACCTCTACTCGCCGCGCCCCGACATGACGCGCCTCGAGTTCTACCCCGCCTGGAACCCGCGCCGGCGGCTCTACTTCTGGCGCCGCTACCCCTCGGCGCGCGACGAGCTCTTCGCCCGCTACCCCGACCTTCGCGTGTTCGCGGTGTTCAGGAACCCCTTGGAGCGCGCCTGGTCCCACTACTCGATGTGGCGGCTTCGCCGCGAGCGCAACAAGAAGCGCGTCGTGCCGTTCGAGCGGATGTTCGCGGACGACGGGCGCTGGATCCGGACGCAGGGCCGCTACGCGCACTGGCTCGAGCACTGGCGCGAGCGCTTCCCCGGCTTCGGGGTGTTCCTCTACGACGACATCGTGAACGACCCGAAGACGCTCGCGCGCGAGCTCTACCGCTTCGTGGGCGTCGATCCGGGCTTCGAGCCGGTGCTCACGCGGCGGGTGAACGAGGGGCGCGCGAAGGAGGCGACTCCCGAGGCGGCGGCCGCGCTACTGCGCGAGACCTACCGCGACGAGGTGCTCCGCTTCCAGCGCCTGATCGGGCGCGACCTCAGCCACTGGCTGGTGTGATCGCGCCCGAGCTCCCCGACTGATCCCTCAGTCGGAGAGCGAGCAGCTCGCGTCCACCTCGACGGTCTGGGGCGGTTCCTCGCCCTTGTGCGTGATGCGGAGCTTGCCCTTCTCGGTGTTGACCTTGACGCGCTTCCGCTCCTTCGGGAAGGCGTTGTTGACGCTGTCGAGCAGGTCCTGGGAGATGATGCCGAAGCCCGAGAAGAAGTCGCCGAGCTCGCACTTGACCTTGGTCTGACCCGCCTCGCCCTCCTTGAGGAGCTTGCCCTTGAGGTCGCAGGCGGACGTGATGGTGTTCGAGAACAGCGTGCCGCCGCCCACCTCCATGATCGTGAGCGTCAGGTCCACCGGGATGAACTCACCGATCACCTTCTTCGGGCTCTCCTTCTTGATCGTGCCATCCGACCCGTACTCGAAGGTCACCTCCCGGTTCGGGAGCTCGGTGGTGTCCACGCCTCGCACGAGGCCGCCGATGCAGAACTGATCCGTGCTCGTATCGATGTTCAGGAAGCTCTGGTTGTCCTCGTCGAGCGTGTTCTTCACGCGGTCCACGAAGGGGTACTCGCCCGAGAGGTCGCCGGCCGGCGGCGTCGGTGTGGCCGTCGGTGTCGCCGTGGGTGTGGCCGTCGCCGTGGCTGTCGCGGTGGCGGTTGCCGTCGGCGTGGCGGTGGGTGTCGCCGTGGGCGTCTGAGTCGGCGTCGCGCTCGGAGTTGCCGTCGGGGTGGCAGTCGGCGTCGCGCTCGGGGTCGCCGTCGGGGTGGCAGTCGCCGTGGCCGTCGGAGTCGGAGTCGGGCTCCCAGTGCCCGTCGCAGTCGGGCTAGCAGTCGGAGTCGCGGTCGGCGTTGCCGTCGCAGTGGCGGTCGCGGTGGGCGTGGACGTGGGGGTCGCGGTCGGTGTGGCAGTCGCGGTGGCCGTCGGCGTCGCGGTTGCCGTAGCGGTCGCGCTCGGCGTCGGCGTCGCGGTCGCAGTCGCCGTAGCGCTCGGTGTGGCCGTCGCAGTCGACGTTGCAGTGGGCGTTGCCGTCGGCGTCGCGGTAGCCGTCGCAGTCGCCGTGGCGGTCGGGGTCGCCGTTGCCGTGGCGGTCGGAGTCGCGGTGGCGGTTGCGGTTGCGGTCGGAGTCGGCGTGGGCGTCGGGCTCGGGCCGGCCAGGGCCGGGGCGGCTGTCAGGAGAACCGTCCCCAGAATGGGGAGCCAGCGGGCCGCCCGCGTCTTCATCTCAGCGCCTCCTGCCATGACGGATACCGTCAGGGAGCGGCCGCTCCCCCCAGGCGAGGGCACCTTAACCAGAAGCTCGCGCGCGAGTCCAGCAGAAAAGCCCGGCACGGCGAAGGATCCTGGCCTGAGCCGAAGCCTCCCGGGCCAGCGCGGCGGGCGGAACCCGCCGCCTGGCCGCCGAGGCCCCGCAGCGTGCCTCCGGCCTGGCGGTGGGTGTGTTCCGCTACTCCGGTGCCGGTGTCGGTGTCGGCGTGGGGCTGCCGCCTAGGTCGCAGGACAGCGGCACCACGAGGCCTTCGGGCGCGGTCTCGCCGTTCTGCCTGAAGTTGATCCTGCCCTTCTTCGTGTTCGCGTTCATCCCGCTCCGCCTCGGGTAGGCCTCGGTCACGTTCTCGAGCAGCGGCTGGTTCGCCTCGGTGATCGGCCCGAAGAACTCGAAGAAGTCCTCCCCCACCTTGCACCTGAGGGACGTCCTGGCGGTCTCGCCGCTCTTCTTGACCTGGCCCCTGAGCTTGCAGTCCGTCGTGATGGTCTGCAGGAACTCCTGGGTCGGCGGGTCGGTCAGCTCCTCGATCAGGAGCGTCAGCTGCGTGTTCGGGAAGTCTCCCTTCACGCCCTTCGCGGAGCTCTTGGTGATGGTGCCCTGCCCCGTGTACGTGAAGGTGACGCGCCGGTTGAAGGTCTCGGTCGGGTCGATGCCCACCACCTGGCCTTGGAGACAGATCTCGCCGGTGGACGTGTCGATGTTGAAGAAGCTCTCATGCTTGTCGAACGCGCGCTTGTCGACGTATGCGTGCGTGCCCGAGAGATCACCCGGCGCCGGCGTCGAGCTGGGCGAGGGTGAGGCCGTCGGAGTCGCGGTGGCGGTGGCCGTCGCAGTCGCGGTAGCCGTCGCCGTGGCAGTGGCGGTTGCCGTGGCCGTCGGAGTCGGAGTCGGGCTCCCCGTGCCCGTCGCGGTCGGCGTCGCGGTAGCGGTCGCGGTAGCCGTGGGAGTCGGAGTGGGGCTCCCGGTGCCCGTCGCAGTCGGCGTGGCGGTCGCGGTAGCCGTGGGAGTCGGAGTGGGGCTCCCGGTGCCCGTCGCAGTCGGCGTGGCGGTCGCGGTAGCCGTCGGGGTCGGGCCCGGACTTCCAGTCGGCGTGGGGCCTGCCCACGCTGCGCTGGCGAGGGCGGCAGCCAGTCCGAACGTCACGAGCAAGCGAGCAGCCTGCGTCATCACTGCCTCCCTGAGTGGTCTTGTGAGCTTCCGGTCCGCGCTTCCCGTGCGCCGTTCTCGAACCGGGGGCGGCTGTAGGCGCCCCCGAGGGCTGAGAGGCGCCCAGCGTAACCGCATCGCCACGACGGAGTCCAGCGGAAAAAGTCAGGTAGGGAGCCGGGACTGCCGCGCCAACCGCGCGTGACTGTTGGGGTTCTGACGCAAGGCGTCAGCGCGGGTCGGCGAGCTCCCGGCCTGCGTAGCCGGGGTCCCAGACGCACTTCCGCGCCCGCGTCAGGACTTCCACGGCGCGGAACAGACGCGCGCGCTCCGCGCGGCTCGCGGCGGGCGCGTAGCGGGCCAGGAAGCGCAGGCGCTCCGTCCGGCCCACGGCGAGCGGAAGCGAGGCGTTGAGCTGCGCGAGGGCCTCGAGCCGGTGCGCCGTGCGGACCCGCCTCGGGAAGCGCACGCGGGCCAGATCCACGAGGAGCAGCTCGAAGCCCGTCCCGCGCTCGCGCACGAGGAGGTTCGAGCCCTTGAGGTCGCGATGCTCGATGCCGCGCTCGTGGAGGGACCGGAGCCCGTCCGCCACCGCCTCGACGAGGCGCAGCCGAAGCGGACGCTCAGCGGCGCCCGCGCAGCGACGCAGCACGAAGCGGTTCACCGGCTCCGCATCCTCTAGCGCCTCGAGCACGATGAAGGCGCTCGCCACCGCGAGCGGAGCAGGCAGCGCGAGCGCCCACGCGGCGGGCGCCGGTACGGCACGCCGCGCGAGCTCGTGCGCCGCGCGCCACTCGCGGAGCGCGGGCGCGGGACGCACGAGCTCCTCGAGCCGCCGCCCGAGGCCGCCCGCGCGGTACTCCTTCACGACCGCGGCGCGGCCATCGGCGAGCGAGACCCAGGTGACGCGCGTCCGCAGGTCGTCCTTCAGCACGCGGCCCGCGCCGCCCGCCAGGCAGTCGCGGTGTCG
>Ga0187892_10006060_pt1 | contig 18344 bp, 23 predicted proteins | sample MA1701073metaG_FD_139345 | JGI IMG/M metagenome (GOLD analysis project Ga0187892, IMG submission 139345) | Bio-ooze microbial communities from a basaltic lava cave in the Kipuka Kanohina Cave System on the Island of Hawaii, USA - MA170107-3 metaG ... | reverse complement strand
GCGCGCGCCGTCGGATCAGCCGCCGGTACCCGGCGCGGGTCTCACGCCGGGCGAGCGGTCCGGTGGCTCCGCCTCCCTGAGCGGCTCCGCCTGATCGGCACGTCCGTCCGCCCCGGCCGCGCGGCCGCGCGCGGCCGGCTTCGCCGCCTCGCGATTCGACCTGTTCAACTTCCTCGACGGCGATCCGGCCCGCACGCGCCGGCCGATCTGCCGTCGCTCATGCACGCGCAGAGCATCCTCTGGTACGGCGGGCTCGTCCTGGCCGTGGCGCTCCTCTACCGCCGGCTGATCGGACCGAGCTGGTCGAGGTAACGCAGGTCACCGGCGATGGCAGACCGTTGGAGGCCGTGTTCCGCTTCGCGGTCCCGCTGGAAGATCCGTCGTTCAGACGGGTCGCCTGGCGACACCAGGACGGATCGGGCCACGACGTGCCCTTTACGCCGCCGGGGATCGGAGCGAGGATGCGGTTGCCATGAGCCCTGAGCGCCGGCTGGCCACCGTCGTGGTCGTCATCGCGGGGCTGTGGCTCGCGCTCGCGTCGGGCGCGCTCCCGGCCGACGCGCCGCTCACGCTGGCGCTCACCCCGTCGCGCGACCCCACGGCGCTCCAGGAAGCCGGCGATGCCTTCGCGCGCACGATCACGCGGCTGTCCGGCGTGCCCGTCCGCGCGCAGGTCGCGTCGGACTACGCCGGCGTCGTCGAGGCGCTGAGGAGCCGGCGCGTGGACCTGGCCTTCGTGCATCCGGTCGGATACGTGCTCGCGAACCGCGAGGCCGGCTGTCTCATCCTCGTGCGCGACATCTGGCAGGGGAAGACGGCCTACACCGCGCGCTTCTACGTGCGCAAGGGCAGCGGGATCGAGCGCGTCGAGGATCTGCGGGGCAAGACCGTGGCCTTCGTCGATCCGGCCTCGAGCTCCGGGTACATCTACCCGATGGTGCTGCTGATCAAGCGCGGGCTCGTGCGCGACCGCGATCCGAAGACGTTCTTCAAGGACGCCGTCTTCGCCGGCACCCACGAGGCGGCGCTCCGGTCCGTCCTCCTGGGGCGCGTCGATGCCGCCGCGTCCTTTGACAAGGCGCTCGACATTCACCTGAAGGAACCGGCGCTCGTCAACCAGTTCGGCTTCGTCGGGGAGACGGCGGAGATCCCGGAGGCCGGCATCTGCGCCCGGCCCGGGCTGCCCGCCGAGCAGCTCGCGCGGATCAAGCGCGCGCTCCTGGCGATCAGGGGCCCGGAGCACGCGGCCGTCCTGAAGCAGATCTACGACATCGACGGCTTCGTCGAGGCGTCGGACCGCGACTACGAGCCGGTGCGCGACGCGATGGAGCTCATGGGGCTGGGCCGCCCGAAGTAGACCATCTCGAGGTGCCGGCGCTCAGCCGGAACGCGTAGAGCGCGGCCCAGAGTCGCGCCAGCTCCCACAAGCGCCGGCCGTGGTCGGCGACGGCGGGCCGGGCTCCGGGCTCCACGTGGTCCACCGCGCCGACGATGACCGTGCTCACCGGCAGACCGGCGGCGCGCGCGACGCGCTCCAGCCGCAGGCTCTCGGTGAAGGGGACCGCTGGATCCTCACGCCCGTGGATCAGGAACAGCGGGCCCCGGAGCCCACCGATCTGACGCTCGGGCGACAGCGCATCGAGGAGCCGGCGCGTCTCCTCCGGAAGCGCCGCTACGAGGGCGTCGACGGACCGCGCATCGCGGTTCTCGACCAGGCGGCGGCCATCCGCCCCGACCAGCTCGGCGTTCGCGCGAGCGAAGAGCGCGATGGCCTCCTCGTTCACGCCGCGCGCCCCGCGCGTCTGCTCGAAGGCGTAGGCGCCGGTGAGCGTGTAGCGGAGCAGCTCCACGGCCGAGGCGTAGCCGCCGAGCGCCAGCACCGCCGAGACGTTGCGCGCCGACTCGGGCGCGCTCGCCGCGAGCAGCGCGGGCCCCGCGCCGAGACTCACGCCGATGACACCCACCGGAGCATGGCCGGCCCGCGCGAGCGCCCGGATCGATGCGACCACCGGCACCGAGTCCTCCGGTCTCAGCCGGAGGACGGTGAGGCCGTCGATCGTCGGCGCGGCGACGGCCCAGCCCGCGCGCGCGAAGAGCGCCGCGGCCCGCTGGAGCCGCGGATCGTCCTTCCCCTTCGGCGCGATCCCGTGGACCAGCACCAGTCCCGGCGGGCGCAGCAGCGACGGCGCCACGTAGAGATCCGCATTCATGAGCGGGCCGTCGGGCGGCGGCGTGAGCGGGCGGACCTGTGCCGCGTGAGTGATGGCCGACAGCGGCCGCCATCGCGCTTCCGAAAGGAACTCGACCAGGAAACAGGCCGAGGCGAGCGAGATCCAGCCGTGCACGAAGACCGGGAAGGCGAGGGCCGCAGACGCGGCGAACCAGACGGCGCGAAACAACTGCTATTTACGGTTCACGCACCGGATGAGGCGCCAGCCGTTGAAGAGATTCACCTTGGTGGAGACCTCGGCGACCAGCCCGACCTGCTCCAGCAGCGGCTCCAGCGGCAGGTTGGACTTCCAGCCCAGCCGCGTGCAGACCGGCGCGACCAGATCCTCGAGGCGGCCGATGACGCGCTTCTGGCTGCGGAAGTGATTCAGGAGCACGATGGCGCCGCCGGGCTTCACGACCCGCCGCATCTCGCGCAGGACGCCGATCGGGTCGGGGACGGCGCTGATCGTGTAGGTCGCGACCGCGGAATCAAACTCGTCCTCGCCGAAGGCCATCACGGTCGCGTCCATGACCTTGAGCGTCACGTTGCCCAGGCCGAGCTCCACCATCTTGTCCTGAGCCTTGTCGAGCATCTCTTCGGACAGATCGATCCCGGTGATGCGGCAATCGGGAGGGTAGAGAGGCAGGTTCAGGCCGGTGCCGATCCCGACCTCGAGGACGTGCTCGCTCGCCCGGATATCCAGGAGCTGCACCGCCGCCTCCCGCCCGGGATGAAAGATCCAGTCGAATACCAGATCGTAGGCGGGGGCGTAGAGTTTGTAGGCCCGCTTGACCTGCCTCTTTTCCAGGGCTGCGTCCACCGTTGAGTCTCCTCTCGAGCGTCCGGCCGCTGAGGCCCGGGTCCAGCGCCCGCATTTTTGCATAGCGCGCCAATGTTGCCAAGCGCTTTCTGAGTTGTTGATATCACAGCAGAAATCGCATGAGTAGCGTGGCCAGACCGAGGTACGAAAAGAAGCCGAACACATCGGTGAAGGTGGTGATGATCACGCTGGAGGCAATGGCCGGGTCCACGCGGAATGTCTTGAGCAGCAACGGGATCACGACTCCGACCACCGCCGCGACCAGCATGTTGAACACCATGGCGACCCCGATGATCACCGCCAGCAGAAGCTGTCCCTTCCAGAGATACGCGATCGCGGCCATCGAGAGGCCGGTCGCCAGGCCGGTCGTGAGGCCGAGCCAGATCTCCTTCCTCAACACCCGCCAGAGGTGGGCCATCGTCATGTCGCCGAGCGCCAGCCCGCGGATCACGACGGTGGCGGTCTGGGTCGTCCCGATGCCGCCCATGGATGCCACGATCGGCATGAACACGGCCAGCGTCGCGAACGCCTTGATCGAGTCCTCGAAGACCCCGATGACCGAGGCGGCCATGATGGCGGTCCCGAGGTTGACCAGACGCCACAGCAAGCGCGTCGGGAAGACGGCGTACGGCGTGTCGAAGACGGTCTCGTCGCCGGCGGCGCCGCCGAGGCGCTGGATGTCCTCGGTGGCCTCCTCGCTGATGATGTCGATGACGTCATCGACGCTGATCACGCCGAGCAGCCGGTGGTCGTGGTCGACCACCGGCAGCGACACGATGTCGTACTTCGCCACCAGGCGGGCCACTTCCTCCTGGTCAGTCTCGGGCGTGACGCTCACCGGCTCCTCCTGACGGAGAAGCCGGACGGGGGTGGCCGGGTCCGCGGCGATCAGGCGCCGGAACGGCAGGCTCCCGATCAGGTGATCGTGCTCGTCCAGCACGTACAGCGCGTGCGCCGTCTCGCCGACCGGCGACTTCCGGACCTGCTCGATGGCCTCGGACACGCTGGCGCTCTCGTGGACGGCCAGGAAGTCCGGCGACATGATGCGCCCGGCGCTCTTCTCCGGGTACTCGAGGAGCTCCTGGATCTCCTCGGATCGGTCCTCCTTCATGAGGTCCAGGACCTTCTCGGCCTGCTCCTCCGGCAGCTCCTGGATGACCTCCGCGGCGTCCTCCGGCTGCATCCGGTCGAGCACGCCCGAGATCTCGACCTCGTCCAGCGCCCGCACCAGCTCCAGGAGCGGCTGGTCGTCCAGCTCTGACAGCACCGCGCCGGCCTTCTCGCGCCCGAGCTGCCGGAACAGCTCGACCTGCTCGCCGACAGCGAGGTCGCGCATGGCCGCCGCGATGTCGGCGGCGTGCGCCTCTTCCAGGATCGGGGCCAGGCGCTCCCGTCGCCCCGACTGCAGCAGGTCCCGGATGCTCTCCGCGAGCCTCTCGGTCGTGTCCATCTGACCTAGCGTAGCGGGGTCGCGGACAGCTACTTGGACAAACGCCCCGGATCTACGGGGTTGGCCTCGGTGGTGGCCGCAGAGACCTGGGCGAGGCGGGCCTGGAGCTGGCGGATCTTGGACTTGAGCTTCCATTGCTGCACGATGCCGATGAGCGAGGTCAGCACGATGCCCATGATCATCGAGAGCATGAGCACGAGGGCGAGCGGCGCTCCCTCGATGCGCCAGCCCAGGAAGCGGATCACGACCGGGTCGATGTTCTGAAGGGCGAAGATGGCGCCCGCGGCGCCGATCAGGGCCACCAGCAGGTAGAGGATGATCATCGGTGCGCGCCCATCCGGCTAGCTACGTCCGTTGTGGCCCAGCACCTTCAGGAACCGATGAATGATGCGCTCCTGGCAGACCCGCTCTCCCGACTCTGCCGCGCCCTTCATGAGCTCGCGGGTGGGGAGCACCGCCTTGGCCATCGTGCGATGTCCACCGGCCGAGCCGAGATCCCCGAACGCCGCGCGCACCACTTCGCCGGCGCTCCTCACGTATCCGACGTTCCGCACCGAGATGTGGACCTCGTCGCCGACCACACCGGAGACCACCGACCATTCGACACCTTCGGCCTGCAGCCCGAAGTCGGCGAACTGGGGGATGGTATCGACCGTCTCGACGTTACCGAGATGTGAGAAGAACACACCCTTGAGGATCTTCCGCCGCGCCAGGCCGTGAGCGAGCGCGTCGAGCGCGCCCTCCGACAGCTCGGGCCGCTCGATGCGCCGGAGGGCGTTGTGATTGGCCAGGGTGTAGAGGTAGGAGAACGCCTCGAGATCGGCCTTGGACCCACCGCGCTCCAGCCCGAGCGTGTCGGACTTGATCCCGTAGAGCAGGGCGGTCGCCAGCCGCTGGCTGATCTTCACCTCGGCCGCCCGGAGATACTCGACGAGGATCGTGGAAGTCGCTCCGTAGGAAGGCCGAACGTCTTTGATCCTGGCCCGGACCGGCTGCTCGACCGGGTGGTGGTCGATCACGAGGTCGACCCGGTCGAAATGCTCCTCCAGGAACGAGGGCTGCACGTCCACCATGGCCACGCGATCGAACTCGGCGACCGCGCCGGCGTCGATGGCTTCGACCTCGATGTCCAGGATCTTGCACATGGCCACGTTCTCCGGCCGCGTGATCGCGCCGAAGGTACACATCGGCGCCGTGGCCCGCGTCCGGCCCAGCAAGGTCTTGAGCGCCAGCGCCGAGGCGATCGCGTCGGGGTCGGGGTCGTCCTGCATCAGGATCAGCACCCGGTCAGCGCCCTCGAACTCGTCGCGGATGCGCTGGGCCCGGACCCGCTGGGCCGCGCGGTCGAGCTCGGGCTGGATCACACGGTCACCGAAGGCGCTCAACGGGACCGTGATCGCCCCTGGAACCGGTCGATCGTCCTCCCGGACGGCCAGCAGCGGAGTCTCGAGCGCCGCGTCGGTGATGGCGTTCACGATCCGCGAAAAGCGCTCCGGACGGGCAACGACCACGGCGAGACCACGCCCCGCCTTCAGCGCGGGGCGGTAGAACTCGGGATCTTCCAGATCGCCGGCGCGGGTGCGATGCCCCCGGGGCAGGCGGTCGCGGCTGGTTCCCTTCTCTACGAGGTAGAGGGGTGGCCCGCCCGCGAGGGTCAGACCCCCGAGGATCTGCTTGAGCATGTGGTCAGGGCAGATCAGTACTGGTCGCATCTGGTACGTCGCTAGGTCTTCACGGGCGCCAGCCCCCATTGTGGTCCTGCCCCCCGCGGCCGCAAACTAAATTTCTTTCCTTCTTTTCTGTCTGTCTAAGCAACTGTCCGCGACCTATTCTGGTTGGCGGTTCGGCCTCTTCGCGCCTATGGCGCTCATTTGGGGTAACTGTCCGCGACCTATTCTGGTTGGCGGTTCGGCCTCTTCGCGCCTATGGCGCTCATCGGGGCGACCTACTTGGGCTGGCGGTTCGGCCTCTTCGGCCCAATTGGCGCATCGGGGCGCCGGGCATGGTACATGACGGTTGGCCCCTTGCCTCGGTGACCCGGGCTGTCCACGTCCTATACCGCTCATCGGGGCTCGGCGTGGGCGACGTTCATGGTCGAACCCCACCTATCTACTCCAGGTCGGGAGCTAGGGCAAGCGTCTGGCAGCTGACCGGGCGTGGCCGGCGTCCTCCCCGGGGCGGGCCACGCGACCGGTGCTGGGAAGCTCAACGCTTCTTCCGTGAGGTCCGCTTCGTCTCGCCCTTTTCCCTCCTGGTCTTGTTCACGATCCTGGCGGCGACTTCCTTCTGGCGCCCGCGATAGCGACCCTGGCGCTTGATGGACTTCAACACCTTGTCGTACTGCCGCGCGCGTTTGCGGCTCTTCACACCGCGTGGTGGCATCGCGCTCCTCCTCCATGTGTCTCCTGGGTCGTGGACTCCGACAACGCGTTCCGCTGAGGTGGGCAAGAGCAACTCGTATGCCGGGAGATTTTTCGGGGCGTGACCCCGAGGATTTTCCAGCGGCCCGCGTGGCTTTCACACCTGCGCGAGCGACACGTTGTCGCGCCCCGGCAGAATGCCCGCTGTTTTTGCGGTCTCGCGTGAGCGTCAGTATTCACCGAACCGAGTCTGGTGCGCCGTCGAATCCGGGATCCTGGTCGGGCACGCGAGTTGCTCCCCTAGGTCGACGTGGAAGAGCTTCGATCCGTACCGGCCGGTCCGGGCTCCGGCCAGGGCGGCGCGGTACGTCCCGGCCCCGTCCCGTTCCGCCGATTGCGAATCGCTCAGGTTTCCCCGCTGTACGAACGCGTGCCGCCATTGCTCTACGGCGGAACCGAGCGCGTCGTCGCGTACCTGTGCGATGCGCTCGTCCGGCGTGGCCATCACGTGACGCTGTTCGCGAGCGGAGACTCCAGGACGTTGGGCGCGCTCTGCGCGCCGACGGACCGCGCCCTCCGGCTCGATCCCGCGGTCAAGGACCAGCTGGCGCCCCACGTGCTCGAGCTGGCGCGCGTGGGCGACCGGGCGCACGAGTTCGACGTGATCCATTCGCACGTCGACGCCCTGGCGTTCCCGTTCGCCGAGTCCTGGGGCGTCCCGACCGTCCATACCCTCCACGGACGGCTCGATCTGCCCTACCTGCGGCCTCTCTTCCAGCATTTCCGCGATCTACCCTTCGTCTCGATCAGCGACGCGCAGCGCGAGCCGTTGCGGGGACTGAACGTGTCGTGGCTGCGGACGATCTACCACGGGCTCGTGCTGGACGAGTATCCGATCGGACGGGGTCGCGGCGGATACATCGCGTTCCTCGGCCGGCTGTCGCGGGAAAAGCGGCCCGATCTGGCGATCGCGGCGGCGCGCCGTGTCGGCGTCCCGCTGAAGTACGGCCCGATCGGGCCGCCCAGCTCGCGCGGCGCCTGATGCGCGAGGACATGTTCTCGGGATGGGGGCTACGGACCCTCGCCTCCGGCGAGCGGCGATATAACCCGATGAGCTATCACAACGGCTCCGTGTGGCCGCACGACACGGCGATCGCCGCGGCGGGCTGTCAGCGATATCACCTGACCGCGGATTTCCTGAGCCTGTGCAACGGCCTCTTCGACGCGGTCACGTACTGCCAGGGCTTCCGCATGCCCGAGCTCTTCTGCGGCTTCGAGCGCGTGGCGGGGTACGGGCCGACGCGGTACCCTTCCGCCTGCTCGCCACAGGCCAGTTGCGGATATCGGTGAGATATTGCTGGCGCGACAGGAGCGTGCCACGACAGATCCGTTGGCGTGGCGCCGGCGCCGTCGACTCAGCGATGAGCGCGCGGGCGAGCGTCTGCATCACCGAATCGGGGACCGCCCGTCGCTCCGCCGGATAGACGTAGCCGAAGAGCGCCAGGTGACTCAGCAGCACCCGCCAGTCCGGTCCGAACCGGGCCAGCAGACGGTCCCAGTCGAGCCGAGCGTGGCAGGCCCGGATCAGGTGCGCGATGTCGGCGCCGTCGTAGCGTTCGCGCTCCATGATGAAGGCCTTGGACCAGATCATCTCCTCCGGCGGGCAGAGCCGCGCGCGCACTCCCATGACCGTGGTGGGCACGCTGTGGGCGAACCAGTCGTCGTCGACCCGCGCGACGCCGTTACCGGAGCTGAAGATCACGTCGATGGTGTCCTCGCCCAGGTGCGCCTTGGCCAGCCAGTGCGGAAACGTGACCTCGGTCTCGAGCCCGGCCGAGCGGAGGGCGGCCAGCAGCGGCTCCACATCCTCCGGGCGGACGAACAGGTCGAGGTCTTTCGTCCATCGTCGAATGCCGGTGTGGTGACCGAGCGCATACGCGCCGCCGATCAAGAATGGGATCGCCGATTGTGCGGCGGCTCGCAGCGCGGTGACATAGCGCTGCCGCGTGTCCGGCTGCACGCGAGGGGTGTAGCGCTGCAGGTTCGTGATGCGGTGTCGGGCAGGACGTTCTGGCACGCTCATGAGGGTTTCAGGTTCAAGATGCATGCCGGCGCCCGGCTCCCGGCGGACAGAATGTCGCCAGGCGCTCACGTTCCGCATTTTCGCCGACGGGTATGTCGCTTGCATTTCCACTCGCCGAATGGGTGTTTGACGGCGGTGCCATCCCAACCGGTGACCGAGGAGCGTCGGATCGACCCGGTAGAATCGAATCCTGGCCGGCGAGTCGATGGCCACGCGGCCTGAGACTCGCCGGCGCGGCGTTGCTCACCCTGGTGATCGGTGTGGGATGCAGCCGTGTGCACCCGCACCAGCTGGTACTGCCGGAGCAGTTCTCCCTCGGCGATACGTCGTTTCTTCCCACCATGGAAGCGGTGACCGAGTCACCGGTCACGGACGGGAACAAGCTCGAGCTGCTGCTCAACGGCGACCAGTTCCACCCGGCCCAGCTTCGCGCGATCCGCGCGGCCACCAAGACGATCACGTACGCCCAGTACTACTACGAGGACGGCCGGATCTCGCGAGACATCGCGGCGGCACTCAGCGAGCGCTGCGCGCAAGGCGTGCGGGGGCACATCCTGCTCGATGCGTTCGGCACGCTCATGATGCCCGGCGAGCAGATAGCGCGTCTGGACGGGCCCGCCCGGCGACAGCGCCCCGACGCACATCGCCACCGGCGACATGCGCTCGACCGCCATCACGATCTCCGAGGTGAGCAGCCGGCTGGACACGACACCATCGCGTAGCGCTGCGGATCGAGCAGCAGCGCCAGTAGCCGCAGCGCGAACTCGTCGGCCTCGTCCTGGGCCGGAACACCAATGAGGATCGGACACGCCGGTGCCACACCATTCGCGGCGACGAACTCGGTCGGGGGCGCCGGCGGCTCGCGGCCGGTCGCGGCGATGACCAGGACGCGCGCGATCGCGTCGATCGCCTCCAGGACCGCTCGGCGGTCCTCCTCCGTCAGGATGCCGGCGGTCACGTCCTGGTTCATCCGGGCCAGCGCCGTCAGCAGCAGGTCGTCGAAGGTCGCCTCCAGCGACGTGGCCTGAAGATACGCGCCGGCCACCCGCTCGGCCTCGTGACCATCCCGGGCGATCAATCGCTGGTAGAACACGAGAGGCGGGGAGAGCGCCGGTTCGTCGCTGAGTAGCATGGCCAGCGGCGCCAACACCGGGATGTACTTGCCGAACACCACGAAGCAGACGGTCATGGGCGTGCCCAGCAGCAGACCGAGCGGTCCCCAGAGGATGGTCCAGAACGCGAGGCCGATCAGCAGGGCGACCTCGGACACGCCCGCCGACCGGCCATAGAACCACGGTTCGATCGCGATGTAGATCGTGAGCTCCAGGGTGGCGATCAGTCCGACGACCAGCAGCGGCTGGAGCCAGCCCGGGAACACTGCGAGGCTCAGGACCGCCGGCATCACCGTGTGCCCGGGCGCAGACCCGAATTTGGCCACCAACCGCTACCAAGGACTGGGGGTACACCATGCGGCGAACGATCTACTGGAGCGTAACACTGATGATGTGCGTGATGGCAATGGCGGCGTGCAGCTCGATCACGGGCAAGTCAGCGGGCGAGACCATCGATGACGCGACGATCACGGCAAAGGTGAAGGCCAAGCTGGCGAGCGAGAAGATCGGCACCCTGACCAAGGTCGACGTGGACACCGTCAAGGGAACGGTCTACCTGAACGGCACGGTGGAGAATCCCGAGATGCGGGAGCGTCTCGCCATGCTCGCCCGGGACGTGCCCGGCGTGCGGGAAGTCGTCAACAACGTGACCGTCCCCTCGGCGACGCGTACGAGATAGCGCGGCTCGAACGGCGGGGAGCCCGGATGAGTCCGTCGAGGCCGCCTCCGAGGGGCGAGGACACCCGGAGCACGGGCGCAGCCGGGCGCTGAGTCGCGCCCTGAGGAAGCCTCAGACTGGTCAACGCTCGACGAACCATCCGTATTCGAAGTCACGCCGTATTCGAAGTCACGGGTGGGTCGCGCCGACCGACGGTGAACAAAGAACCGTGTCGTTCCAACACGTCGAAGGGCCGTCGGTCGGGTACCGATTACCGGGTGGTGGACGTACTCCCGGCTGGGCAGGCGGGGCAGACCTCCTTCTCCGCGTCGTACGCGATGCCGTGCAAGGGGCATCGTTGCAGCGACAGGGTCGGCACGCCCGCCCCTTTGGGCAAGACGAACGCTCGTCGCCGACTCCGCGCCATGGCCCAGCCGACCAGCGTCGCGCCGGACAGCGCCGCCATCACCCAGACGAGCGGGATCCAACCGGGATGAGCCGGGGACGATGCTGTGTTGTGTCCGTTCATGATTCCTCCTCGGGAAAACGTGTCGGCTAATGCAAGCAATGCCGGTGCCGCGTCAGGGGGTCATGATCTGACATCGTGTCGCCCGGACCCACGCCACGCGTGGCCGAATCGCGCATTTGGCTGGCACGGTGCTTGAAGATGATTCGATGAGGCAGAGGTGAAGATTGCTCACGATCGAAAGAACAGGAGGTCAAGATCATGGATCGTTCGTACGAGAGAACCGGAGAGAGCGAGTTCGGCCACGAGAGCTCGGGTCAGCGCCGCGAGTGGCCCACGGCACAGGAGCTGACCGAGAAAGCGCGTGAAGGCGTCGAGCAGGCCAGCGAGTACATGCGCTCTGCGATGGACCGCACCCGCGAGAAAGTTGCGGAATATCGCGAGGCCGGTGCGGAACAGGTCAAGCGCGATGTCATCAGCTACACCCGGGAGCAGCCGATCACCGCCCTCCTGATCGCCGCGGGCGCCGGGCTCTTGATCGGCTGGTTGACCATGACGAGCTTCCGCCACGAGCCGAGCGGGATGCAGCCGGAGGCTTTCGGTGCGCAGCGAGTCTGACGTCGCCACGAGCTGGGGGGAGCGCCGGGCGCCCCGCCTCGGAGAGCTGCTCCATCGGTTGGTCAGCGAGATCGGAGAGCTGATCGATCAGCGGATCACGCTGCTCCGGCTCGAGCTCAAGGAGCAGGTATCGACCGCGGTCCGTGACCTCGTTCTGGTGTTGCTCGGTGCCGTCCTCGCCACCCTGGGCATGTTGCGCGCGCCACGCCATGCACGCCGTCGGCCAAGCGCCGGCGCGTCGGAGCCCGCCGGGGAAACGCTAGAGGAAGAGCGCGGTAGCTCGTCCACGGTCGATGCGGAAACCTCCCGTCGTGACGAAAAAAATACCCAGCGGTAGAAGTTGCCGGAAAATTCTACCTGCGCCGATGGCGGAAGGCAAGCGGTGTCGCGACGGCGTCAGCACGACGCGCGGGCCTTCGCGTGCTCAGGAGCCGGCGGCGTGACGATCCAGGCGGTCCAGCATGGCGCGCAGGTGCGCGCGGAACGCGGCCTGGCGTGGGCTCGGCACCGGCGCCCCCGGGATGAATCGCTCGGCCAGCGGGTTGACGAAGCGTCCGTCCTTGCTGACTCGGTAGTCGAGGTGCGGGCCGGTCGAGAGGCCCGTGGAACCCACGCGCCCGATGACGTCGCGCTGCCGGACGTGCTGGCCGACCTTCACGCGCACCTGGGAGAGGTGGTTGTACATCGAGCGGTAGTTCTGGGCGTGACGGACGGTGACACTGATGCCGTTCCCCCCGCTCCAGCCCGCCGCCTCGATGACGCCGTCGGCCACCGCCCGCACCGGCGTGCCGACCGGGGCCGCATAGATTTCCGTGATGGTGGGACGCGGGGAGGCGGGGCCGACGTCCGGCGTGGTGACGAAGGACGGGGGTTCTGACACTTCGCGCATCGGCGTCACGGCGCCTCCGATCACGCCGACGAGCAGCAGCACGCCAAGCAGTCGAGGTCCCAGGCCTCGTCTCACGATCGCTCAGGCTCCGTACTTCGTGAACCGGAGCGCGTTGGCCATGACGAGCGGGATCAGTTCCTGGGCCGGCAGCACGCCCAGGCTGCCGCCGCAGCAATCCCGCTCGGTGAAGCGGCTCACGGGATCGGCGCCGCAGTACGCGCTCGAGATCAGCGCTGGAACCGGTTGCCAGCCGTGTCCCTTGAGGACGGACGGCGTGGCGTGGTCCCCGCTGATCGCCAGCACATCGGGCCGTAGCCCGAGCAGGTCCGGCAGGCGCGCGTCGAACTGCTCGAGCGCGCGCACCTTGGCCTCGAAGTCGCCGTCCTCTCCCGCCTTGTCGGTGTCCTTGAAGTGGAGAAAGAAGAAGTCGTATGCCTCCCAGTGCTCGCGGAGCGTGGCGATCTCGTCGGCGAAGGTGGTCCCGGTCTTCAGCACCTCCATGCCGACCAGCCGCGCGAGTCCCCGGTACATGGGATAGGCCGCGATCGCCGCCGCGCGCAACCCGAAGGTCTGGGGGAACAGCGGCAGGGTGGGCTGCTGATCGAAGCCGCGCAGCAGCACCATGTTCGCCGGTGTGGAGCCCTCGAGCAGGGGCCGCGCGGCGTCCACGAATCCGTTGACCATCGCCGCGGTGCGCTCCGCCTCGGGGTCGAGCGGGCGGACCGGCAGGGGCGCGACACCGAGTGACTGCGGATCCGTCTCCGAGAGCCGGCCCGACAGGCCCGGACCACGGAGGACCAGCACGAAGCGATGCTCCTTGACCGACTCGAGAATGAGCTCGGCCCCGGTCACCTGGATGCGGCGCAGGCGCTCGACCAGCCGCATGCACGTCTCGGTCGAGATCCGCCCGGCGCGCCGGTCGGTGATGCGGCCCTGCGCATCGACCGTGCAGAAGTTGCCGCGCGCGGCGACGTCGCCGGGCTTCAGCTCGAGATCGATGCCGAGCGCCTCGAGTACGCCGCGTCCGACCGGATAACGGAGGGGGTCGTACCCGAACAGGCCGAGATGACCAGGCCCGCTGCCCGGCGTGATCCCGAATCCGACGTGACGGAGCAGCCCGCACGCCGAGCGCGTCGCCAGCGCGTGGAGATTCGGAATCCGGGCCGTCTCGAGCTCGCTCCGACCCGTCTCCGGACGCGGCAGGCCGCCGAGCCCGTCAAGCGAGCACAGCAGGATCTTGGTGGTGTTCGGCTGCACCAGACTCCGCAGGAACTCCAAATCCATGGTTCGCGCTGTTGTCCGAGTCTTCCCCGGGCCGCCACTCGGCCGCACCCGGTTGGCTGTTCCGCCTTTCGAGGCCCCCTCCGATGTCAAAGCTCCTTGTTCTCGCCGAAGTCCTCGGGGACCGGCGGCCCCCACACGTAGAGCGCGTCCTCCGCGGGAAAGTCCCGCGGCTGCCAGGCGCACTCCTCGGGGATGTAGTCGAGGTCGAAGTAGTACTCGCTGAAGCTGCCCCACGGATCGCGCATGTAGTAGAAGAAGTTCGAGCCGATCACGTGGCGGCCGAGCCCCCAGCCCGGCTGCCACCCGCGCTCGACCATGCGAGCGGCCCCCAGCGCGATCTCGTCGACGCTCCCCATCTGGAACGAGCCATGGTGAAAGCCCGGCCCGCCGGACGCGAGCAGCGCGAGCGTGTGATGATCGGTGCCACAGCGCACGAAGGCGATGATCCCGTCCGAGCGGTCCGAGAGCTTGAGACCGAGGACGCGCGTATAGAAGTCGACCTGCCGGTTGATGTCGGGGCTGAACAGGAGCACGTGCCCGAGCCGTCGCGGCACCGGCGCCCCGTGACGGTCCGGCGCCCCGCGCACGGCCTGCCGCGGCGCATAGCCGGGACCGTTGAGCTGAGGCGGTGGATCGACCGGCAACTCCGGCGCCGCCTCCTCGCGGATGCTGACGAGGTTACCGTCCTCATCGCGGACCCAGATGCCGCCCTCGGGCGCGTCGGCCGGGCCGTCGAGCTCCTTCACGCCCGCGCGCCGGATCGATTCGCGCACCTCGGCGAAGTCCGGGCCGGTCGCGCCGTAGCAGAGATGGTGCAGCCGCTTGCGCGGCCCCGGGTACAGCAGCACGGCGTCGCGATCCGCGCGCGCCGGCCGGAGTCGGACCGCGTTGCTGGCGCCGGTCGCGTCCCTCAAGCCGAAGTCCTGGTAGTAGCGCTGCCCGACCGCCTGATCCGGCACCTCGAGCGCGTAATGGAGAAACGACCTGATCATCTGAGTCAGTGTCCGCGACTTACATCAGTTTGGCGGTTGGGCCTCTTCGCCCTAATGGGGCTCATCGGGGCGCCTAGGCGTCCTTCACCGGATTCTCCAGCACGCCGAGGCCGGTGATCTCCAGCCGAACCTTGTCGCCGGGCTGGAGCGTGATCGGCGGTTTGCGGGAGAATCCCACTCCCGCCGGCGTGCCGGTGGCGATCAGGTCACCGGGGGCCAGCGTCATGATGCTGGAGAGATAGCTCACCAGATAGCGCACGTCGAAGATGAAGTTGCGCGTGGTGCCGTTCTGCATCAGTGTGCCGTTCACCCAGGTCTTCAGGTCGAGCAGGTGCGGGTCGGGGATCTCGGAGCGGTCCGCGATGTACGGCCCGACCGGGGCCAGCGTGTCGCCGATCTTGCCCGCGGCCCACTGGGTCGTGAGGAACTGGAAGTCGCGCGCGCTCGCATCGTTGATGATCGTGTAGCCGTACACGTACTCGAGCGCCTGCTCGCGCGGCACGTAGCGCGCGGTGCGGCCGATCACGACGCCGAGCTCGACCTCCCAGTCCAGCGTCTTCTCGCCACGGGGGCGCAGGATCGGCTCGCCCGGATCCTGGATCGCGTTCGGCCACTTCGGGAAGATCGGCGGCTCCTTGGGGGCGGGATTGCCGGTCTCGGCCGCGTGGTCCTTGTAGTTGAGGCCGATGCAGATGAACTTTCCGGGATCCGCGATCGGCGCATGAAGTCGGGCTGAGGCCAGAGGGACCGCCACCGGCTGGAGCTTGCCGGCCTTGATGGCCTCCATCATGGCCCCGAGGGTCTCCTCGCTGGCCGCGCCGCCTTCGAGAAAGGCGCGCGTGCTGCCGTGAGGGAACAGGGCGGCTGCGATCTCGGCGGCGCGCGCCACGCCCCGGCCGGCGAGGAACGTCCGGGCGCTCGACTCCAGATCCATCACGCGATCCGATCCGAGCAGGCAGCCGAGGCGGGGTGTCTGTCCGTTCTGCGAATACCGGACGATCTTCATGGCAGTCCTCCTTGCAGAGTCGCGTCAGCGGATTCCTGGTCGCGCGGGGAATGATAACAGATGGCGCTAATCGACGTCGAGCGTGTGGGTGAGCTGATCGTTCACCGGTCCGCTGAGCCGCACCGCGATCACCCATCGGCCCGTCATCTCGAGCTCGAGCAAGCCCGCGTAGCGGCCGCCGGGAGCCGGCCGGGCGGTGACCGGGCGCACGCTGTGGGCGAGCGGCATCGATGGCATGTCGGCACTGAGGGTCACCGTGACTCCCTCGAGCGCGCGTCCGGTATTCCGGTCCATCAGCGTCACCGTGCAGAGCTGACGCCGCGCGTCGGACTGCGCGACGCAGGTCACCTCGGCCGATGCGGTGGGTGGCGCCGGCGCCGAACACGCCGTGAGGAGGCCGGCGACGAGCGCGAGCCGGGCCGGACCGCTCATCGGACCCGGGCCGAGCCCAGATAGGCCTCGACCACGCGCGGGTCGCGCTCGAGCGCGTCCACCGGGCCGTCGTGGATCAGGCGGCCGAGATGGAGCACGACGGCGCGCCGGCACAGGCGCCGGATGACGCCGAGCTTGTGCTCGACGAGGATCACGATGCGGTCGGGAGTCGCGGCCTCGCGGATCAGCCTGACCATCTCGTCCGTCTCCGCCGCGTTGAGCCCGCCGCAGGGCTCGTCGAGGAGGAGGAGCTCGGGGGCGCCCGCCACCGCGCGGGCCAGCTCCAGGCGGCGCGCGCCCGCCGGAGTCAGGGCGGCGGCCAGCTCGTCGGCGCGCGCGTCCAGGCGCGCCCAGCGGAGCGAGGCCCGCGGGTCCAGGGCGCGGCCGGCGCGCGCGTTCTCCCGGACGGTCATGCGCGTGAAGAGCCGGGGCGACTGGAACGTGCGGCTCACGCCCGCGTGCGCGACGCGCTCCGGCGGCAGCCCCGTGAGCGGCCGGTCGAAGAGGGTGACGCGACCGGACCGCGGCCGCACGAGACCGGAAACGACGTCGAGCAACGTGCTCTTGCCGGCGCCGTTCGGGCCGACCAACCCGAGCCATTCGCCGGGCGCGACCTGCAAGCTCACCTCGTCGACGGCGGCCAGGCCGGCGAAGTGGACGGTCACGCCCTCGATCGCGAGCGTCACGCCCGGCTCTCCCGTCGGCGCCGGCGCACCGCGGCCCGCAGGCGCTGGATGGTCACCTCGTCGAGCAGGCCGCGCGGCCGCACGATGAGGAACAGCACGACGAGCCCGCCGAAGATGATCATGCGGAATCCACTCAGGAAGCGGAACGACTCGAGCCCGCCGATGTCGAGCGCCGCCCCGAGCACGGGGCCGAGCGGCGTGCCGAGCCCGCCGATCAGCCCGTAGGCCAGGCTGTGCACGCCGAGCATGACGTCGGCGTGGCCGGGCTCGAGATACGTCGCGAAGTGGGCGAAGAGCCCACCGCCGAGCCCCGCCAGCCCGGAGGCCACCGTCACCACCGCGGTCTTCACGTGAGTCAGCGGGATGCCCGTCGTCGCGGCCGCGATCTCATCCTCGCCGATCATCCGGAGGGCTTCGCCCCAGCGTGAGCGCAAGGCGAGCGTGATCAGCAGGAGCGTGAGCCCGAGCGTCACGTAGATTCCGATCACGTAACCGCCGACGGACGCGCCGCCGGTGAAGAGCGCGCGGATGCCGCGGAAGCCGTCGGCGCCGGCGGGGCCGACGAGATCGCGGCCGACCGGGACCCGGTAGTGGAAGGCCAGCAGCGCGACCCGGATCAGCTCGGCGAACGCCAAACTGCCGGCGGCGAAATACAGGCCTCGCGCGCGCCTCATGCAGGTGGCGAAGATGCAGCCGGCGACCGCCGCCGCCGCGACGCCGACGGCCAGACCGAGGGGGAGGGGAGCGCCGAAGAGAGCGGTCGCCATCCCGGCCGCGTAGCCGCCGATCACGAAGAAGCCCTGCTGGCCGAACGAGATCCGCCCCATGAGCAGCAACACGTAGGCCGACAGCGCCACGAACGACTCGATCCCGATCCGGACGAGCAGGGAGAGCGTGTAGTCGCTCACTCGGGCTCCCCCGTCACGCGCCCGCGGCTCGCGGCGGCGGCGGCGAACAGGAGTGCGTACGCGGCGAGATCGCGCCACTGACCCCCGAAACTCCAGAGCGCCTCCGACTCCACAATCCCGAGGACGATCCCGCCCACCGCCGCGCCGGAGAGCGAGCCCGCGCCGCCCAGCAACATCACCGTCAGCCCCTTGACCGTCGCCCAGAGACCGAAGTATGGCGTCACCTGCTGCTGACTCGACATGATCAGGACGCCGGCTGCCCCGCCGACCAGCGAGGCCACCACGAACGCGATCACGCCGATCCTGGCGACGTCCACGCCCATCAGCGTGGCGGCTTCGGGCGAGTCGGCGACCGCGCGCAGCGTGGT
>Ga0187892_10006059_pt1 | contig 18349 bp, 19 predicted proteins | sample MA1701073metaG_FD_139345 | JGI IMG/M metagenome (GOLD analysis project Ga0187892, IMG submission 139345) | Bio-ooze microbial communities from a basaltic lava cave in the Kipuka Kanohina Cave System on the Island of Hawaii, USA - MA170107-3 metaG ... | reverse complement strand
TCCGCACGCTCGTGGACGAATGGATCGATCTCGGGATGGAGCTATCCGCCCTGCGGATTGAAGCCGAGCGAGACGGTGCGAGGAAATAGGCCCGGCCGCTCGAGAACTTGGTACTCTCGAGTTCTTATCAACTCCTATGAAATCGAACCCTCACACTTGACCCCTGTAAGTCGCTTTTCCGCCCCCATACGATACGAGTTGACTTTCTACCCGATCCCTGCCCCAGAACATCTTTTCTCCCTCACACCCGCACCCCGGGAAGGAGTCCGATAGTGCTCATCAACCTGCCGCCGCACGACCCACCGAGCAGCTCGCGACGCGATTACTCGCTCACGGAGAGCATCTCCGAGGAAGTTCAAATCCTGCGCCTGGTACACCAGCCCACCGGCCAAACCCTTTGGCGCCACAACCAGCCGCAGTGCCTGCACGAGCGCCTGGACGATGTCCTGGACGAGATGATCGCCGAGCTAGGAGCCGAGACCTACCAATGTCCGGTCAGTTCGACGGCCATGTTAGGAGAGAACCGATAGTGCCAAACGCTGCCCCACGACGCTGCCCCCGCTGCCGAGCCCAAAAGATCACCACCGGACGTCTCTGCCCTGGGTGTGAAGCGAAACGCCAAAGGGAAGTAGATGAGCGCCGCCCTTTGCCAAAGGAGCGCGGATACGATCGCGATTGGCGCCGAATCCGTCAATCCTTTCTGTCCAGGTTCCGTTTCTGTGAGGTGTGCCTCCAGTTCGGACGCTTCACCCGCTCCGAGCACGCCGATCACCGCATCCCTTTGCGCCAAGGGGGAACGCACAGGGAAGAGAACCTCCAGGCCCTTTGCGCTGTCCACCACTCGCAGAAGACCGCGCGGGTAGATGGTGGGTTTGGCAATAAATCGCGGGGGGCCAAATGAACCCCGCGCAACCACCATTCACGCTTCACCAAGGAGACTGCCGCCAGATACTGCGCCAGATCGCGCCAGGTTCGCTGGACGCAATGATCTCCGATCCTCCCTACCCGGAGATCAGCCGAGCCTACGGACGCCTGCCAGAATGCGACTGGCACGATCTCATGAACTCCGTAGTAAAAGAAGCCCGCCGCATCCTCAAGCCCACCGGCTCCGCTGTCTTCGTGCTCCAGCCCAACTCGGAGCACGTAGGGACGATGCGCCCCTGGCTCTGGGAGTTCATGGCCCATTGGGCCAAAGAGTGGAACCTGATCCAGGATTTTTACGTCTGGAATCCAGCCACTCCGCCTAATGTTCATTGCCAAAGGAAGCACGGACTACTCCGCCCCTCGGTCAAGTACTGCGTTTGGCTGGGCTCTCCAGACTGCTACCGCAACCAGGAGGAGATCCTGTGGAGCCCCACCCAGTCCATGACCCAGACCCTCCAGAGCCAGAACTACGAGCTGCGCAGTACCCCGAGCGGGTACAGCACGAGGATTGGCCGAATAGCCGAGACCGTGCGAGAGCGAGGGAAGGTCACCCCGTACAACCTACTGCCCCTGGCCAATACCAGTGGGCACCAGAGCCCTGACCACGTCAGTCATGGAGCCCAGACGCCCCTCGCCCTATGCCACTGGTGGACGCGCTACCTCGCGCCACCGCAAGGAACCATCATCGACCCCTTTGCCGGGGTAGCCAATACGGGAGTAGCAGCGCTACAGCAGGGCAAGACCTGGATAGGCATCGAGCTGCTCGAGGAATACGCAGACGAAGGACGCCGGAGACTGACCGCTGAACTGGAGAACCTGCGACCCGCCTGGGTAGCTTGATCTCCCGCCAGCGCAATCAATGACCCGATCGCGTTTCGTTCTGCGAATCGGAGCGGACTTTCACCGCGCGCCCACCTCACCTCGCGGTCATGCAGGTTTTTGGCAGAAAAATCACTCCCGGCGCACCGTTGCAGGAAGCCCCGGGACCGCGAGCCCCAGCAATCCCAGTCCAAATAACAGGATCGTGGACGGTTCCGGGACAGGAGCGGTACTCACCGTGAAAAAGCCCAGGTTGTCAAAGTAGTGGGTGTCATTGAAACCTAGGTAGAGGACCCCGCTGTCGTTGGCAAATCCGTGAAATTCAGACCCAACGACAAACTCATCACCTAGGTCAGTATCAATCTTTCCCACGAGCGCGTATCGGCTGTTGGGGATGTCTGCGATGCATCCACCGCACGTTCCCCCGTCCCCGTCCGGTGTCCGGCCTCCACCTGCCATGCCCGCCGGACTCTCGGCGGCGATTCCACTCGCGATAAGTGCGAACTCGTCTCCTGCGTTAAGGAAGAGGCCGGTGTTTTTCCAGGCAGCCACATGTGTGGTATAGGGTCCATTTCCGACTGGAGCCCACGCATCCACTACGAAATCGACCAAGGCATCAGCCGGGATGATGGTCGCAGGAGCACCAGAAGCGAGAAAGACGACGACGATAAGCGAGAGCGCGCTCGATCTCATTTTTTCACCCCCCAGGTGTTCGAGAGAGCGCGAGAAGCGTAGGAGACGCACGTACGCGTCGCAATGAGAGGGAGAAGGAGGTAACGACAATCGGTAGCCGTGGCCCCGCCCCACTTCCAAGGTCCATCAAGCTCGCCAAGGGTACGCTTCAGCCCTGCCGGGATAATCCCCGGGAGCCTCAGGCCCCACCGCTTGCCGATCTCACCCCTCCGGAGTACCTGGGGGAGATCGCCAGAATCAAATACATCCAGCTGGCCGAGTCCCTATCCAACCTCGGGGTACTCAAATCCACCGATGTGGACGTCCTGGTCAGCTACTGCGAGACCTACGAGGAAGTGCGGGAGCTAACTGAAGAGGTGCGCAAGGCCCCGCGAGTGATCGAGTACGGGAAGGGGAACAAGAAGATTCACCCGAACGTAACCCTGCTCCGGGATGCCCAGAAGCACCTTCTGCTGCTGTCGAGAGAGCTGGGATTGACTCCGAGCGCACGATCGAGAGTTCGGGTGGATGGAACGGCCCCGCTGAGAGATGAACTGCTCGTGTAGGAACTCTACATCCGCTTCGCGAGTCTCTGTCGAGCTGTGAGCCCGGCCAGCCCGAGACCAAGGAGGAGAGCAGTGGACGGTTCGGGCACCGGTGCTGTACTCACCAAAACGAACCCCGAGTTGTCGAAGTAGTAAGTGTCGTTGAAAGCCAGGTAAAGTACGCCCGTATCGTTCGCTACCCCTGAGAAGCTGGAGCCGACAAGGAACTCATCGCCGAGGTCCTGTCCGATCTTTCCAACCAACGCGTAACTCGACATAGGCAGATTGGCGAGAGCATCGGGGCCGACAACATCCCGTTGGCCATCCGGCCCAACATTTCCTTCGGGAGTTCCATAAGGAGCTCCGTGACCGGCAGGACTGGCCCTCCAAGCACCAGTAGCTTCCAGCGCGAAGTGATCACCGGTATTCAGGAAGAGACCTGTGTCCATCCAGGCAGCAACGTGGGTCGTGTAAGGCCCGTTACCCACTGGCGCATACGCATTCACTTGGAAGTTCACAAGAGCGTCCGCTGGGATGATGATCGCGGAAGCACGAGAAGCGAGAAGTACGAAGCCAAGCGAAGCAGCGAACGACCTCATCGCGTTTACCCCCCCTTTGACCCGTTGGGTCGTGAATCGACCATAGCGTGAGGCATGGAGGAGGAAAACCAGGGAGAAGCATGGAGCCGGATTCAGCGACAGTCGAGCAAGAGAGCCGTGCCGAGCGATTTGTCGAACAGTATTTGACCTTCACCAAGGGAGAGAAGGCAGGTCAACCCTTCCTGCTCCAGCCCTGGCAACGCCAGGTCTTCCGCGAGATTTTCAACACGGTGGACGAGCGCGGGGTTCGGGTGATCCGGACCTACTACGTGAGCGTCCCCCGCAAGAATGGCAAGACCGAAACCGCGGCAGCCCTCGCACTCTACATGCTCCTGTCGGAAGGGGAGCCAGGGGCCCTGATCGTCTGCGCCGCGAAATCCCGGGATCAAGCGCGCCTGGTCTTCGACGCCGCCGAGGTCATGGTGCTCCAGAATCCCGAGCTGCGGAGCCAGGTCAAGATCCTTCGCAGATCGATGGAGTACAAGGGTCGGTTTCTCCGAACCCTCTCCTATGACAACAAGATCGCGATGGGACTGAACCCTTCCACGGTGATCTGCGATGAGCTGCACGTCTGGGAATCGGATGCGGGAAGGGAGTTCTTCGAAGCGCTGGTGTCGGCCCAGGGAGCCAGGAAACAGCCGCTGTGCTTCATCATCACCACCGCCGGGTCGGACAAGAACTCGATCTGCTGGGACATCGATCAGCGCGCCCAGCAGCTCGCGAACGGTGATCTCGTGGATCCTTCCTTCGGGAGCTACATCCGGAGAGCCGATCCAGACGAGGACTGGAACGACCCGGAGGTCTGGAAGAGGGCCAACCCCAACTACGGGGTCTCGGTCTACCCTGGGTTCCTCGAGTCCAAGGCCCGGGAGGCCCAACAGGCGCCGGTCTTCACCAACGCCTTTCGCCGGTTCTACCTGAATCAATGGACGGAATCGGAGAGCAAGTACATCAACGATGCCGACTGGGACGCCTGCGACTTCCCAGTAGACCCGGGGGAGCTACGGGGTCGGGACTGCTACGGAGGGTTGGATCTCTCGAATACGACTGATCTCTCTTCGTTCGTCCTGGTCTTTCCCCCACGCGAACCGGAGGAGCGCCATCAGGTGCTCCCGTTCTTCTGGCTCCCCCAGGAGAACATCCACCCTCGGGTCCAACGGGATCACGTGAAATACGACCTGTGGGCCGAGACCGGACTTCTCTTCGCGACCCCGGGCAACGTGATCGATCACCGCGCGATCGTGGCCAAGATCCTGGAGTTGTCCGAGGAGTACCACATCCGGGAAGTCGCATTTGATCGGTGGGGGAGCGTCCAGGTCAGCACCCAGCTCCAGGGGGAGGGAATCGAGATGGTGCAGATGGGCCAGGGCTTCGCATCGATGAACTCGCCCACCAAGCAGCTCCTGGGGATGGTCTTGAGCAAGCAGATTGCGCACGGGGGCCACCCGGTTCTCTCCTGGAACGTGGCCAACCTGAGCGTGGAGACGGACGCCGCAGGGAACCTCAAGCCCTCCAAGAATAGCAGCCGGGAGAAGATCGATGGGGCTGTAGCCCTGATCATGGCTCTCGATTGCTGCGCCGCGAACCGAGAGACCCCCGAGCTGTGGGGCTTCGATGCGCTCTATGCCGAGGAGATGAAGGAGAACGAATGCCAGTAGATTCATCCCGTTCCGCAGCCGCCAAGCGTGGCTGGGAAACCAGACGCAGACGAGAGCGCGAGAAGCTCGCGCTGGACATGGAACGCGCCTCCAGCCCCCCACCATTCTTTCCCAGCGAGACCCGCGTGGGCCTGGGTACCGGGCCCGGGGTCTCCCCCCAGCTGCTCCTGGCCCAGGTTCGCTCCTGGCAAGCCATCGCAGTCCGAGCCATTGCCGATCGGATGATGGCCCTCGAGCCGGTCGTCTTCATGGTCGAGCGAGAAGCCGAGGGCACGATCCGGGAGGACGAGCTCGACGATCACCCGCTGAAGTTCCTCCTGGACAACCCCAACCCCAACTTCACGCGGATGCAGACCATGCGGCTCCTATCGATGTGGCTCTCCCAGGTGGGGGACGCCTACCTGCTCAAGGTGACCGATTCGCTGGGGGTCGTGAGGGAACTCCATCCGTTCTCGCCCGCGAACGTAGAGCTGATCGTGGGGGAGAAGGGGATCGTGGGCTACGTCCACCGCTCCCAGGCCGGGGAGACCCGCTACACGAAAGACGAGGTGATCCGGATCTTCAATCCCGACCCCTACTCGCCGTTCGATGGGGTAGGGAACCTGAGCCCGCAGGCGCTGAGCTACGACACGGGCCTCTTCCTGGACCAGACCCTCCGCCGACACTACCGGGACGACGCGACCCCGAAGACGGTCATCACCGCCAACGAGAAGGCCCAGCTCCCCAACAAGGAGACCCGCGAGCGCTGGCACACGGAATGGTTGAACAGCTACCACCGCAGAACCGGGGGGAAGGTGGGACTTCCCGTCTTTCTGCCCCCGGGCTTCGAGATCCAAGTCCTCGAGAGCCTGGAACTCAAGGACTTGGTGCCGCTCCTGGATCACTACCGGGACAAGATCCTCTCGGCCAATGGAGTCCCGGGCCCCCTGGTGGGACTCGACAAGAACATCAACCGAGCCACGGCCCGCGCTGCCATCGACATCTTCGAGAAGAACGTCATTGAGCCCCAGGCCAGCCTCATCGCGGACGCGCTCACCGCGTATCTCGCGAAGGATTTCGATCCCCGCCTACGTGTCCGATTCAAGGACATCGTCAGCAAGGATCAGGAGTTCGAGCTGCGCCAGGAGCAGCAAGACCTCACCCTCTTCGTGAAGCCGATCAACGAGGTCCGGAAGGGACGCGGCCTCGATCCTGTGGAGTGGGGTGATGAGCCTCTCCGGGGAGGGAGCCCGAACCTCGAGCTCGAGCCCACGGATGACGAGAGCCCTGCGGAGCCGCAGGAAGAGCGCCGCTAATGCCTCCCAGCGAGACGCTGGGACAAGGAGAAGGAGAATGACAAGTCCATTACTGCGAACCCTGGAACTCGAACGAGGTTCCATCGATCTTGAAACCGGTGAGTTCCCGATGGTGCTCGCTACCCAAGGAGAAGCTTCCGATGGTCACATCCTCAACATCCGCGGGGGAAACGTCCCCGCCAAGATGCCGCTGCAAATCAACCACGCGAACTCGCCCGCGAAGACGATTGGAAGCATTTTCGACGGTCGACGCGGAACAAAGAACGGTCTGCCCGTACTGCGGGCTACCGGCCAGATCGAACTCGGAGGGGAGGGAACGGGTGCTGCTATCCGCAGAGACCTTGCCTTCATGATCTCCGAGGGACACATCGGGGCCGTCTCGCTGCGAGCGCAGGGAGACAAGGTGATCCGCAGAACGGATCTCCCCAAGGAGCACTTCGCCCACGTGGGAGCCGATGAACCCGACCCCCGACGTCGCTACGGCCTCTTCTTCGAGCGCTTCACCGCGCTGGAAGGGTCCATTGTGGCCCTGCCCGCAGACCGGGGAGCCATCATCGGACGCGCCGAGGAGACTGAGGGAGAGGTCCAAGAGTTCTGGCGTTCTCTTGCCGAGGACGCCCCAGCACCCCAAGAGCCCGAGATTTTCAGCTTCTCGACCATCGAGACCAAGCGCGACCTGGAGCGCTTCCTGCGCGATGTAGGAGCCTCCCGGTCGGAAGCCAAGCGGTTGGTCGCATTGGTACAGCCTCCGCGAGATGCCGAGGAGCAGGTAGAACCCCTGGCGAGACCTGAGCCCGAGGACTTCGTGCGCGACGCACGGAAAATGATTCGAGCTGAACTCGCAGGACTGAAAGAGGAAACATTCAAGGAGTGCTCCGCCTTGCTGAAGCGAGCACTCGGGAGGATCGACTAATGCCAGCAGAAGAGAATAACAACAACGCTCCGAAGGTAGAGCCAGTAGGGCTACCCAAGGAGCCGGAGACCCCAGACGCTCTCGACGCGCTCCGCAAGGACGTTCGAGAGATCCGGGAGAACCTGAAAAACGAGGTCGTAGAGGCTTTCCGAGGCGAGCTCAAAGAACTCGTCAAGCCCCGGGAGAATGACCGCCCCCCAGCAGAGCGCCGCAATGAGCGCCTGGCTGCGACCCCTGGAATCAAGGTCACGGGTCACGGGTCGGACCCGCTCTACCGAAGCCTCACCCAAGGGGAGCAGTCCTGGAGAAACCGACACGTCGACAAGCTCGCGCAGGAGTGGATGATCGCCGTTCGTCAGAACGATTTTGAGAACATCCGCCGCACCTATGCCGAGCTGAATGACCTCGCCCGCGCGAACGAGGTCACCGAAGGGGCCGCAGATTCCAATGGGGGGATCGGCTCCGGAACCGGTGCTGACCTGATTCCAACCCCGGTGGCCAACGTCATCGTGGAGAATCGGAACCGGATCGCCAAGATCCGCTCTCGTGCGCAGATCTTTACCTCGCCCAATCAATCTCTCCGCGTACCCCGCGCGGCCGTCGCGCAGGCCGAGATGGTTCAGGAAGGTGCCACCGCCTCCAACCATGCGGCCGGCCTCGACACCGTGCTCTTGACCAAGAAGAAGATGCAGAGCCGGTTCGAGATCACGGATGAAATGCTGCAAGACTCCGCCTTCAACGTGATCACCTTCTTCACCCGCCGAGCCGGGGCTGCCATGGGGCAGCTCGAGGACGAGGAGTTCTCTCGGGTGGTGGGAAGCGCCGCGAGCGTGACCCAGAGCCTCGAGGGAATCGGGGGAGAGGTCATCGTGGCCCCGACCACTGCCGGTCGCCTGGGCTATCCCGACGTCGTGAAGCTCGCGTTCTCGCTGCCCGAGCAGTACACCCCGGGTGCTTCGATCTTTTCGAACGCAAACGGGATGCAGCTCCTTTCCAACCTGTTGGACGGGAACGGCAGACCCCTCTTTACCCCGCTCCTGGGAGCGCCTTCCATCGTGGGTGACCAGGTGCCGGGAAACATCGGAACCGTGCTCGGCTCGGTTCCCGTCTTCCAGATTCCGCTCTCGACCAGTGGTACGAGCAACAACAAGGTGGACATCTGGTACGGAAACCTGGGGATTGGGTTCGCGATTCTCGATGGAGGTGGGTTCACGGTTCGAGCCAGCGAACACGTCGGCTTCAACACCGACACGGTGGCTTGGAAGGTGACCCAGCGCATCGATAGCGCGGTGACCCTGCCCGCAGCTTTTGCCCGCATCATGGGTGTATCCGGAACCACCGGAAGTTTCTTCCTGTAAGCGGCTTTTTGTCAGGCCCCCGTTGACCTCCTTTCGGGGGTCTGGCAACCAGTAAGGAGACCCTATGCCATCGACCTTTTCCTTCAGCTTCGAGAGCCAGGTGGAGATCACCGTCAACCACGAGCTGAACGACCCGGCCGTCTTCTGGACGCTCTATACCGAGGACGGGGTGGGCTTCTTCCCCGGGACGGTAGAGAACCTGGACGCGGACCATACGCGATTCACCTTCGGATCCCTGCCGACGAGTGGCTACGGGACGATCTTCTCGATTCGGGACCTCACGCTCACCTCGGACGGGGACGCCTTCACCTCGATCCTCTCCGTCCAGAACTTCCTGGGGATCACCACCTCGGGAAGCGAGATCCGGATCGCCGCGGGGATCGCGTCCGTGACGAAGAACATGCAGAACTTCATGGACAGGAGGATCGTAGAGACCGATCACGTGGACGAGCGCCACCAGGGCTTCGGTCAGCGAACGCTCTTGCTCGATGACTATCCGGTGGTCGCTTCCAGCGTGGTGCTGCGTCAGGACGAGACCGCCGTGGGAGCCTCGGAGTACGTGGTGAACGCGGGAACGGGAGAGATCACCCGCAAGTCTTCCGGATTCTCCCGCGCCAGCTACCCGAACATCGGGGTGGACTACACGAGCGGCTTCCCTGAAGGAGTTCCCCAGGACTTGAACAACGCCTGCGTCAAGCAGGTGGCCTATGAGCTGCAGCTCCAGGGGGAGAAGAATCCAGCCATCAACCTGAAGAGCGGGACCATCATCGGGGTGATCTCCGAGACCTACCAGGAAGAGGAGTGGGCCCGTGGGGTTCGAGAGACGCTGCTGCGCTACCGGAGGCAAGAATAGATGCGCGGCCGCGTTCGCCACTACCTCGATCAAGCCGTGGTTCTGACCACGCGCACGGAATCGGGCCGAAACTCGGTGGGAGAGATTACCTACACGGAGACCGTGGTCTCCGGTTTCGGCTACTTGAAGAGTGCCGATCGCCTGGTGGAGACGGACGTGGGGATGGTGTCGGTCTCCCAGCTCGAGCTGTGGACCGACCCCGCGGAGCTGACCCCCACCGTGGGCTCCACGGCCACCATTGGCGCCCATACCTACGAAATCCAGGACGTCCGGTCCCGCTCTCAGCGGGGGATCAACCTGGTGGACCTCTCGATCCTGCAGGAGACCACGCCATGAAGCGATTCAAAGTAGAGGTTCAGGGAGACGAGGACCTGAAGGATCTCCTCCAGGAGATCGCCGACGCGCTGATTCCCGTCCTCGCGGATGCTGTCCTCGAAGCCGCGGAGATCATCGGGGAGGAGGCCCGCCGGCTGGCCCCGGTCGATGAGGGAGACCTCCGGCAATCCATCGTGAGCGAGATCTCGACCTCGACCCGGACACGCGCCGTAGCCGAGACGGGCCCTACCGTGGAGTACGGGATCTCCGTGGAGTACGGAACCCACGACACGCCCGCGCAGCCCTTCCTGCGGCCGGCTGCCGATGCCAAGCAGGAGCGAGCGGTTCGCGAGATCGTCGACACCCTCCAGCGCGCGCTCGACCAGGTAGGGTAGCCATGCCACCAAGCGTCGAAGAAGACCTCTACTCGCGTCTGGCTGCCGACTCCGACGTGGCCTCGATCGTCGGAACCAGGATCTACCCCTACAACAAGCTTCCGAACATTCAGCTCCCCGCGCTCGTGTACCAGCGCGTGAGCACCATTCCTGTCCGCGGCCTCAACGGGCCCCACGACCTCGAGTCCGTGCGAATGCAGATCACGGCTTGGGGAGACACGTATCTCCAAACCGTCGCCTTGGCCTCTGCCGTGAAAGATGCACTCGATGGAACGGAGCAGACCACCTTCGAGAATCAGGTGGACCGCTTCGATACAGAAGTCAAAAGAAACTACTGCGTGCTCGACTTCATCGTCTGGCATGCTCCCTAGGAGGAAACCTTCATGACCGCACTCAATGCGCTAGGAACGGTGTTCCGACGCGATGGTCAGGTGATTGCCAGCGTCAAGGACATCACCGGCCCAGAACTTACCCGTGACGTCGCGGACGTCACTGCGCTGGACGCCCCCAACGGGTTCGAGCAGGTCCTTCCGACCGTGCTCCGGACGGGAGATCTCACCTTTGCGCTCTCTTTCGACCCAGACATCGGGGGCCACCTGGCCCTGCGCGATGATTTGGTGAACGAGACCGAGCGGGCCTTCGAAGTCGAATACCGGCCCACGGTCGCCTCGGGCACCGTGCTCACCTACGACTTCCAGGGCTTCGTGACCGGCTTCAGCAATACCGCGACGGTCGGTAGCGAAGTCACTGCCGACGTCACCATCAAGCCCACGGGAGCGATTACCGCGACCCTGACCTAATGAAAGGACACCCATGCCAAAGCAAAAGTCCAAGAAATCCGTCTTGACCCGGGAGGCCTTCCTCCAGCTGGACGACTCCCTCTATCGAGAGGTGGAGATCCCGCGCTGGGGAACGGCCCGGATCAGGTCTCTCACGGGCTCGGCCCGCGACAACTACATCAAGGCCCAGGGAATCCGCACCATCGAGGGGATTCCGCAGATGAATACGGAGGACGCGGAGGCTCGTCTCCTCGCCCTCACCCTGGTGGACGCCGACGGGGAGCTGCTCTTCCCGGACGTGGACGAAGGGATCCGGGTACTCCGGGACAAGAATGCCCAGTCCCTGCAGAAGGCCTACTACGTCGCCCTCGAGCTGGCCGGTCTCCAGGAGGAGGCCGTCGCCAAGGCCGAGGAGCTTTTAGAGGAGACCCAGAGCGTCGGACATGGTTCCGCCTAGCCCTCGCTCTGGGGATCCCGGTCGGAGAACTCCAGCAGCGGATGACTTCCAAGGAGTTCACCGAGTGGAGAGCCTTCTTCCGGGTTCAGCCCTGGCCCGATGACGTGCCGTGGCTGGCCATCGGCCGGTTCATGGCTCTTATTGCCAACGTCTATCGCGACCCGAAGAAGCGGAAGACCTTCTCTACGGATGACTTCTACATCGACTGGTGGAAGGAGGTCGAAGCCCAGAAGCCCCGCACCCAAGAGGATCTCCAGCGGGAGATGGAAGCCATCGCCCGCATCTACAACGCAGCGGCCAAACAGGGAGGGTAAGTGGGAGTCGTAGCCAAGACCATCAAGATCATCGTCACTGCCGACGTGTCGGATCTCCAGAAGAGAGCCGACGCCACGCAACGGCTGGCCAAGCAGGCTGCCGAGCAGCTCGAGAAGTCGAACCAGGCCCTGGTCGGCTCCAACGAGTCCATCGCCAAGTCCAACGAGGAGATCGCCCGGTCGAACGAGAAGACCGGACGCTCCTTCAAGGTCCTGGGTGCCGTGATGGCCGCTGCAGCCGGTGGGCTGAAGCTGTTATCGGTGGGAGCCGGTCTCTTCTCGTCCGCTCTTCCCTTGCTCCTGATTCCCCTGACCACCCAGATCGCCTTGATCATCAAGTTCAGGGGCGTACTCGAGGCCGCGGCCGCGGGGTTCGCGACCTTCCGGGATGCCGCGGTGAGAGCCGGGACCATCCTGGGGAGCTTCGCTCTGAACTTCTGGCGCCCCAACCTCCAGGCCTTCCTGCTCTTCGAAGCGCTGGCCAACCGGGTAGCCCCACGGTTCCCCGTCCTCGCGAGCGCGATTAGCGCTACGGGAGTTCAGGTCGTGAGCTTCGGGCAGAGGATTTCGGGTGCCGCTCTGGCGCTGAGCAGCTTCCTCCTGAGCTTCTCGCCGGTGCAGAAGACGGTCAGGGTGCTGGGAACCGCTTTCACCGCGACTGCCGGCAGCGTCTCCGGGTTCTTCGCGACCCTCGCGAAGGGCAACGATCAGTTCCCCCGCTTCCACGCCTTCTTGAATCGAGTCATCGCCCTGCTTACCCCTCTGGCCCTGGGCTTCGAGAAGGTTGCGCTCGCCGTAGCCCCCCTCTTGAGCAAGCTGCTGAGCTTCTCGGCCATCCTGCCCGGAATCGGAATAGCGGTCACGGGACTCGTGGGACTGCTGACTGTGAAGCTCTTCGGAGCCCTGCGCCGGGCCGGAGACCGACTCACCGAGCTGGTCGTCCAGGCCGCCCAGGGTGCGGACGAGTTCGCCAAGCTCTCGATCGTGCTGGGGGTGAATGCGGAGACCCTGCAGCAGTTCCAGTTTGCCGCCAGCGCCAGCGGGATCCAGGTCGACGTCTTCAATACCGCCCTCCAGCGGTTCCTCGAGCGGCTCGGGGAGGCCCGCCTGGGAACCGGGGAGATCGTGAAGGATCTCCGAGCCCTGGGAATCTCGCTCAATGATGCCAATGGCTTCGCCCGGGATGGCGTAGAGGTCTTCGAGGAGTACCTGGCCAGGATTCAAGCCACCAGCAACCAGAGCGAGAAGCTGCGCTTGGCCACGGCTGCCTTTGGCCGGGCAGGGGCTCGGATGCTGACCCTCGCGGCCCTCTCGGCTACCGAGCTGAAGGGGCTCCGGGATCAGGCCGAGGACCTGGGATTGGTGCTCTCCAAGGGGACCATCCGTCGCGCGACCGAGCTGAATGATCAGCTCGAGATCTTCGCCCGGCAGCGGGCCATCGCGGCACAAGAGTCCTGGCTCTCATTGGGCCGGGTCACCATCTTCTACGAGGGCATCCTCACCAAGGTGAGCGTGGCCTTCACCAATCTGCTTCGTCCCCTGCGAGCCCTCGATAGCTTTACCCTCCGCGAGCTGCGCAAAGACCTCGAGCAGGTCGATCAGCGTTTGGCCAAGATCCAGCGTTCGACGCTGATCCGATTGCTCAGCGCGGACGAGGAGCTGGTCTTGCTGCGCAAGCGCAAGGATCTCCTGGAAGCCATCCAGAGAATCGAGGCCGAGGACCAACAGCCCGGAGGATCGGCCAGCGAGCGTTCCGCGCAAGAGGAGGAAAGGGTCAAGGAGGAGATCGCCAACCTCCAGCGCCGCCTGGAGGAGCAGAACCGCTTGACCGAAGCCCTCCGGGTCGGTGAAGACGAGCGAGCCCGCGTCGCCGATGCGATCGCCGCGGAGAACGCCGTCCGCCAGCTGGGAGTCCAGCTGAACGATGCCGAAGCCACTTCGATCATGGCCACCACGATTCAGCTGCGCGAACGGGAGCGGGAGGAGGAGAAGCTCCTGGAGCAGCACCGGCTCCGCCTGAAGGTCTCGGAGGACCTGGCCAAGTCGGAGCAGATCCGGACCGCGGCCCTCCAGGACCTGAACGGGGAGCTGATCCTCACGGATAGTGCGCTCCTCCGGTCGATCTCCACTCTTCTCGGCCTCGCCAACGCTAGCGGGAAGACCAGGGACCGCTTCGACGAGCTCGAGGCCGAGCTATCGGCCAATGTGGCCCGGCTGGAAGAGGTCGAGACGGAACTCGCGAAGACCGGCTCGGAGATGACGGGTACCTCCAAGGACTCGGAGAAGCTCTCCAAGGAAGCGGACAAGCTGCGGGAGGCCATCAAGAAGGCCCGGGACGAGCTGGTCAGCATGCAGAAGGAACTCAAGCGAACCGCGGATGTCGCGGTACCCACAGGGAATGCCCTCACTGCCCTGCAGGTTGGCTTCACCTCGGTGGCCAGGGGGGCCTCGCACGTCAACGACGCGATGGAAGAGAACCAGTCGCGTTTGGTGGAAACCGGAGACGTCGCCGAGGGAGCGGCTCGCGGGCTTCAGTCCGTGGCCAGAGCCCAGCGCGAGATCCGGGACCTCGGCAAAGTCGTGGGTGGGGCAGGGGACGCCGTGGACATCGAGCGGGCCCTGGCTCGGCTCAATGCTCAGCTGAAACAGGCCACGTTTAGCGCCGGGGGTGCGGGAAGGATCCAACAGCGCTCGCTCCGAGCCGAGATCGATCGCCTGGAGGCGGAGGTGTCCATCCAAAGACGCGAGGAGATGAATGCCGTCATCGACGCGATTATCAGCGCCAACCGGGAGTTCACCGGGGAGGAGCTGACCCGCAGGATCGATGAGGAGCTGGCCCAGCGAGCCCGGAGGGGACTACTCCCCTCGGCCGCTGCGTCGCGTCCCGGGTTCGTCTCGGTTCAAGGCTCCCGATTTTGATCAAGGAGAGAACACATTAGATGGCCAACGGAACCTTCAGCATCTACCACAGCAGCGCCCTCGCAGGGGATACCGCACTCGCCGCCAGCGGCACGGCTCCAGGATCGAGCCCAGCCTATGTCGCGGATAGCCGTCTCTCCTACAAGTTCACCACGCTGGGAGCCCAGGCCGTCCTCGAGGCCGACCAGGTCGATACCGAGGTGCGCCCGTTCCAGTACCTGATCCTCATGGATCACAACCTGACCGGGGGAATCTTCGAGATCACCACCTATCCCACGGGCGCCCGGGTGACTCCCACCGGGGTGGCCTCGGGCACGGTCTCGGTAGACGACCCCTTCATCTACGACGTGGGCTCTGCGATCAATGCCCAGTTCATCGATGTCTCGTTCACCACGCTCTCCGGGATCGACATCTCGGTGGGGGAGGTGATGCTGGCGTCCAAGTTCGATTCCCCCCGCGGCCCCTCTGTCCTCGTTCCTACCCGCGTGGTACCCCGGCGCCAGTTCATCGACATGCCGAATGGGGAGCGCCAGAGCATCCGACGCGGAGGCAACGCCAGGATCAAGAGCTACACGATCCCCGGGTTGACCCTGGCGCAAGCCGATTCCTGGATCGAACGCTTCGGCGAGAATGCCGGAGCCGAGCTGGTCGTCCTGGAGGATGAGCGCGGGGACGTCTACCCCGCGATGATGAACCAGGAGCTTTCCTATGAGCGGGAGCGGAACCTGGTCTCGCTCTCGCTCCAGTTCACCGAGGTGCCTTCCCGATGAGCGTCTCGGTAGACCCAAGACAAGAGCACCTGCTCCATAAGGGCTCGGTCTCGCCCACCTTCCTCGTGGAGCTGAACGCGCAGGGCAAGACCCTGCGCTTCTCCTCGGACGATGCAGTCACCATCTCGGGGAACGTCTACCAGCCCTACCTCCGGGACGTGGGGACGCTCCTGACCTCGGCCCACTTCCCCGAGAACCGGACGGCCAGCAAGGAGTATCAGCTCGAGTTCCTGAACGATCCGGTCGAGTTCGAGGGAACTCAGTACCAGCACCTCTCCCAGACCTTCGACGTCTTCGCCTGGGAGCAGTGCGACGCCAACGTCAGCCTGCTCCTGAAGGATGATCACGGGGAAGAGATCAATCCCCTGGCCTTCTACGGGGTGGGGGTCTACGGCCAGGGAGTCTATTCCCCGTCGCTCTATCTCACGGGGGATAAGAATCCCATGCCCCTGGTGGTGAGTGGGGTCGGAGGTACCCCGACCGACATCACCCGGGAGCGGTTCCTCTTCAAGGTGGCCAGCCGGAACGTCAAGCTCAACGATCTGATTCCGCTCCGCGCGGTCACCCAAGACGATTTTCCCGAAGCCGACCGGGACGAGCTCGACGGTCGCACCTTCATCCCCATTGTGGTGGGCTCGGGGGTACGGGTGCGGGCCCTGGCCACGACGGCCGGAGCCACCACCACGGTCACCGAGGAAGTGGAGAGCGGGACGACGCTCAAGGTTTCGGAGACCACGGGTTTCAGCGCCGGCGACAACATCGTGGTGGGGGGGTTCGTCCACAATCCCTTCCTGATCGGCACAGTAGATCCCACCACCAAGAGGTTCCTCGGGCTCACTCCCACCCTGAACACCCTCGGCCAAAAGATCGGGGTAGGGACCGTAGTCCGGGAAGACCGCGCGTTCTATGACTTCACCATCGCCGATCACGAGTGCGGAGCCATCTCGGAAGTGCGGGTCTACCCGAAGGGGCAACCCGACCCCGTGGTGATCAGCGGCTCCCAGTTCGAGAAGCGGACGGTCACCGACTCCAACGCCATTGGGGGGTTCCGCACCGATGTCCGGATCAACCAGCTGATCGCCTTCGGGGCCGAGGGGGAAGCCGAGGTGAGCCAGCAACCAGACTTCGCCACTCCGGGGGGCAACCACAAGCACAACGTCGGGATCAACTCCCTCTCCCACGTGACCTCCTTCGCGGTCAACACGACGCCCGGGGGAGGAAGTGCTGCTAATGATGGGAGCGAGGACACCGCCTTTACTCTCTCTACTGCGGGAACCACCCAGCTGACCTTTACCGACTTTCCCAGCCTGGACGGGATCTTCGTCAACCAGCGCTACTACGTGGTGATGCAGGGGCCCGTGGTCAACGGGAACGTTCTGGTTCGGCGGGGGGCGGTCTCGTTCCTGACTCTCACCACCGCGTTCGGGAAAGCCGAGTTCCGGAGCTCCCTGGATACGGGAGGGAGCGCCACCAGCGACTTCAACGTGGTGGTGAACGATCCGTCTCCGACGCAGTGCGACGTCTTCGAGGGCTGGAAGGAGGTCGGACTCTCTCCCGATGTGGATGAGTCCTTCATCGACCTCTCCAATACGGATCGGACGCTGGATACGGAGATCAGCGTCTCCGCAGCCGACCTCGAGATCGGAGAGACGGTGGAGGTCGTGATCGACGGGGTTCCCATCGATGCCTCTGGGCGCTTCGGTCCCCTGACCGCCAGTGGGACGGCCCTCCAGCGACCGGATCATGTGGCCCGGTGGTTCCTCGAGGAAGCGCTCGGTCAGACCAGCGCGATCATCGATCTGGCTGGCTACGCAGCCGCGGGGGAGAAGTACGCCGGCAACGACATCCGCCTGGCCTTCGCGATCCAGGAGCCCATCAAGCTGGATTCTCTCCTGGATCAGATCGCCAACGGCTCGAACTCGATCCACTGGTGGGGGAGGGACGGTCACAACCTGCTTTTCCTGGAGGAGCCCACCGGCTCCGATCACACCTTCGTCGAGGACGAGAAGGGGGTGGTCCAAGTCTCGTGGGATAACACCTACGACTCCCTGGACATCCGGAACAAGCTCCTAGCCTTCTTCGGTCGGGACTGGACCCGGAGCAAGAGCCAGAAGGAAGCCTACGCGGGAGCGGTTCTCCGCGAGGACGTCGACTCCCAGGTCCTCTACGGGGAGATCACCAACGAGGTCGTTCCCGAGGAGAGGTCGAAGGCCTTCTTCCTGGACTTCGTGCCGACCTCGGTACAGGCCGGCCTCATCGTGGATTCGATTCTCGCGGACAAGTCCGGGCCCAAGAAGCGCTTCGAGGTCCAGACGGACTGGACGTATCTCAACGTCGAGCCCGGGGATGTGATCGACATCGACCATCCGACCCTTTACGAGGCCATCCGAACTCGGGTGCTCGAGCAGACCATCGACCCGCACCTGTTCTGCCGAATCGTGGCCAAGCAGGTAGGGGTGGTAGGCCCGAGCTCGACCAACCTTCGGTCGATCTACTGGGATCAGGCCGTGGAGGGCACGGGCATGCTCGGTCTGGGAGACATCACGGGAAGAGCCGGGGCCTGGGCGGACACTTGGACGATCCATTTCCGGCACAAGTTCAACCGCTTGCCGAGCAGCGAGAGCAGCAGCGCCGTGGACTTCGCCCTGTGTGCCAACGTCGGGTGAGACATCTCTGACCTGGAAATTACTGACCAGGGCGGAGGAGTATGCTTGACGTGATGACGACGACGAACGGCGGGGGACCGCCGGATCCTGAGGTCCTG
>Ga0187892_10006058_pt1 | contig 18352 bp, 19 predicted proteins | sample MA1701073metaG_FD_139345 | JGI IMG/M metagenome (GOLD analysis project Ga0187892, IMG submission 139345) | Bio-ooze microbial communities from a basaltic lava cave in the Kipuka Kanohina Cave System on the Island of Hawaii, USA - MA170107-3 metaG ... | reverse complement strand
CCCGATTCGTTCGATGTGCTCACGGCTGCGGTCGCGGCGGAGCCGCGGCTGCAGGTCGAGGTCAAGCGCGAGAAGAAGTTCTATGAAGATCAGTCGCGCGCGCTGTCGAACTTCATTTCGGTGCTGGGCATCACGCTGTCGGTCATCTTCTCACTGGGCGCGATCATCGGCGCGGCGATCACGATGTATGCCGCGGTCGCGACCCGCACCGCCGAGATCGGAACATTGCGTGCACTCGGATTTCAGCGGCGCTCGGTGCTGATCGCGTTCTTGCTGGAATCGCTGCTGCTGGCCTTCGCCGGGGGAATCGCGGGACTTTTTGCGGCGAGTTTCCTGCAGGCCATAACTATTTCGACGACGAACTTCCAGTCGTTCTCGGAGCTCGCGTTTTCCTTTGCGCTGACGCCGCGCATCGTTCTGGACTCGCTCGTGTTCGCATTGGTGATGGGACTGATCGGTGGCGTCCTCCCCGCGCTAAAAGCGAGCCGCATGAAGATCGTTGATTCGCTCCGCGCCGCGTAGGCGGCGCTTCGTAGTCCGTTGCGCTACCGATGGGCGCAGTCTGCGGCACCGGGCGCGTGGCGATTGAGCCTGCATCGCGTTCTCCCCGAAAGTGCGCCCCGCACGCCAGTGCGTGCTTGAAGAGGAGGAACGAATGAAATCGATGGGTCTGCCCCCTGTCTGTGGAGCGCTATTGGCGTTGACGGGTTGTGTGGTCGTGCCGGTCAACCCGGACGGTAGTCTTTATCACGGCCCGGCTCTTCAGCCGGCAGTTCATATCGCTGCCGCGCCGACAAACCTGACATTGCCGATCCGCCTGTATCCGATCAACGAGTCCGCCGCTGTAACCGGAATGATCGGCGGCTCTGTCACAAACTACCTAAACGGCAAGGGGCAGTTCACGTTGAACGTCGCCGGCGAATCCATGTCGGGCGAGGCGACCCGCAGCGGCGGCAGCGGCAGCCGCGCCGGGGTTGCCAACGCCTATGGTGCGCGCGGCAGTTTCGCAAACTGCAACTACGCGATGAATACTCAGTCGCAGGGCACCGGGCGCTGCACGTTCTCGAACGGTGCCGTCTATCAGTTGCATATTGGTCAGTAAAGTTGTAAGCGCTGCGCCCTTTCCGGGGGCGCGCGCCGCCGGATTCGAATCGCATCCAAGCAAGACGGACACGTGCGACGCCCGCGAATCCGGCGGCAGCCGTATGCTCGTCGTCGTCAGCAGGGGCCGGAACATGAAGCTTCCGCTCGAAGGAATCCGAGTCATCGAATTTGCGCACATGGTGATGGGGCCGACCTGCGGTCTCGTGCTGGCTGACCTCGGCGCCGAGGTGATCAAAGTCGAGCCCGTCGGGGGCGACAACACGCGGCGACTGACCGGTTCGGGCAGGTTTTTTCCCGGCTCTTAACCGGAATAAGAAAAGCCTCGCGATCGACGTCAGAGACCCGGCCGGTCGCGACGCGGTACTGAAGCTCGTCGCCGGTGCCGACGTCGTCACGGAAACTTCCGCCCGGGCGCAATGGACAAAATCGGGTTTGGCTATGAAAGTCTGCGAAGGATCAAGCCGGATCTGATCTATGTTTCGCACAAAGGATTTCTTGCTGGCCCGTACGAAAGCCGCACCGCGCTCGACGAAGTCGTGCAGATGATGGCGGGGCTCGCTTACATGACGGGCCCGCCGGGCCGGCCGCTGCGCGCCGGGTCTTCGGTGAACGACATCATGGGCGGCATGTTCGGTGCGATCGGCGCGCTAGCTGCCTTGAATGAACGCGACCGCACCGGCGCCGGACGCCATATTGACAGCGGTCTCTTTGAAAACTGCGTGCTGCTGGTCGCGCAGCACATGCTGCAGTACGCCGTGACGGGCGAGGCGGCCGCGCCGATGCCCGCGCGCCTGTCGGCCTGGGGTATCTACGACGTATTCACGCTCTCCGACGGCTCGCAGCTATTTCTCGCGGTCGTTTCCGACACACAGTGGCGTGCGTTCTGCCGCGTACTGGGCAAAAACGACTGGTTGACCGACGCTCGCCTCGAGACAAATCCCCAACGCGTCGCGGCGCGTGACTGGCTGATGCCGATGGTGAAGGACGAGATAGGGCGGCGCGGCGGCCAGGAAGTGAAAGCGCTTGCCACTGGTGCTGGCCTGCCATGGGCGCCGATCACGCGTCCTGAAGATCTGTTCGACGATCCGCATCTGGCAGCATCGGGCGGCATGGTTCCGATGCGGTTGCCGGCTGGCGCTTCGAGCGGCAAGGTTCGAACGCCGTTGTTGCCGCTCGCTTGGGATGGTGCGCGATTGCCGCTGCGATCGGATCCTCCGCGTATCGGGCAACACACACGTGAACTGCTGGCGGGCGCCGGCATGAGTGCGGCGGAAATCGAAAGCCTGATCGCGCGAGGCGTAGCGGCGCAATGGACAGCGCCATGGTGATTTGCAGAGCAGCGTCTGGCGGGTATCCTGCCGCGGCCAGCAAGAGCACATAACGACAACGCTTCAAGGAGACGAAAATGAAACGACGCGAATTCACGTTCGCCGCATCAACCGCGCTCGCCGCCAGCTCGTTCGGTGCGTTGTGCGCAGCCAACGCGCAGCAGGGCGGCGCACTGAAAATGATGATTCCCGCCAATCCAGGCGGCGGGTGGGATCAGACCGGCCGTGCGTTGGCCGCTGCGATGCAAAGCGCAAAGCTCGTGCAGTCAGTGCAGTTTGAAAATAAAGGCGGTGCGGCCGGCACGCTCGGACTCGCCCAGTTCGTCAATAGCGCGAAGGGCGATCCCAACGCCGTGCTGGTGGGCGGCATGGTGATGGTCGGCGGCATCGTCTTGAACAAGTCGCCGGTCGATCTTTCGATGGTGACGCCGATCGCGCGGCTGACCAGCGAATACGAGGTCATCGTTGTGCCGGCAAAGTCGCCGCACAAGACAATGGCCGACCTGATGAACGCGTTCAAAGTGAACCCAGGGTCGGTTGCCTGGGGCGGCGGCTCGGCGGGCGGCACCGATCACATACTGGTCGGCATGATCGTCAAGGCCGTCGGAGGCGACGCGGCCAAGGTCAACTACGTACCGTTCAAGGGCGGCGGCGAGGCGGTCGCCGCCATCGCCGGGGGCCATGTGGCGGCGGGCGTTTCCGGGCTTGGCGAATTTGCGGAGCACATCAAGGCCGGGCGCATGCGCGCATTGGCGGTCTCGGGTCCGGAACGCATCGACGGCATACCGACGCTGAAGGAGCAGGGAATCAACGTCGTGCTGGGCAACTGGCGCGGCGTTTTCGCGGCGCCGGGGATAAGTACGGCGCAGCGGGACTCGCTGGTCAAGCTGGTGAAGGCTGCCACGGAAACGCCCGCGTGGAAGGAAACGCTCGACAAGCTCGGCTGGTCATCGTGGTACCTCGGCGGAGACGAATACAAGGCGTTTGTCGAAGAGGATGTGAAACGCATCGCCGGCATCATCGATTCGCTAGGGCTGAAGAAGTAGCCGACTCGATGCCCGGGCCGCGCAGCGGTCGGCTGGCCGAATGGCTGCTGTCGGCCGGTGTGTTGCTGCTGGGACTGAGTGCGGCACTGACGACGTCGCGTCTGCCGGCGGCGAGCGGCTATTCCGGTGTCGGCCCGAACTTCACGCCCGCCGTCGTAAGCGGCGGTTTGATTCTTCTCGGGTTCTGGCTGCTGCTCGAAGTCGCTACCGGAGGCTGGCGGCGCGCTCCGCCGAATGACGCTGTGGAACGCGGCGAACACGCTTTCTATCTGCCAGGTTTCGCGTGGGTCAGCGCTGGCTTGCTCGCGCATATGGCGCTGATCAACACGGCCGGATTCGTCATCGCGGGCACCGCATTATTCGTGCTGGTCGCGCGCGGCTTTGGCAGTGCCCGCTTCGCGCGCGACGCAGTCATTGGCGCCGTTCTTGCGCTTGCGATTTTTCTTTTCTTCGTGCGTCTGTTGAACGTCAATCTACCGGCAGGTTGGCTTTATCCGCTGCTCGGCGGCGCCGGCATATGAGCGAAACCTTCCAGGCGTTGCTGGCTGGATTCGGCGTCGCGCTGACGCCGGTCAATCTGTTATGGGGATTGATCGGCGTCACGCTCGGCACGTTTGTCGGTGTGTTGCCCGGCGTCGGTCCGGCATTGACGGTGGCGATGCTGTTGCCGATCACTGTGAAGCTCGATCCAACAGCGGCGCTGATCATGTTCGCCGGCATCTACTACGGCGCGATGTACGGCGGTTCGACAACGACGATCCTCGTCAACACGCCCGGCGAATCGGGTTCGATCGCCACCGCGCTGGAAGGCAACAAGATGGCGAAACGCGGTCGCGCCGGCCCGGCGCTGGCGACCGCCGCGATCGGTTCGTTTGTTGCCGGCACGATCGCGACTGTGTTGCTGACCTTGCTCGCGCCGATCGTGGTCGAGATCGCGTTGCGGTTCGGACCGGCGGAGTACTTCGCGTTGATGGTGTTCGCATTCGTCACCGTTGCCGCCGTGCTGGGTGCCTCGACCGTTCGGGGTCTGTCGATGCTGTTTGTCGGGCTGCTGTTCGGGCTCGTCGGCATCGATGAACAGGCAGGGCAGCAGCGGTTTGCTTTCGGTGTGCCGGAGTTGCTCGACGGCATTGATGTCGTTGTGCTTGCGGTTGGATTGTTCGCGGTCGGCGAAGCGCTCTACGTGGTCGCCTACCAGAGTCGCCTGCCCGAGACGATGGAGAAGCTTTCAGGCTCGTTGTGGATGTCGCGCGAGGATTGGAAACGGTCGTGGCCGGCGTGGTTGCGCGCGACGGGAATCGGGTTTCCATTTGGAACGATCCCGGCCGGCGGTGCGGAGATTCCGACCTTTCTCTCCTACGCGGCGGAGCGGAGCCTGTCCAAAAAGCCGGAAGAATTCGGCCACGGTGCGATCGAAGGCGTCGCAGGTCCTGAGGCGGCGAACAACGCGGCGTCGACCGGAGTGCTGGTGCCACTCCTGACGCTCGGAATACCGACTTCGGCGACCGCGGCGATTCTGCTCGCCGCTTTCCAGAACTACGGAATTCAACCCGGGCCATTGCTATTTCATACACAAGCGAGCCTCGTGTGGGCGCTGATCGCGAGTCTGTATGTAGGCAATGTGCTTTTGTTGGTGCTCAATCTGCCGCTGATCGGCATCTGGGTGAGGGTTCTGACGATTCCCAAACCGCTGTTGTTCGGCGGCATTCTGGTGTTCGCGACGATGGGCGCGTTCAGCCTGCATCAATCGGTTGTCGATCTGGTCACGTTGTATGTTTTCGGACTTCTTGGCTTCATGATGCGGCGTTGGGATTTCCCGGTCGCGCCCGCGGTCATCGGCTTGATTCTGGGTCCGCTCGCCGAGACGCAATTCAGGCGAGCGTTGTCGATCAGCCAGGGCGACACCACGGTATTTTTTACTCAGCCCATCGCGGCGACGATCCTCGCGATCACGGCCGCTTTGCTGATCGTGCCGTGGATCGTTCGCAAGGTGCGAAGTCCAACCCTCCGAGGTTGATGGCCCTAGAGCCTCTCGGCAAAAATTATAAGTTGTCAACCGGTAACAAGCGCCGGCGTTTAGCCTCAGCGCCGCAGGACCGGGCTACGGCGTCTCCCGATTTTTCCGATCGCCAGCGGCGGATTGTTCTGAATAATCTGCCGATGCCAGCGGCTAAACTCAGGCAGGATCTTGGAAAGTTTGCCGTCGAAAATGCGCCTCCTCGTCATTGTTGCCGCTTGGGCGGTTCTGCTTGTTTCGGTCGCAACCGGCTGCGCGAGCTTCGATGAGTGGCAACGCAAGGCGATCTTTCAGCACAACGCCAGCCAATACTGGACGACCCCCAACGCACTGTTGAGCACCGAGGCGTTCGACCTCGCGCTTGCCAACGGCGACAGCGTGCATGCCTGGTATCTGTCCGCAGGCATGAAGAATGCGCCGACCATCCTCTTTCTGCATGGCGCGCGTCGCAATCTGAACGGCAACGCGTACCGGCTCGAACGCTGGCGCGACCTCGGTTTCAACGTACTCGCGATCGACTACCGGGGCTTTGGCCGTTCGACGCAAATCGTTCCGAGCGAGGCGGGCGCGCTCGAAGATGCCGGCGCCGCGTTTGCAGAGTTGGTAAGGCGCGAACCCGATGCGAGCCGCCGCTTTATTTACGGATATAGCCTTGGTGGCGCGGTGGCGATTGCGCTTGCCGCGGAAGTTGACGGCATTGCCGGGGTCGTCGTCGAATCGTCCTTCACGAGCATTTCCGACCTGGTTCGCACTTCCAAATGGGGATGGGTGCCAGGGCTGACCTGGCTGGTGACGCAGAACTTCGATTCGCTCACGCGGATCAGCCGCGTCAACGAACCGTTGCTGTTTCTGCACGGCACGCAGGACAGTCTAGTGCCGCACACGATGAGCGATCGTCTTCTGAGCGCCGCGATCAACGTGCCGCAGAAATTCAAGCGCGTGCTGAAGATCGAAGGAGCGCGGCATCATGGTGCGATGGCGCTGGCTGCCGAAGAGCTTGGTCGTACGATGAGGGAATTCACGCGTGAGGCCGCCGCGTTCGCCGCCGCGGGCGGTGCGGGTGCGGCGGGAGTTGCGGCGACGGTTCGCTGAGCGCCCAGCAACGGGCGCTGCATTGACTCGCGTTTAACGTAGGCTTATTTCGCAGGACGCTTCCCAATCGGCGGGACGTGGACGACGTGCACCGTCCTGGCTTGTGCTGGCGTTTTTACCTGCCGTGGTGTACGGTGCGGCCGCAGTCGATTTATCGCGCTGTGGTTTATTTGCTTTCAGTGCTCGCCCGTTCAGTCCCCCTCACGGTGCTTGGCAGCGCTTCCGCGTTTGCGAGCCCGAGTCGTTCGGTTCTCCGTCCGGCAGACCCTGTCACCGCATGACCCACGCCATACGAGTCCCTGCGCGCCGCGGGCGCATCCCGCGTTTCTCTAAAGTGAGTGTTCCATGCCGACAGGCACCGTGAAGTGGTTCAACGAGACCAAGGGTTTTGGCTTTATCAAGCCGGATGACGGCGGCGCCGATTTGTTCGCGCACTACAGCGGCATCAAGTCCAAGGGCTTTCGTACGTTGAAAGAGAACCAGCGGGTCGAGTATCAGGTCCAGCAGGGTCAGAAGGGCCCGCAGGCGGTGGAAATCGTTCCGCTCGGCTAGCCGCGGGCGAGTCGAAAGTCTTGAAGGCCGGTTGATGAACCGGCTTTTTTTTCGGGCGCGAACCTTGCTGGCTGATGCGACTCGTGCGACATAGCGCGTATAGGCGGTTTGGCACGTCAGACGTAGACTCCCCGTCCCTTTGGGGAGGCGAAGACAGGCTTTCGGCGAACGGGTGCCGGAATCACGAGCCGCTCGAATTCGACGAGAGGTGTGGGCGCCGTCAAGGTGCTCTACGCGGAGATAAAACCGATGAACGCAGTCCCTTCGGCGAGCGCCGATGCACCGTCTTACGTCAAGCACCGAAAGCTGGTTGCGTGGGTAAGCGATGTCGCCCGACATACCCGCCCGGATCGGATCATCTGGGTTGATGGTTCACAAGCGGAGTACGACCGCCTGTGCGAGGAGATGGTGCGGGCGGGCACGCTAAGGAGGCTTAACCCGGTAAAGCGCCCGAATTCTTTTCTGGCCTGCTCCGATCCCAGCGACGTCGCTCGAGTAGAGGAGCGCACGTACATCTGCAGCGATGAGCCGATCGACGCCGGCCCGACGAATAACTGGATGGATCCGGCCGCGATGCGCCGTACGCTGGACGGACTTTTCGCCGGCTGCATGCGGGGCCGGGCGATGTATGTGATCCCGTTTTCGATGGGCCCGCTCGGCAGCCCGATCGCGCAGATCGGGGTCGAGATTTCCGACAGCCCCTATGTCGTCGCGAATATGCGGATGATGACCCGGATGGGCCGCGCCGTTTACGACGTACTGGGCGCAAACGGCGAGTTCGTGCCTTGCGTTCACTCGGTGGGCCGTCCGCTTGCGCCCGGCGAAAAGGATGTCGCATGGCCGTGCAGTTCAACCAAGTACATCGTTCACTATCCGGCGACACGCGAAATCTGGAGCTACGGCTCGGGCTACGGCGGCAACGCGTTGCTCGGCAAGAAGTGCCTCGCGCTGCGTATCGCCTCGACCATGGGCCGTGACCAGGGCTGGCTGGCCGAGCACATGCTGATTCTCGCCGTGACCTCGCCGGAGGGAAAGAAGTACCACGTCGCCGCGGCGTTTCCCTCCGCCTGCGGAAAAACGAATTTCGCAATGCTGATTCCACCGCCGTCGTTCAAGGACTGGTCGGTGACCACCGTCGGCGAAGACATTGCCTGGATCAAGCCAGGTAAAGGCGGCCGACTGTTTGCGATCAATCCCGAGGCGGGATTCTTTGGCGTCGCGCCGGGAACGTCGGAGGCGACAAACCCGAACGCGATGGCGGCGCTGCGCCAGAACGTGATCTTTACCAACGTCGCGCTGACTGACGATGGCGACGTGTGGTGGGAGGGCCTGGGCGATCCGCCAGCGCACCTGATCGACTGGCAGGGAAACGACTGGACACCAGGGTGCGGCCGCAAGGCCGCGCATCCGAACGCGCGGTTTACCGTTGCCGCCGGCCAGTGCCCCTCAATCGATCGCGACTGGGAAGATCCGCAAGGAGTCGCCATCGACGCCTTTGTCTTTGGCGGCCGCCGCTCAACGACGATCCCATTAGTCACCGAAGCGAGCGACTGGGTCGACGGGGTCTATATGGCGGCGACGATGGGCTCAGAAACAACTGCGGCACAGGCCGGCGCGCAAGGGGTCCTGCGACGCGACCCGTTCGCGATGTTGCCGTTCTGCGGCTATCACATGGGCGACTATTTCGCGCATTGGTTACGTATGGGCGAGCGCATCGCTGCAACCGGCCCCAAGCCGCCGAAGATTTTCTGCGTCAACTGGTTCCGCACGGACAACAACGGCAAATTTGTCTGGCCCGGCTTTCGCGAAAACATGCGTGTGCTCGAGTGGATCGTCGGGCGCATCGAAGGCAACGCTGACGGTAGCCAGCATGTGTTCGGCACGTCGCCCGGCTTCGAGGATTTGCGCTGGGACGGGCTGGAATTCACTCGCGCCGAATTCGACCGGATTACATCGACCGATGTAGCCACTTGGCGCACTGAATTCGAATCGCACAGTCAGTTATTCGAGCGCCTTGGAGATCGGCTGCCGCCACAACTTCAATCAGCCCGCAAGCGTTTTGAACAAAAGCTAGGCGTGTAAGCAAGCGCTGGCATCAGAGCGCTCAGCGGGGCGTCAAGGTAAAGAGCAAGTAGCGCTTCTCACGGCGGAAAACTTCCGGACTCAGCGTATCGAGCCGGATTCCGTCAAGCTTTGCGCGCGCCTGGTCGTGGAGCAGATAGCCAAGCAGCGGCCGCCTCAGAAAGAACCTGTCGGCCGCGAAACGGGCAACCGGAAGCGCGAAGCGATTCGCGAGCAATCGGCCAAAATCCAGCGATGGAAGCACGTTTTCGGTTACGTCGAGGCGTTCGACGATGCTCAACCCGTGTCTTTGCAGCGCTGCCTCGAAATCCGCAAGCAAATGGCCCGACTTGTTCTTGGCGGCAGACGTGATTTGAAAGTAGTCGATGCAAAGCCAGCGCGGACTGGTTGCACCCCGATCAAGAAATTGTGTGACCGACCGCATGCCGGCTTCGAGTTCGATGTACTGAAACGATTCTGCGTTCACGACGACATCGAACCGGGCAGCTAGGTGGGCTGACTGCCCGGCGGACAGTCCCTCCAGCGTCGATTGAAGGACTTCGATTTCCGGCCAGTTAGCGGCGATGTGCTGAGCTTGAGCACGATTGGGTGTCAGACCAGTTGGCCGCGCACCCACAGCATGTAGCCGCGCCAGCAATCCCCCCATTCCGCAGCCAATGTCGAGGACGCGTTCTCCCGGGTGCACCCGCTGAACCAGCAACGAGGCGTAGTCGTCCATCGCGATCTTCAGGTCAGCAAAACTGATCGCTTCCGCTGCAATCGCCGGGTTCTTGAAATAGCCGTAGTGCAGAAAGTTGTTGCCGAAGATCGAACCGTACAAGGCAAGTTCCAGATCATCGGCCGGATCCCAGACGCTTCGGTCCGCTCGATGCGAGCGCAGATAACGCAGCATCGCCGGAACGTTTAGCAGCTTGCCAAGCACACTGCAGAGCATTGAGTTGCCGTCTCACGGTCGAACGAGGCGCGGACCTTACCCGCGCCATATCAGCCGTGGCAAGTCGGGCAAGCGTCAGCGCGAAGGTCGCGTTGCTTATCGGGGCTTATCCGCGCATCACTCGCGCGAACGCGGCGGCATCGTTCCATCTGCGCCGATAAAATGCTCGCGCTCTGTCGGCAGCGTATCAATCGGAGACAGCATGGGCTCGCATGCGGCCGCGGCCACCGTCAGCAAGTCATTTGAGACAACCGGTTCGACGGATTTCGTAATCACCACCGTCAACGTGCCCGATCGGCTCGATGTCCAGGAGGTGCGTGCGCGCGCCGACGAGGATGACGACCGGACCGACCGCTTTCGGATCGACTGGTACCTGCTCCGCCTTTGGCTGACCCGTCTCATTGCGCTGGGTCTGGTTGGCGTAGCCGGATACTTTGGCTGGAGATCGATCGAGCCTCTGCGCGAAGAACTGTCCGCACACCGAATCGCGTCTCACTTGTCAGCGGCCCTGGAAGCCAAAGTTACAGTTGGATCGACGGGGTTCAAATGGCTACCGACGCCGCGCTTTGTGCTGGGCGATGTGGACTTCGGAAACGTCTGGCGTGTGCCGGAAATCGCGCTTCATTTCAACTGGGAAGACGCGTGGCGGGCGCTGCAAGGCGGCGGCTGGATTTGGGGTGAAGCCGCAATCAGCCCGGCGCGAGTGGACGCCGTTCAGGCGGAACAGATGTTGACCTGGATGTCGCGGCTGGATCGTGCCTTGCCGGGAAGCATTTCGACCATACGTCTTGAAGCGGTTGAGTTAAGCGGCATGCGCTTGTTGCCCGGGCGCTTCGAGGCTGTCGTTCGTCGCAACCAAGGTGGAAGGCTCGGTCCCGTTGTCTTGCGATCGTTGGATCAGGAAAAGTTGCTTTTGACCCTGTCGACCGCTGATGCTGACAACGCCTTCCCCTTCAAGTTAGAGGCTTCACAGTGGGCGTTGCCGGCCGGGCCGCGCGGCCCGTGGAGCGAAGTACACGCGGCCGGCCGGATCGGCCGGAACCTTGTCGCGGTCGAAGAGTATTTGCTGATTGGCTTCTTCGGATCCGTCAAAGGCTCCCTGTTTGCAGCAGGAGACGCCGAATGGGTGCTTACAGGAACAGCGACGGCGGCCAACATCGATATCGAGTCGGTGCTAAAGCAGTTGCGTGGCCCGGTCACAGGCGACGGTACGCGCGCAGAGCCCGCGGTACCGATGAGTGGCACGGCGAGCCTAAACCTGTTGTTGAGCGGCAAGGGAAAGACCTTCGACGACGCCGTGAATCAGGCGATCGGAACCGGCACGGCGCGCGTTCGCTGGGCAACCTTGAACGGCATCAACCTGGGCTACGCCGCGACGCGTCCCGGCTCGCCCGTCGCATCGGCCGGCGGCGTGACGCGGTTCACCGAGATGGCGGCAGACGCCGTCCTCCGAGGCTCGGGGACGTCGTTTCAGGCCGTGACGGCGCGCGCCGGCGCCATGGCAACACGCGGTGAAATCACGGTCGCACCTGACCTGCGTCTAACCGGCGCACTGCGAGTGGACCTGGGCGCGACCCGCGTGCAGGCGCCATTGAATCTGCGCGTGCGCGGAACAGCGTTGGCGCCTGAGTTCGGCCGCTAGCACTCGCCACTGTTCCACGTGAAACACGCTCGGTGTTTCACGTGAAACGCAAGGCGACTCCTATAATCGGCGCCCGCTGCATCGTTGAGCGCGCATCGTGGAATTCCCGACCCTGTTTGATGTTGTCGTTATCGGCGGCGGCCACGCCGGCACGGAAGCCGCTTTGGTATCCGCGCGCATCGGTGCCCGCACCTTGCTGCTTACGCACAACATCGAAACCCTGGGCCAGATGTCCTGCAATCCGTCGATCGGCGGCATCGGCAAGGGGCACCTCGTCAAGGAGATCGATGCGATCGGTGGCGCCATGGGGGCTGCCGCCGATGAGGCAGGCATTCAATTCAAGGTTTTGAATCGCTCCAAGGGCCCCGCCGTACGAGCCACGCGAGCGCAGGCCGACCGACTGCTGTATCGACAAGCGATTCGGATGCGCCTGGAGCGCCAGCCGAACCTGTGGCTGTTCCAGCAGGCGGTCGATGATCTGTTCGTTGACGGCGCTCGAATCGCCGGTGCCGTCACGCAATCGGGAATTCGCTTCAAAGGCCGGACGGTCGTGTTGACCGCCGGCACCTTTTTGAACGGCTTGATTCACGTCGGGTTGCAGAGCCATTCGGCCGGACGTGCAGGGGACCCGCCCGCGCTCTCTCTGGCCGCGCGACTGCGCGAGCTGAAGCTGCCGCAGGGTAGGCTCAAGACCGGGACTCCGCCGCGCATCGATGGGCGATCGATCGACTTTTCCGTTCTAGAGGAACAACCCGGCGAAACCGATCCGACGCCGTTCTTCTCGTTTTCCGGCCCGCCGACAGATCGTCCCCGGCAGGTACCGTGCTGGATTACGGCGACCAACGAACGAACGCACGCGATCATCCGCGCCAACCTCGATCGGTCGCCGATGTATTCCGGCGTCATCGAAGGAATCGGACCAAGGTATTGCCCGTCGATCGAAGACAAGATCCATCGGTTTGCTGCCAAGACCAGCCACCAGATATTCCTCGAGCCCGAAGGACTCACGACCAACGAGATCTATCCCAACGGCATATCGACCTCCCTGCCTTTCGATGTTCAGCTCGAGGTCGTTCGATCGATCCGTGGGCTGGAAAACGCCCACATCCTGCGACCTGGATATGCGATCGAATACGACTACTTTGACCCGCGTGCGTTGAAGCCAACCTTGGAGACGAAGACGATCGCGGGCCTCTTCTTCGCTGGGCAGATCAATGGCACAACCGGCTACGAAGAAGCGGCAGCACAAGGTTTGTTGGCCGGAATCAACGCCGCATTGCAGACTCGGGGTCGTGAAGGCTGGTATCCACGGCGCGATCAGGCATATCTGGGCGTACTGGTCGATGATCTGATTGCGCGCGGCGTGTCCGAGCCGTATCGGATGTTCACTTCGCGCGCGGAATATCGGCTTAGCTTGCGCGAAGACAACGCGGACCAACGCTTGACGGCGATCGGGCGCTCCTTGGGTTGCGTGGACGACACGCGCTGGGAGTTGTTCATCCGAAAGCAGGAAACGATCGCCCGCGAAACAGAACGTCTGAGAACTACGTGGGTGAATCCACGCATACTTGGACAGGTAGAGGCGACGCGGGTCTTAGGTCAACCGCTCGAACGGGAAGCGACCTTGGCCGACCTTTTGAAGCGGCCCGAGGTTACATACGCGAAGCTTGTCGCCTTGGCTAGGAACGACGGCTCTTTGCTGGCCACGCCGGTCGACGGCGCCGCGGCGCTCGCCGATCAGGTGGAGATCTCGATCAAGTATTCGGGATACGTTGCGCGCCAGGCGAACGAGGTTGCGAAGCACACAGCGGCGGAAACGACCAGAATCCCCGCCGACATCGATTTCGACGCGGTGCGGGGACTTTCCATCGAAGTGCGGCAGAAGCTGAAAGCGCAGCGCCCAGAAACCGTTGGGCAAGCCGCTCGATTGTCCGGGGTCACACCGGCGGCCGTCGCGTTGCTGCTTGTCTACCTCAAGCGCATGAACAAGGCCATCGCGGGCCGCGCGCGTGACCAGGGGCAACGCGCTGCTTGAGTCATCGACGCTGCGCACGCTCGCTGCGCAGCTCCCGGTCGATCTCGGCGAAGGGCAGGCGCAAACGTTGTGCCGCTACGCCGCGCTACTCGTCAGATGGAACACGGTTTACAACCTGACTTCGATCGAACGGCACGATCAGGTGTTGACGCTGCACCTGCTCGATTCGCTTGCGATCGTTCCGCACATCGTCAGAGAAACCGCCGGGCGCGCGGCTCGCGTGCTCGATGTTGGCAGCGGCGGTGGCCTGCCGGGAATTCCATTGGCGATCGCATTGCCGTCGGCACTCATCACCGTGGCTGACAAGGTTCAGAAGAAAATCGCGTTCCTGCGCCAGGTGAAACTGGAGCTCTTGCTGAACAACGTTGAGGTCGTTTGCTCCCGCGTCGAAAACTGGAATGCTCCGCAACGTTTCGACGTCGTCACAGCAAGAGCGTTTGCACCACTTGCTGAGCTGGTCCGTCTGACCAGACACCTTCGCGCGCCGACCGGATTCTGGGCGGCGATGAAAGGCGCGCATCCGGCTGACGAGATCAACGCATTGCCGGCGGACGTCGAAATGTTCGCCGCGATTAGACTGCGCGTCCCGTCGCTCGCTGCGGAGCGGCACCTGATTCTGATGCGTCCACTCACACGCCGGCGAGGCGATTGATTCGATGGCCCGGATTTTTTGCGTCGCGAATCAAAAAGGTGGTGTCGGCAAAACCACAACGAGCGTCAACCTCGCTGCCGGACTCGCGGCACAGAACCAGCGCGTGCTGCTCGTCGACCTCGATCCGCAAGGCAACGCCACGATGGGAAGCGGCGTCGACAAGCGCGCGCTTACAAGTTCGGTGTACCAGGTATTGGTCGGGCTCGCCGGTGTTGCCGAGGCAACCGTAGCCTCGGAGGCGGGAGGCTACGCGCTACTGCCGGCCAATCGCGAACTCGCCGGCGCCGAAATTGAATTGGTGGACCTCGAACAGCGTGAGCGGCGGCTGAAGACCGCGCTGGCCGCGGTCGATGGTGAACACGACTTCGTGTTGATCGACTGCCCCCCGTCGCTGTCGTTGCTGACGCTCAACGGATTGTGTGCCGCGCACGGCGTCATCATTCCGATGCAGTGCGAATACTTCGCGCTCGAAGGTTTGACCGATCTCGTCAACACCATCAAACGCGTGCACGCGAATCTGAACCCGGACTTGAAAATCATCGGACTCCTGCGGGTGATGTTCGACTCGCGCATGACCTTGCAGCAGCAGGTATCCGACCAACTCGAATCGCACTTCGGCGACAAGGTATTCAGAACCATCATCCCGCGCAACGTTCGTCTCGCAGAGGCGCCAAGTTATGGCCTACCCGGCGTTGCGTACGACCGCAGCTCGCGCGGCGCCCAGTCCTACATCGCGTTCGGCGCCGAAATGATCGAACGCATACAGTCGCTGTGACGCGATGATCAAACGACCGAAAGGCCTCGGCCGCGGGCTCGATGCATTGCTAGGCGGAGAAAGCGAGACGGCTCCGGTCGCCGGCGCGCCGTCGGCGTTAGGGCTGGAGAGGCTCAGGCCCGGCCGTTATCAGCCGCGCACAAAGATGAACGCCGAGTCGCTCGCCGAATTAGCGCAGTCGATCAAGGCGCAGGGGGTGATGCAGCCGATTCTTGTGCGGCCGGTCGGTAGCGGCGACTACGAGATCATCGCCGGCGAACGCCGCTTTCGCGCCGCGCAGATGGCGGGGCTGACCGAAGTTCCGGTGCTGGTCAAAGACGTTCCCGATGAAGCGGCGCTCGCGATGGCGCTGATCGAAAATATTCAGCGCGAGAACCTCAATCCGCTGGAGGAAGCGCAAGGCGTGCAGCGACTGATCCGGGAGTTTCAGTTCACGCACGAGCAGGCCGCCAACGCAATCGGACGTTCGCGCAGCGCGACTTCCAACCTGTTGCGACTGCTGAATCTGGCGGCGCCGGTGCAGGAAATGTTGATGAACGGTCAACTCGATATGGGACATGCGCGCGCGTTGCTGGCAACCGATGGGGCAACGCAGGCGCGGCTCGGGCACCAGATCGTCGTCAAAGGCCTGAGCGTGCGCGAAGCGGAAACCCTGGTCGTGCGGACACAGAACCCGCAAGCGACCAAACGAAAAGCTAAGCGGCGCAGTCGCGACGTCGAGCGATTGGAGGAAGAGCTCGCGGACGCACTCGGAGCGGTGGTTCGGCTGCAAGCCGACGGGCGGGGAAACGGAAAGCTTCTTATCCAGTTTTCCAGTCTTGACCAACTCGACGGCATCGTTGCGCGACTGAAACGCTGAGCGCAGTGAAAGCGCGATCCTGCGTTGACCCGTTTTGATGCGGCGCATTAGAATGCGCCGCTTTTCTTAAGACCCACCAGTTTCCCCTCCTGATGTTCCGCGCACTGAGCAGGCCGATACGTACGGTGCTCGGGTGGCAACTCCTTGCCACCGCATTCGCCATTGCGCTGCTGGGCGCGTTAGCCGGAATGCACGGCGCTGTTTCGGCGGCGCTAGGCGGCGCCATCAGCATCGTTGCCGGTCTTGCTGCTGCCTGGTGGGCGACGCGCCGTCCGGCAAAAGATGCGACCGCGATGCTTGCGGGCGCGCTGGGCGCCGAGGCGCTGAAAGTCGGTTTGATCATCGGCCTGCTGGTTGCCGTTTTCGCGCTGTATCGAAACGTCGTTGCGGTCGGATTTATCGCGACCTTTGCGGTTACGACCGTGCTCTTCTCCATGGCGCTGTTCGTGCGCGAAAGCTGACGGAACTGCATGGCCGCCGCAGAACAACTGACGCCGACGTCGTACATCGCGCATCACCTGAGCTTTCTCGCGAAGCCGGTGGGCGACACCTCGTTCTGGACACTGCACGTCGATACGCTCGCCGTATCGATACTGCTCGGCGTGCTGGTGCTGGGGTTTTTGCGCTGGGTCGTCAGTGGGGCAACGTCCGGGGTGCCGGGGCGGCGCCAGGCATTCGTCGAACTGTCGATCGAATTCATCGACGATCAGGTCAAGGGCATCTATCACGGCGACAACCATCGCTTCGTTGCCGCGACTGCGCTCACCGTGTTCGTGTGGGTGCTGCTGATGAACGCGATGGATTTCCTGCCGGTCGATCTGATGGGGCTGTTTTACGAGCACGTTCTGGGCCTCGACCACTTTCGCAGCGTGCCGACCGCTGATGTCAACACAACCTTTGCGCTGGCGCTATCGGTATGGCTGTTGATGATTTACTTCTCGATCGCGGTCAAGGGCGTGGGCGGCTGGATTCATGAACTCTTCTGCGCGCCGTTCGGCTCGAATCCGCTGCTGTGGCCGTTCAATCTGCTGTTCAACCTGGTCGAGTACGTGTCCAAGCCGCTGTCGCACTCGTTGCGGTTGTTCGGCAACATGTACGCGGGCGAAATCATCTTCCTCCTGCTGTGGATGATGGCCGCCGCCGGGCTGGCCGGCACCGTGTTCGCCGTCTTCCTCGGACTCGGCTGGGCGATCTTTCATATCTTGATCGTTGCGCTGCAGGCGTACATCTTCATGATGTTGACAGTCGTGTACATCGCGATGGCGCACGAGCATCACTGAGTTCACGTGTAATCCCAAGAAAGGCAATCACCATGGAAAAGCTTCAGCTGCTGGCGATGATCCAGGCGTATACCGGGATCGGGATCGGCTTGATGATCGGCCTCGGCGCCGCGGGCGCATGCGTTGGTGTGGGCATCATGTGCAGCCGCTTTCTTGAAGGCGCGGCGCGCCAACCCGAGCTGATGCCGCAGTTGCAGGCCAAGGTGTTCCTGTTGCTCGGCCTGATCGACGCCTCGTTCATCATCGGCGTGGGCTTGGCGATGTTCTTCGCATTCGCCAATCCCCTGCTGACGGCGGTCGGTTAGGCGCCCGCGTCTCGGCGCCGCGGATCCATGCGGCCTCGATCGCTGCCCCGGGAGCAATGCATGAACATCAACCTGACACTGTTCGCGCAGGCCGTCACGTTCGCCCTTTTCATCTGGTTCTGCGTCCGGTTCATCTGGCCGCCAATTACGCGCGCGATCGATGAACGCCAGAAGAAAATTGTCGCCGGCTTGGCCGATTCCGAGCGCGCGCGCGAAGCGCTGGAGCAGGCGTCGCACAGGGCCGACGCGGCAATGAAGGACGCGCGTGAACGAGCCGCGCAGATCATCGTGCAGGCCGAGAGCCGCGCCGCGCAGATGGTCGAAGCAGCGAAGTCGGCGGCGCGCGAAGAAGGTGCGCGCGAGAAAGCGGTGGCGCAGGCGGAGATCGACCAGCAGATCACGCGCGCGAAAGACACGCTGCGCGAACAGGTGGCGGCATTGGCGGTTGCAGGTGCGGAAAAGATTTTGCGGCGCGAAGTCAATGCGCAGGCGCATGCCGATCTGCTTTCGCAACTGCGCCAGCAACTGCGCTGAAAGACGATGGCAGAGCTGCTGACGATCGCGCGACCGTACGCCGAAGCGGCGTTCGCGCAAGCCGATGCGAGCGGCAAGCTCGGCGCGTGGTCCCAATCGCTGCAGCGGCTCGCTG
>Ga0187892_10006057_pt1 | contig 18355 bp, 19 predicted proteins | sample MA1701073metaG_FD_139345 | JGI IMG/M metagenome (GOLD analysis project Ga0187892, IMG submission 139345) | Bio-ooze microbial communities from a basaltic lava cave in the Kipuka Kanohina Cave System on the Island of Hawaii, USA - MA170107-3 metaG ... | reverse complement strand
TGATTTCACCGAGCGGCTGGGCATGTCGTTGGGGGACATGCTATCGATCTTTCGACAACGGGTGGTGACCTGTCGGCACGAGTTGCAAACCTTCAGCCCTCTCTCTCGCGTCAGAAACGCGCTCGTCCTGGTGCCTCAGCTTCTCAAGCGAGCGGAGCAGCGGATGTTGGCCGTGCTTGCCTTCAGGCGGCAGGCGGTACGATCGATCGCGGCCGCACTTGACGGTCTGAGCCCGCTGGCCATCCTTGGCCGTGGCTACAGCATTGTCCAGACGGTTCCGGACGGCCTCATCGTCAGAAGGGCTAAGGATGTCTCCGCGGGCGACGAAATCCGCGCAAGACTTGCGGAGGGCCAACTGCTAGCCTCGGTTCGCCAAATCTTGCCTGATTCATAATCGCTTGACCTCGCGGACAACGGCGGTATATAACCGCCACGCTGCATCCTCCCGTGGGTTCGAGATGTCTCGGCGGTGCGGGCGGTTCAAGCGGGTCGAATGGCTGGCACGCACTCTCCTCCCAGTACGGAGGGACGAGCCTCCGAGCAGAGCGCTGGCCCCATGGTGAGTGCGAGGAGGAGAAGCTTCCAATGGCGACGTTGAAATTTGAGGACGCCATGGCCCGGCTCGAAACGATCGTCTCGGAACTGGAAAAAGGAGACCTTCCCCTCGACGAGTCCCTAAAGATTTTCGAGGAAGGCATCAAGCTGTCCAAAACTTGTCTCAAGATGCTTGATGATGCTGAGCGGAAAGTCGAGATTCTGATTCAGGACAAGGACGGGAAAAAGCGGCTTCGTGCCTACAGTCCAGACGATGAAGAAGCCGATGAGTCCTCACCTTCCGCTTGAGCCTTCACTGCGTGTGAGCGCTACTTCCTCGTTGGCCGTTCCTCATGACCCATAAGAGCTCGTCTGTTCGGGAACGTTTGGATCGCGCACTGGTCACCCGTGGGTTCGCCGAGAGTCGGGAACAGGCCAGTCGGCTGATCCTGGCCGGCGCGGTCAAAGTGGACGGGATGCTCGCCGACAAGCAGGCCAGGCTTGTGTCGGCGGGTGTCAAGATCGAAGTGGCGCTGAAGGAGGCTCCGTTCGTAAGCCGCGCGGGGGGGAAACTGGCCGCGGCGCTTGAGGCGTTCAGCGTGGATCCCAGAGGGCTGGTTGCGCTGGATGTCGGCGTCTCCACAGGAGGGTTCACCGACTGCCTGCTCCAGCGGGGGGCACGTCGCGTCTATGCGGTGGATGTTGGGTACGGTCAACTGGACTGGCGGCTTCGCCAGGACCCACGGGTGGTGGTGTTGGAACGCCAGAACATTCGATACCTCGAGAGATCGTTGGTTCCCGATCCAATCGATCTGGCAGTGCTCGACGTCTCCTTCATCTCGCTCACGATCGTGCTGCCATGCGTGATCCGCTTTCTCGCGCAAGAAGCGTGGGTGATCGCCCTGGTTAAGCCTCAGTTCGAGGTTGGACGGGGACAAGTGGGACGAGGTGGGATCGTGCGCAATGATCAGCAGCGCCGCACCGTAACCGACAAGGTACTCGCGTGCGCGGACCGGTTGGGCCTGAGTCGCGTGGGTGTTCTGGACTCGCCGGTGCTTGGACAAAAGGGGAACCGGGAAGTGTTGGTCGGCCTTCAGCGGATGGCAAAACGCTTGGCGAGCTGACTGGTCATGCAGTCGGGGGATACGCTGACCGCTTGTGGAAATGATTGAGGGTGTGAGCAAGAGGGCTGTATGAAAGTGTTGGTGACCGGGGGTGCTGGATTCATCGGGTCCCATCTTGTCGATCGTCTCGTTCAGGAGGGACACGAAGTGGTCGTAGTGGACAATCTTTCCACTGGTAAACGAAGAAATCTCAACCGATCGGCCCGGTTTTACAAGCTGGACATTCAAAGTGCTCGTCTGGCCAGGGTGTTTCGAAACGAGCGGCCTTCGCTGGTCATGCATCTCGCGGCCCAGATAGACGTTCGTCGTTCGGTGGAGGATCCGGTCTTTGATGCGCAGGTGAATATTCTGGGGACGCTGAACATTCTGGAACAAGCCGTGAGACACGGGACCAGGAAGGTCGTCTTTTCGTCATCAGGAGGAGCCATCTATGGAGAGCAAGAACATTTTCCCGCTCCTGAATCCCATGCGACTCGGCCACTCTCACCCTACGGCATCGGCAAGTTGAGCGGAGAGCATTACCTGGCCTACTACCAGCGAGTGAGCGGGATTCAATTCGTAAGTCTTCGATACGCAAATGTGTATGGGCCGCGACAGGACCCAGAAGGAGAAGCGGGAGTGGTGGCGATCTTTATCCAGAAGATCTTGAGTGGGGAACAACCGATCATCAACGGAAATGGTCGTCAGACCAGAGACTTTGTGTTTGTGGACGACGTCGTGGAGGCGAACCTCGCGGTGATGGGGAAGGAAGTGCAGGGCACCTACAATGTAGGGACGTCCCAAGAAACCTCGATCAATGACTTATTTGCCGTTCTCAAGGACCTGACAAAGTCCGGATGCAAAGAAGTCCATGGCCCGGCGAAGCAGGGAGAACAAAACCGTAGCGTCGTAGACGCGACCAAGCTTCGTCAGGAACTGGGGTGGGAACCTCGAGTCTCTCTTCAAGAAGGGCTCAGACGAACGGTTGAATTCTTCCGTGGGCAGGGGACATGAGAGTTGTCCGCCTCAGGTCACTCTGGCGTGGAGCCTTATCGATATCGTGGGATAGTCGGATCGACTTGGACCGACCAGGCGTCGATCCCTCCAACCAGGTTTTTCACGTTTTTGAAACCCTGCTGGTGCAAAAACCCCACCGCATCGGCGCTTCGCATTCCGTGGTGGCAGTGGGCCACAATCTCGGCATCACGGTCCAGTTTGTCCAGAGATTGCGGAAGCGTCCCCAGTGGGATCAGGACGGACCCTACGATCTTCGCCATTGAGTATTCCCAAGGTTCCCTCACGTCCAGGATAAAGATCTTGTCTCCTTTATCCAGACGTTCCTTTAACTCACGGGGTGTGATGGTAAAGCTCATGGCAGTCCCTCCCTGAAGTGGAGGCATAATAAGCCCCTCATTTGCAGTGTGTCAACGGACGCTCGTGAGAGCTTGAGTATGGTTCCCGGTGTCTCCCAGGCCCTACGGGTTTCAACCTGGGAGAGGCCAAAAAGCTCGGTGACTCTCTTCCCTTGAAAAAAGGGGGGGAGCAGGTGCCGGGATGGGGAACTTGGACGTATTCTGCCAGAGATGAACGTATTTTGTACCGTGTTCCATACACCGGACCGCTCTTTGGTTCAGAACATATTTGCAACCAATTGAATTTATTTATCATATTGTTTCGCATCATTTGATATCACATTTACGCAAGGCATGAATGTTGCTCATACACTGAGGAGAACTGCTGGTGGCAAAGCCCGTAGCTGAGATCGTGGTGCTGGTCACCACGTCCTCGGAAGATGAGGCAAGCAGAATCAGCCGGAGCCTCGTTGAAGCAGGGCTAGTCGCTTGCGCGAATGTGCTCCCCAGGGTTCGCTCGATCTTCCGATGGGAAGGGAAGGTCACGGAGGAGCAGGAATGGCTCATCGTACTGAAGACGCGATCTGGCCTTTTCAAGGAATTGGCGATGACCATCAAGAACATGCATAGCTACAGCGTCCCTGAGATTATCGCGATACCTATCGTACAAGGGTCTGCTGAGTATCTGAGCTGGATAAGAGATGTGACATCGAAGGAATTGAAATGATTATTGATTTTACGAAATTGTTGACCGAAATAGTAGGACTGAGTAGACTGGTGGTCCTTGCGTGGGCAAAGCAAGTGATAAACTTGTTTCATAATTTTAGGGGTGAGGTGTTCTTTCCGGGGAGTGACGATCATGAGTCAATCCAATAACTCATCTGATTCCTATACGATAGTCATCTTTCGAGGGTCCACGGCCAAACCTCTGCGGTTTAGCTTCCCGCGGTCCATTGTGCGACGGGCTCTCATTCTGGGGGTCTGCTTAATTCTCGCCGACCTAGCTCTTCTCTCTCACTATGTGATTCGAACCGGAGAGGTGTGGGAGTTACAGGCTCTTCGTGAGGAAATGCTCAGCGCACGAGAGCAGACGGCTGCCTTTTCAACGGCGGTTGGTGATCTCAAGCGCCGACTCCTGACGATGAAGGAAGTCAATCAACGGTTGCGAGTGATGCTGGGGATTCAGGAGATCAAGTCCCCGGACTTACTCAATGGACGCGGTGGAGACGAGACACCAATAGAAGGAAGCAAGGCCATTGACGTGACAGAACCGGTTGGGAACAAGGTAGAACCTGAACAAAAACCAGACCAGAACCCTCAGACCTCAAGTTCAACGCTAGGGCCATCTGAAGAGAATGGCTTGGCGTTTCGTGTTAAGCAGGAGTTGGCTTGGTTGGACAATGAAGCTGCGATCCAGGAGCAGAGTCTTGAAGAGCTGACGGTCGCGGCTGAGAAGCGGTCAAGCCGTTGGGCTGCAACCCCTTCTGTCTGGCCAGTGAAGGGATGGGTGACCTCCGGCTTCGGGCCAAGAATCTCACCGTTCACGGACAAGCCTGCCATGCATGATGGGATTGATATCGGTGCAGCACCCAACACGCCTGTTCACGCCCCTGCGGCGGGAAGGGTGACGGTGGTCGGGTTCGACCCCAAGATGGGGAACTTGGTGAACCTAGATCATGGATACGGAATTCAGACTCAGTATGGGCATATGGCCAAAGCGTTGGTGAAGATTGGCCAGAGAGTCAAGCGTGGAGACGTGATTGGGCTCATTGGAAGTAGCGGACATTCAACTGGTCCACATCTCCACTACATGGTGAAGGTCAATAGTCAGGCGGTCAATCCCCAGCAATATATCCTGGACTAACTCTTCTCTGCTGCTCCTCCCATCCCCGAATAAGCCCCGTCGTTCACTCCTTTCCTCAGAACATCTCTGGCTTACGCTATCAGGCGTCCGCTCTCTTATCGAGTTCGAGGGCTTGTACTATGCTACGGTGCCTTCTGGTAAGCTGTAAACTGGCGTAGACTCCTGGTGAAGAGGAACAGGTGAGCGATTTCGACATTGCCCGCTCCGTGACGCCTCGTCCCATCCTTGAGGTCGGCGAGAGTCTTGGCCTTCGCCATGACGAACTGATTTCCTATGGACAGTGGAAAGCAAAGGTGTCCTTAGCCTGCCTTGATCGGTTGTCGAACCGACCACGTGCCCGCTACGTGCTGGTCACCGCTATCAATCCGACGCCGCTGGGCGAGGGGAAGACCACCACGTCAATCGGGCTGACCATGGGGCTCTGCCGCCTTGGCCACCGTGCGGTAGTCACCCTCCGCCAGCCATCGCTCGGGCCCGTCTTCGGCATCAAGGGCGGGGGGGCCGGCGGGGGGAGGACCCAAATCATCCCGATGGAGGATGTCAACCTGCACTTGACGGGGGATGCCCATGCGGTGGCAGCCAGCCACAATTTGCTCTCCTCGTTCGTGGACAATCATCTCTTCCATGGGAATGCCCTCAATCTTGATCCAGGTCGGATCGCTTGGCCAAGGGCGATGAGCGTCAGCGACCGGGCGCTACGGCAGGTGCGGATCGAAAATTCAGAAGGAGTTCCCAGCCGGCGCGCGCAGTTTGTCATTACGGAGGCCTCCGAGGTCATGGCTATCCTGGCTTTGGCGTCGAATCCGACCGACCTTCGCGAGCGTCTCGGCCGCATTCTGGTGGGCCTGACCCGAGACGGACAACCAGTCATGGCGGAGGAGCTCAAGTGCGCAGGGGCGATGGCTGCCCTCCTCAAAGACGCGCTCTGCCCGAACCTGCTGCAGACCCTGGAGGGCACGCCGGCTTTCGTCCACACGGGGCCTTTCGGCAACATCGCCCATGGAAACTGCTCGATCCTGGCTGATGCGATTGCGCTGCGGTGCGCAGACTATGTCGTCACCGAGGCCGGATTCGGCAGCGAACTCGGAGGGGAAAAGTTCTTCAATATCAAATGCCGTGTGTCCGGATTCCGCCCCAATGCAGCGGTCATCGTGGTGACGCTCCGAGCCCTCAAGCTTCACGGAGGAGGAGGGGCGGTCAAGGCGGGCAAGCCACTCCCGGCCGGGCTGACTGGCACGAATCGAGACGCGCTGGCGAGGGGCCTTGCCAATCTGGAGCAGCACATTGCGAACGTGAACGCATTTGGAGTGCCTGCCGTCGTGGCGATCAACGCGTTTCCAAATGATCCTGAGGACGAATTGCAGTATGCCCGGGAGCAGGCCCTCGCTGCCGGTGCGGTGGCTTCGGCCATCTCCACTCATTGGGCGGATGGTGGGAAAGGGGCGGAGGAGCTCGCGAGAGCGGTCGTTCAAGCCTGCCAGAGATCGTCGGGATTTACGCTGCTCTATCCAGATTCCGCCTCCGTCAAGCAGAAGATTGAGACGATCGCGAGACGAATGTACGGCGCGGGTGGCGTGCGGTACGAAGAACAAGCAGAGGCCCAGGTCGAGGTGGCTACCAAGCTAGGGTTCGGCCACTTGCCCATCTGCATAGCCAAGACTCCATCATCGCTCTCGCATGATCCAACATTGAAAGGTCGGCCCTCGGGTTTCACGGTGCCGATCAAAGAACTTCGGATTCTGGCTGGAGCCGGTTTCTTGACCGCGGTCTGCTCGGGGATCCAGCTCATGCCTGGGTTGCCGAAGCGGCCGGCCGGAGAGCGGATTGACCTCGATCCGGATACGGGTCAGATCGTGGGGCTCTCGTGAAGCCAACGCGGAGTGATGAATGCTGAGTGATGAATGAATATGGGAATGTCGAACAGAGGCGGGCTCCCCTAAGCAGCATTCAGCGTTCATCACTCATCACTGTCTAGGTCAGCGCTGCTTGAGGAATTTGAAGAATTCCGAGTCCGGGCTCATCACCACGGTACTGTTGTTGCCCCTAAAGGTCTTCTTGTACGCTTCCATCGAGCGTGTGAACTCGAAGAACCGCGGATCTTGGCTGTAGGCGTTGGCATAAATTTTAAAGGCCTTGGCATCCCCTTCACCCCGTAGCTCCTCAGACGTCTTGTAGGCTTCGGCCAAAATGATCTCGCGGTCTTTCTCGGCTTCCGACCGGATCTTCTGCGCTTCTTCGGCTCCTTCCGCCCGATACTGTTTCGCCTGACGTTCACGCTCCGCCTGCATGCGGGCGAACACGGCCTTCTCATTCTGCTCGGGCAGATCAGCACGCTTGATGCGGACATCTTGAATTTCAATGCCGTACACGGATGCCTTTTCGTTCGATCGCTGGGTCACAACTCTCATGATGTCAGAGCGAGTCTTGGACACGATTTCTGACAGGTCGTGCCGGCCGAGTTCAACGCGGAGCTCGGAATAGATAATGTCGTGCAATCGTTGAAGGGCTCCACGCTGGGTCTGGAAAGCTTGATACACTTTGAGAGGATCGGTGATGCGCCATTTGGCGAAGTTGTCGATCAGGAGCGTTTTCTTGTCCTGGGTGATCACGTCCTGGGCCGAGGAGTCGTAGTCCAAGAGGCGCTTGTCGAAATAGGTCACATCCTGGATGAATGGTACCTTGAGCTTGAGGCCAGGCTCTGTAACGTTTCTCACCGGTTTCCCGAGCTGGACCACGATCGCCGTCTGGGTAATGTCCACCACGAAGATCGGGGAAACTCCCAGGATGAACAGGAGCACGATGATGGCGATCAGAGCAATCAGAATGTTTTGCTTCGTCATGGTGAGGGCCTCTCATCAGCGGTCGCAGAGGCCTTCGGTGGCTTGTGAAGGCGATCAAGAGGAAGATAGGGGAGCAGCCGGTCGCCGGCCTTTCCATCAATGATCACCTTCTCCACGTTGGGCAGGATCTCTTCCATGGTTTCAATGTAGATGCGCTTGCTGATGACCTCTTTCGCCTGGCTATATTCCTTGAGGGTTTTCAGGAACCGATTCGCCTCACCCTCCGCGCGGTTCACCCGAGCCTGCGCGAACCCCTTGGCCTGGTTCACAAGCTGAGCCGCCTCCCCCTTGGCCTTGGGAATGATGTCGTTGCGGTACCCCTGCGACTGGTTAATCAGCTTTTCCCGGTCCTCCTTCGCGCTGGCGACATCTTTGAAGGCGGCGACCACTGCCTCCGGCGGGTCCACGTCCTGCAACTGGACCGCGGCGATCTGGACGCCGGCCTCGTACTGGTCCAGGATACCTTGGAGGAGGGTTTGAGTATCTTGCTGGATCTGCGCCTTGCCAGTGGTGAGCGCTTCGTCGATCTTGCTTTTCCCGATCACCTCGCGCATCGAGGCTTCGGCCGCCTTTCCGATTGTCTCCTCGATATCGGCTACGCGAAACAGATAATCCCTGGCGCTCTTGATCTTGTACTGCACAATGAATTCAATCGCCAGGATGTTTTCGTCGCCGGTCAGCATGAGGGCCTCTCGCGGCAGCATCTGCTGGCGGCCCTGACGGTCGGTGCGGAACCCGACTTCGATACGATGCAGCTTCTGGATCTTCGGCTGTAGCACGGTTTCGATGAATGGGATTTTGAGGTGTGGTCCAGGGCCAACCGTGCGCACCACATCGCCGAAGCGCTTGACCACGCCTTCTTCGTCAGGCGCCACAATGAACGCGCCTTGCCAGACCAACAACACTGCGATGATGATGAAGACCAGCGGGCGGATACCGCGCAGCGGCATCATCTGGCGCAAGTGGGCCTGGGCCTGTCGCAAGGCGTCATCAATGGGATCGGTCTTTTTGCTCCAGGGATCTTTCGGGTCCCAAACCATGAGGGCTCCTCACCGCGAGACACAGGTCGAGGGCATCAGTTAGGTCACGGGGGCCATCACCATAGCAGACTTTACAGGGAGGGGCAACAGACGGTCAGTCATGTTCCGCTCTTTTTCACCGTAGATTTCATCAGGCTGTCTGCCTGAGGCGGAGAGAAGCCCTGGTACCCTTCGTGCCGTTCCGTCAACTCCACCACGGAAAAGGCCGCGCCATCCACCTCTTCCGGCACCGTGAAGACCTGTCGGAGCGGGCCGCCCCGCGCGCCCACGATCGGACCGGCGAACTTGGTACCTGCCCACTGCAGGCGGTCCATTGCCACTTCGATGTCTTCAACCCGCACTGCAATGTGGTGGAGCGTGCGGTCGCCAAACCGAGCCACCCAACCAGGGATGATGCTGGTCCGGCCGCGCTCGCCGGCGTAGGCCTGGTCAATGAAGAGCGCCGGATAGCCCAGCTTGCGATAGACCTTGGCGAACCAGTCTTCGTACTCCAGCCTTTCCGAAAAGGTATATCCCAGCCGAAGAAATTCTTCCGCGCGGCGGTCAACGTCGTCGGTCCGGAAAGTCAGATGGTCCGCGCTCGGCGAAAACCCGACACCGACTTCGTCCAATCCTTTCTTCAGCGTTTGGGCCGCGCGGTTCCTGGCGACAAAATCTGCGATATAGGTCGCAAGTAGATCATCGAGTTGTCGCGGTGATGTCATCGTGCACCTCGCGGTGGATTACACAAGCACCCCTCATCGCTAACGGGGTGCGCGCAATTTTAGCCTAGCGTGAACCGAAACGGATTACAAGAGAGGAGGGAGACCATCAGCGCATGATTATCTTGCCGCTCTTGCTCCAGTAATAGTAAATGGACAAATTGGGATAGATGGCGTCAAGGGTATTCTGTCCAGCGACGGTAAACAAGACGCCAGCTGCCGCCACAAAATTTGATTGACCAAAACGCCACTGAATGACCGGTTCGATGCCCAGCAAATTAAAGCCGTTCTTGACCCCGCTGTTAATGGGGTGCCCGTCGGCACGCCAGGAGAGCCCATGCAATCCCACAAATTCGAGGCTATAGCCAAAGCCTCGTTTATCGTCCAGAATATGCTCGAAGATGAGCCGCGTGTTCACCACGTCAGCAGGATAGGTGTTCTGGCCAGCATCGCTCCCGGGCAAATGGTAGGAATAGAAGACGCCTCCGCTGATCCGAAATGGTTGCAAAATCTTCCGAATCATCACACCTTCGGTCCAGGTCAACGCCCCAAACCTTGTGGCTGGCAACCGGCCAAGGGGTGCAAACCCACCGGGAGGGCTTTTCGTGCCGGTCACCCATCTGCTCGTGGGCAGCACGATCATGTTGAACGTCGTGACGGTTGGCCGCCAGCCGTCCGGATCCTGGATGATCGGACGGTATTTGAGATAGATCTGTGAATCACCGAGTCCGGTATTCGTGGTGACAGGCCCACCTTGGCCCCGGTTGAACTCAGTGGAATCCCTGGCCCAAAAGGTGGAGGAAGAGAAGCCGACATTCAGTTCGAGATGATCGGTGATGCCGTAGGCGTTCGTGACGAGAGGGGCGATCTGATACGAATGGGTCCGTGAAGTCGTTCGATCAACGGTCAGGTCGTTCCCGAATCGCTTTTCACTGATTTGCGTGAAGACGAACGGATGGAACGTGAACTGTCCTGTGGGATGGATGTCCACCCCGCTGATCAGAATGGGGCCATTAGACAGGGGATTCCACATGCGCCGGTATTTCTGAATCTCTTCTTGGGAGGGGACCCAGTCGAACGCATGAACAGGCCTCGCGTCGATTATTGACCATAGAGCTGCCAGTAAAACGCCAATAAGCAGGGTGGAGAACTGAGTTGGTCGGTGTTGGTCGTCTGAGAATCGGCGATGTGGCTGGCTTGATAGCGGCATACAAGCTCCCGGTTGTCTTATTTACAGATCTAAATAAGTCTATATATAAATCACAGCTCAAACACTTCAGACCAGCAAGGTGCCCCCCTTAAAGCCGAATTTCCTAGAACAGCTTATTGAGGATCAGAAACGCGAGGCAAGCGAGCAGTCCGGCCACGGGCAGAGTCACGATCCAGGCGAGCACCATGTCGCGGACGGTCGTCCACCGGACGGCTTGAATACCTTTAAGCAGTCCAATTCCGATGATGGCCGAACTGCTGACATGGGTTGTCGAGACAGGGAGACCTATGGTGGCTGCGACCAGGACCAGGGAGGAAGTGGTCAAGTTTGCCGAGAAGCCTTCAACGTGGTCCATCCTCGTGACCTTCTCGGCCAAAACTTCAGTCACGCGGAGACCACCCAGGAAGCTGCCGAGCCCCATTGCCAGCGCCACGCTTGCGAATATAGCGGCCTGGGCAACGGGACTGTTCCACGACGAGGCAGCGCTACCTAGCAAAAGGATCGCTACGATTTTGGGCGCGTCGTTGGTGCCTCGGGCCAGTGAGGCCAGCCCGCTGGAAAGCCAGTGGATAGTGTCGAGGCCGATCGTCAGCCCGCGGAGGCCGGCGCGGTCGCACCGGGCGGGCACGTCGGCGATCGGTTGTCCAAACCCGGTTGCTTGGAACAGCGTGTGCGTCGCTCCTTGTGCATCAATGGTCACCAGCGCACGGGACGACGGCATGAGGCATAGGCATGTGCCTTCCCAGTGGTTGGCGGCGGCGCGAATGGCAGGATGAATGAGGACCGACACTGATAGGGCTAGAATGGGACTTAGCAGCAAGGGGAGGGCGATCTTGCCAATGAGGGCTGACCAGATTAGCCCGCTTCTGTCGAACGCGATCACTGCTGTGCCGACGATCGCACCGGTGATGGCATGGGTGGTGGAAACCGGGAGACCGGTTCGAGAGGCAAGCAGCACCCACCCGATCGCGCCGATCAGTACACTCAAGGTCACGGCTGGTGGGATTGCAACACCAGCCTGAATCAGTCCGCTGCTGAAGGTCTTGACCATCGCCGTTGCGACCAGGCCGGAAGCGCAGGCACCAACCACTGTCCAGGTTGTGCCCCAGGTGATAGCTGTTCGATAGTTCGTAATCCTGCTTCCCACGAGGGTCGCAATCGCCTTGGAGACATCATTGGTGCCGTTGGCGAAGGCCAAGGCCATCACGAGAAAGATGGTAACCAACGAGTGGTCCATTAGGACCTCAATGCAGGATGCTCAAAAAGGCCAGCCAACGAGGCCGCAGGGAGCGAGGATCCCGAGGCGTACTGTTTGTGTACGTTGAGGGGTCCAAGCGACTGAGAACAAAGTTGGGGGCCTTTTTCAGCATCATGCTACGTGACTGCGCCGCCGCAGGACGAGCCAGCGCCAGCAGTGCAGCCGTAGCAGTGGTTGCCGGTGACGATCCGGCGGGTATGAAGCTGTAGTGGATCGAAGTCGCGGATATGCCGAGGCGCGCCATGGCTCACCGGCAGGTCCAGCATTTGATTGAAGTCACAATCGTAGAGCGTGCCGTCCCAGCCGATAGAAATCGTATAGCGGCACATGACGCCGGCGGCCGCGGCTGGGTTAAAGGCGTTCGCCAGCCGCTCCATGTAGCCTTCGTAGTTCCCGCTCTCGACCAGAAACTCCAGAAAACGGCTGATCGGCATGTTGGTGATCGTGTAGAGGTGGTTGAAGACAACACCGTGGCGGCGGGCGAGCTCCCGCCGGAACTGAGCTTCGATTGCCTCCTCCTTTGGCGGGAGGAAAGCGCCGACCGGGTTATGGACGAGGTTCAGAGTCAAGCCGCTCCCTTCCACTCCATATCCCAGCTTGTTTAGGAGTCGCAGGGCGCGGATGGATTTCTCGAAGACTCCATCGCCGCGCTGGGCGTCGGTCTGGGAGGAGCGGTAGTAGGGCAGAGAGGCGATCACTTCCACTTCGTATTTGGCCAGAAACTCGGCCAGGTCGGCTTGCGAGGGCAGCAGCAGGACGCTGAGGTTGCAGCGATCCATGACGTGGCGGCCGAGGCCCCGAGCCTGCTCCACCAGCCAGCGGAAATTGGGATTGAGTTCGGGCGCGCCGCCGGTGATGTCCACGGTCGGAATGTCGGTCTTCGCCAGCGCCTGCATACAGAGCTCAGCGGTCTCGCGCGGCATGATCTCCTGGCGGTCCGGGCCTGCGTCCACGTGGCAGTGCCGGCAGGTCTGATTACACAGCTTGCCCACGTTGATTTGAAAAACTGTGATGCCGGTGGCGCGGAGCCGGTCCAAGCCGGCTGTGCCCATGCGCTGCTCAAACGGGGCGCAGGCCTCGGTGTTGGCCAGAATGCGAAGCTGCTCGGCCGTCGAGGCCAGAGGGTTCTGTCGGGCAAGTAAACTCAGAGCCATCTCGGCTCCATTTCAAGATTCAACACTCAGCACGTCACGCTGGCCAGCGCCATCGGACGTGGGCAGAGTTAACTGGCTTGGGACAGGAGCACGGATTCCGGAAAGCTGATCCGACAGCACCCGAAATCAAGGGCCTGACCGCGACTGTCTCTCAAGGCTCGCTGAATCTTTGGCGTCACCCGATAGCAGATCCGTTTGCCTTCGCGCAGGCCCTCGACCAGCCCGGCGGCGCGCAAGATCCGCAAATGATGAGATACATGCGGCTGTCCCCGCCGGATTTCTTTGACGAGGTCACTGACACATTTTTCCTCCACGAGGAGGGATTCCAGGATCCTCAGGCGTGTCTCATCACCCAAGGCGCGCAGGACCTCGGCGCATTGCCGTGGGGTCAGCATGAAGTCGGCCATATGGGAGTTTCTAACCTCAGCAGCAATTGCCTTCGGGCGCACAGGGCACCGCCGCGCCAGTGACCGATTCCCTGGCTCGGTTGATGACCGCGAAGTGTCCTCGGTAAGCGTCAGCCTCCAGCACAGCTAGCGTTTTGGAGCAGATCTCCAAGGGCTTCCCTCGCTCAAACACATGGTGGTCATCATCGGCCGCTTCTACAAAGGGGCCGGTCAGCAACGCGAAGTGGCCTTTCCAAACGCAGGGCGCCTGCTCGGGGAAAATGGCGACCAGGCGTGGGTCGGATTGCACCAGCGGCACTGACGTCTCCGAAAGAATGAACAGATCTTTGAACGGCGGCGTCGTGAGCAGTTGCCCAGCGCGGGTGTCCATTGGCTTTGGAACACCTCGTTCGTAGGCATGTCCCAGTTCATCCACCATGCGGCTGAAGGGGCCACGCAGAGTGGCGAACCGGATGCCGTTCGGCTCAGCAGTCTGTGGCAGCTTGTACCCGGTCAATGTGATCGAGAAGAAGTGGATGCCGTCAATCACTTGCCAGGGGATGAACTTCACCTGATGAATACCCAAAAGGCCGGCTTTCACCATTCCGCCCACGTACTCACTGACCTGCAGCGCGCCGGATAGACAGTTGCCCCATTTTTCCGTGTCATGGACGAGGTAATGTGGAACTGGCTGATCCGACACGATGTCCGAAATCGTGAACCGACCGCCCGGCTTAAGCACCCGGTACATCTCGCCGAAGACTTTGTGCTTGTCAGGGGCCAGGTTGATCACGCAGTTGGAGATAATCAGGTCAATATTGTCGTCCGCCACCGGCATGGCCTCCGCCATCCCCTTGCGGAACTCCACGTTGGAGGAGGGATAGCCGAGGTTGCGCGCGACAACCGGCGCGTAGCGCCGCGCAATATCGAGCATCGTGTCGGTCATGTCAATCCCGATCACTCGTCCGGTTGGACCGACCAGCCGGGAGGCCTCAAAGCAATCAATCCCGCCGCCGGAGCCGATGTCCAGCACGGTTTCGCCCACGCGAACCGTCTCCAGCCCGGCCGGCGTCCCGCACCCGTAGGAGATTTTGAGCACCTCCTCAGGGATGAAGGTACGCAGGTCATCAAGGTTGTAGCCAGTGGGGCAACATATTTGCTCGCCGGTCGCTGCAGCTCGGGCATAGCGTTCGCTTACGGCCTGGGTGATGGTCTCGTTCGGCATGGGTCCCTCACGGAAAACAGAAGATATGGAGATGCCTCCATGTATCAAGTTCGACTTTCCCGTGTCAAGCATCTTTGTGAAGGATAGGCAAGAGACGCCCTGACATCTGTAAGCTGGCTTACACGGTAAGCCGAGACATGGTGGTAGAGTCCACCTTGAGGGTTAGTCGCACTAAGCGGGCAATCCTTACAGAAAAAATTGGGCTGGTGAATAGGTCCGCAAATGCACTGGTCTCATGGCCTCGTGGGTTCCTTGAGGATGCGGAGACGAAGGTCATCGAAGTAAGTGACTGCGTCGGACTTGGTCCAGAGCCCGATGCGTCCCGCCATGAATGTCCGATCGCAGAGATCGAAGACCGGATTCTCATCGTAAAACACTTGGATGCGGCATCCACGGCTGATCACGCGTAAGCGATGCCACCTCCTCACATCGATAATCTGATCGAAGTTCTGGAGCAAGTGGCGGACGCCTTTGACGACCCGATAGATCCGAATATTCTGTTCAAGCGGGTTGGCTCTTGTCAGGTAATAGTTCCGGTCATCGGCTGCCCGCCAAATAAGGCCGCCTCCCATATCAGCTTTTCCCTCGATGGGCAAGAAGGCAACCTCAAGCTCGACATCGGAATCGGTGATCCCATTAACCAGCACGACCTTGTAGGCATGTTCCGCACCTTTTCCCATCAGTTGGCCGAGCACCTGAGGGGGACTTTGGGCCCGATCAGTTTGAAGGACCTTCCAGTCACCGGCAGGCCGACCATCAAACAGGGTACCAACCGAAAAATCCTTGGGGAGAGTTCCGGCGAGGTCAGCGTCAAAATTCCATGTCAAGGATGAATCCGTTGTGCTTGCGGCGGGCACATGAAGCTCTACTGCTGTTGAGAAAGACAGGAAAATGACCACAAGTGCCAGCATCAGCCGTCTCATAGGGATTCTATGATTGAGCTCCGGGTGCATCAGTCGAGGAATGGCCCGCGGCCTGGAGTCTCTTCACCCTCACTGTCCGGCGCCAGATCCATCCATAGATGGCAAGATTGACCGCCAGCACGACCGCCCCTAGAGCGATCTGCACCTCCCGCGTGAGGCCGGCTGGGTACAGCAGAGGCAGGAGATAATGCTCGATGAAGTCGGAGCTGTAGCTGCTTTCTCCTCCTTGCATACGAAGCCAGTTTTCGAGCGGGGTGAGGGGGCAGATCCATCCGCCGAATTCAATGGCGGCTCCCCACGCGACAGCCGGCAGATGGAGCCACACCACGCGCCTCCGCCGCAGTACCAGCAGACCGCCAAACAGCACGAAGCCCACGAAGGCCAGGTGGAGGATGACGATCACGTCGGCAACAATCCGATACAGCATCGGTGAGTGTTCCATGGTCAGGTTCGCGCCTGACCCTCGCGCGCAACGAGAGGGGTAAGCCCGTTATACGCCATCGGTTCTAAACGGATTGTCCTTGGGAGGTGGAGATTGGCCAAAGGCACGCCATGCATCCACTCGGGCTTGCAGCGCACATTGTCTCAGGCGTTTCGCATCGGTGGTAATGCAGGTCACCAGGTTGGCTCCATCGTTCGGCGCAATCACAAGCATCTTTGTGGACTCACTGGCGATCAGCCCGTTGTTTCCTGCAAGCGCAGACATCGTATTGTTAAAGTTCCTGTTTTCGTCGAACAGGGCTTGCTTGAGGGCTTGGCTGTAATGGCGCGTTGCCCGCCAGGCAAGCGCTCTGAGAGGCGCGCTGACCCGCTTGCTTCGAAAGGACAACGGCTTAGTCAGCACGACAACGATGTAGCGGCATCCACAGTCCACGACTCGCTGCAGCGGGAGGCAATCACTGAGGCTGCCATCCAGATAAAGCCGATCGCCGACTCTGACGAACTGGTTGTAAAGGATCGGCATGGCGGCTGTAGCTCGAAAGGCTTCCCATAAATCGATTCCCGGCGTTCGGTTGGTCACATAATGGGCCGTGGCATCCTGCACGTCAGTCAAGGCGATGTGCAGGACGGTGGAGGCTTCAACCAGGGCCGGCAAGTTAAACGGGCGCGTCCGCCTCACGACGTGGTCAATGAGATAATCTATGTCCACCTGCTTGTTGGCGCGCAGCAGGTCGATGAAGTGTCTGTTGCTCAAATAGTCAATGTAGGTCTCGACCCCGTACCTCGCCTGGCCGGTGATGAAGTGGGTCCCATTGTGCGCGCCGGCCGATGCGCCGGCGATATGATCAAAGCTGCTGCCGAATCCCATCTCTTCCAGCGCGGCGAGGACGCCCAAGGAGTACACCCCCCTCATCCCGCCTCCCTGAACGACAAGCCCGATAGGGGGAAGGTCAGCAGCGCCGGCCTTTTTCTTGCTGAGCGCGCCCCAGATTTCTTGCGCGCCGTCTGGACTGCTCACACCGTTTGACATGATGGATCAGGATTAGTTTACCTCGTTGGGCGCCGTCTCTTCGACAGCGTGTTGTTCGGATGGACTCACGACTCTGCCTCTCCAGATGAAGTACAGCGCCGGAATGACGATGAGCGTCAGGATGGTTGAACTGACCATGCCGCCCACCATCGGCGCCGCGATCCGTTTCATGACGTCGGCACCAGTGCCTGTTGTCCACATGATCGGGAGCAAGCCACCCATGATCGCCGCGACGGTCATCATCTTGGGCCGCACCCGCTGGACGGCGCCCTCCATGATGGCGTCTCGCAAATCTTGGACCGTTGCCATCCGGTCCTCGCGCGCGCGTCGCTCGTAGGCCTCATCCAGATAGACGAGCATCACCACGCCGGTCTCCGCCGCCACGCCGGCCAGCGCGATGATCCCCACCCAGACCGCCACGCTCAGGTTATAGCCGAGATAGTCGAGATACCAGATCGCTCCGATCGCGGCGAAGGGCACGGACAGCAGCACAATCAGAGATTTTGCCAGCGATCGAAAATTGAGATACAGGAGCAAGAGGATCAGGGCGAGTGTCAGGGGGACCACCAGTTTCAGCCGCTCCTCCGCTCGGACCAGGTGCTCATATTGCCCGGTCCAGCGCAGTGTGTAGCCGGGCGGGAGCGTAACGCGCTGATGTACCGTTCGCTGGGCCTCCTCAACATACCCGCGTAAGTCGCGCCCGCTGACCGCGACCGACACCAAGCCGGCCAGAGCCCCGCTCTCATCTGAAATCGACGGCGGCCCTTTAGTGATGATGATCTCGGCAATCTGCCCAAGCGGTATCTGTGCACCGGAGGGCGTGGCGATCAGCACTCGCTTGAGACGATCCGGATCATCCCGCAGCTCGCGCTGGTACCGCACGTTCACCGGATACCGCTCACGTCCCTCAACCGTAGTCGTCACGGTCTCGCCGCCGATGGCCGACGTGATCACGGCCTGCACGTCCCCGACCGTTAAGCCATAGCGCGCCGCCTCGCGCCGGTTCACAATCAGGTCGAGGTAATACCCCTCGTTCAATCGCTCCGCAAAGGCACTCCGCGTGCCGGGTACAGTTGCGAGCGCGTGCTCGATCTCTACTCCAATTTTCTCGATCATCTTGAGGTCCGGCCCCAACACCTTGATCCCGACTGGACTGCGCACCCCGGTGGTGATCATCTCGGTGCGGGTCTGGATCGGCATCCACCAGATGTTCGGGAAACCCGGAAGTCGCACGCGCGCATCCATCTCGTCCAACAGCCTGTCCCATGTCATCCCGGTGCGCCATCGTGATTCC